>Ga0209737_10003329_pt1 | contig 11240 bp, 14 predicted proteins | sample TergutCu122P3_FD_187284 | JGI IMG/M metagenome (GOLD analysis project Ga0209737, IMG submission 187284) | Cubitermes ugandensis P3 segment gut microbial communities from Kakamega Forest, Kenya - Cu122 P3 (SPAdes) (version 2) | ecosystem: Host-associated > Arthropoda: Insects > Digestive system...
TTCAGTACACTATCGCAAATCACCACGTCAAACAGGCCGCCGTCCTGTAAAAACCGGACCAATCGCTCGACATCATAATTGCACGAAAAAGTGTCAATACAATCATTTCGCTTCGTCCGCAATCGCGGGAAGAATTCAAGTGAGGTGATTTTCACGCCTTTTTTTTTTCAACAGGTTCGCCTCGACCGCTTCACCTGCTCCGAAATCGAGAATCCGTTTCGCCTGGAAATCTTCGACTTTTTCCTCGGCGTATCTGTACGTTACCGACCTTTTTGTGTGACGCTGTGGTGGTTGGGCGAAAGTCTGTTGGAAACTGTGTTTCTGCTTCCCGGCGTACGAGAATTGGCCGTACTCGCCGAACAGGTAATTTCGTACCGTTTTCAGGTCGGCGTCTTTCGGCAGGTAATAAATCCGGGCAGGGCATCGTAATCCATGACAGGCGACCACGTAATCGACGTTCTTGATCACCTGTCCCTCCGCCGTTGCGACACCGGCATCGATATTTCCGTACGTCAATAACTGGATGCCGAACTTGTTGGAAAAATTCGTTTGCTTGCCGAAGTATTCAATTTCCCTGGCCGGAACGTTCACGAACCCGGTCTGCTCACTGGCCGGTACACCCAAGAGATCGTTTGTCCGGTAATCGGGTCTGGGTCTGATTGAAAAGTCGCATGAACACCCTGAAACACCACCTTTTGCAGGCCCAAGGTATCATTATCCTCGATCTTGAAGTGAAGTAAACTCCCCGGCGGCGGCTCATAATTGGGGACATAGTTGGGGCTAAAAGGGTCTTTTTTTCAGGTTCATACTTGGCAAAGGCGTAATTGATATTCGAATCCCATTGATTTTTCGCCGAAACAATCGTAATATCCAGGGTTTCATAAAGCCGCTCGACGATGGTGTCATCGACCGCCTGGACTATGATACCCACCGATTCCCGGCCAACTGGTATCAAAACAACCAGATCACCGCCAGATTGCCAGGTGATCGAGTAATAGATACCCATACAGTTCTCATCAGTGTAAATCCGATAGTCCGCCGGCGACGCCGTGCCCGTTAGATTCAACGTCACCTCAATGACCGGGACTAAATTGTGGCGCCAACTGGTAAATAAAAGGTGGGCGGGTGTCATATCAATCAGTCTTCCCTCTCCGTGATCCTGGTGATGTCATAAAATTCAATCTCAGGTATACTCTTCATGAACTTGCGAGAACAGTGAATACTTGTGCAACGTTCCTTTTTCCGTATCGACCAATTCGGAGAACCTCTGAATACGGCATTCGTGGAACCGATACGTTTGCGGGTTTATCCGGTGCAGACATCGCAAAGTCAAGGAGACACGGATGGAAACAACAATCATGGCACCATCAGCGTTCCGCCCTATGTGGATATTCCGGCGAGACCGTACAATGGAAAGATGACCGCCTCTATCCCGGAAGTCCACGCCGGCGACAACTGGGTGATTGTCGCAGGCTGGACCTCCATTGCGACCGGGGCAGAGTATGAGAAACTCTCTGAGCCACTTGAGCGTTAAACCGGTTGCTTAGGATCTGTCCAGAAATAATCTTTACAACTGTACGTGAAGATGGTATGATCCTTTTTAAGGACGGGTCTCATGGAAGAAATCATTACACGGAAGTATCAAGCGTTGTCGTAAGCCTTGAACGAACGTCAGCGGCGGTTGTGGGCGGCAGCGGAAGCGATGAGTCTGGGCTATGACGGACTCGCCATTCATGTGAGTCATTTTCCTCCTGGAACGAGCAAGTGGAACAAGATCGAACATCGATTGTTCAATCATATTTCGATGAATTGGGAAGGGCAGCCACTTGTTAGTTTGGAGGTAATGATCGAATTGATCGGTCACACAACGAGCCGAACAGGCTTGCAAGTGTACGCAATGGAGGACCATAATGTTTATCCGACGAAACGAAAAATCACTGACGAGGAATATGGATGGTCTGAATATCACTCGAAACAAGGTTTTGGGCAACTGGAACTATACTATCAGTCCACGATAAACGTATCACTAATAAAGGTTATTTCTGGACAGATCCTTACGCTCCCAGCTGCCACTGTTGTATGGTGTATGGTTCTGAATTCAAAACGCTTTTTTGAGTTCTTCAGCTTTGTCAGTTTTTTCCCAGGTAAAGTCCGGGTCGTTACGACCAAAATGGCCACCATGAGCGGTTTTTTGGTAGATCGGGCGGCGTAAGTCAAGGTACTTGATGATTCCACCCGGCGAAAGCGGGAACATCTGCCGGACCACCTCGGTCAGTTTCGCCTCATCGACCTTGCCGGAGCCGGCGGTATCGATCAACACACTCACCGGGTCCGCAACGCCGATGGCGTAGGCCAACTGCACTTCGCAGGAACTCGCCAAACCGGCGGCAACAATGTTTTTCGCCACATACCGGGCCATATAAGCGGCGCTGCGGTCCACTTTGGTGCAATCCTTGCCGCTGAATGCCCCGCCACCGTGCCGTGCCCAGCCGCCATAGGTGTCAACGATGATCTTCCGCCCAGTCAGGCCGCAATCGCCATGAGGGCCACCGACAATGAACTGACCCGTCGGGTTTATGAAATACTTAACATTGTCGTGAACCAAATCGTCCGGCAGGCAAGGGGTGATAATGTTCGGAATCAGGTAATCCATGATCCCTTTTTGATTGATCGAAGGGTCGTGCTGAGTCGAAACAACCACCGTATCGATTCGGACAGGCTTGAACCCTTCGAATTCGACTGTCACCTGGCTTTTGCTGTCGGGGCGTAACCAGGGAACTTCCCCTTTGAAGCGGGCCTCGGTCAGTTTGTTGGTGATCCGGTGCGACAGGGCAATCGGAATCGGCATCAACTCCGGCGTATGGTCACAGGCGTACCCGAACATAAGCCCCTGGTCTCCGGCCCCGTCCCGGTCAACCCCCATTGCGATATCGGGACTTTGGCGATCCAAAGCAACCATAACAGCACAAGTGTCGGCACTAATTCCCCATTTGTCGTCGCTGTAACCGACATCCCTTATCACCTGGCGAACGATGTCCTGATAATCCACCCGGGCATTGGTCGTAATCTCACCGGCGATAATCGCCACGCCGGTCGTCACCATCGTTTCACAAGCGACACGGCTCATCGGGTCTTGCTTGAAAAGGGCGTCCAGCACCCCATCGGAAATCTGGTCCGCCAGTTTATCGGGGTGCCCCATGCTTACTGCTTCGCTTGTGAATAATCGCTTGCTCATATTAATTTTCTCCTGATTTTCTCCTAAAAAATGGTCGAACGGGATAAGAAAACAAGACTCCATTCTATCGACAAAGCAACGTTATATCAAGGCCGTGACTTGAAAAACGGGAGGAGATGATGGGGATTTCCATCTTTGACGTTTTGCCGATGCTGTGGAAATACACTTTGCCCATCACTTGACTCAAATCACTGGACTCGTCACGGGCTAACGGGCGGACGAGACGTTCACACTCCCACTATAGACGCCGCTTGACCGATAAGGTACAATAACGTGTCGTTTGTTTATGACCTGAAGCGTTTCCACCGGTCTTCCTCATGACTCAACATATCAATCTCCGGGCACAACGCGATCTGCAGCCGGTCGTGGATGTTGCTGTTTCGACTCTTCAAGCCGGTCGGTTGGTCGTCCTGCCGACGGAGACGGTTTATGGACTTGGGACGTCTCTTTTCCATGAAACCGCTTTGGACCACCTGTTTCGCGTCAAAGGACGTGCTCCAACCAACCCGTTAAGCGTCGCCATTTCTGGTCTGGATATGCTTGAAGACCTGTTGCCGAACCTGACCGAAGAACAAAAACGGTTTCCCCGACGTGTTTGGCCGGGACCAATTACCGCCGTTTTACCAGTTGACGAGCAGGAATTTTTCTTGCGGCAGCTCTCCCCCACCGCCAAAAATGCTATTTATTCCAATGGTCGTATCGGATTCCGGGTACCCAACCACCCTGTCACCTTAGAGGTGCTGAAGCAACTCGACCAACCGATCGTCCTGACCAGTGCCAACCGAAGCGGTCAAGGGGAATCCTCCGACGTAGAAGAAATCGTCCAGGCCCTCGGCGGTGACCTTGATTTGATCCTGGAAGATGGACCGGCCAAAAGTTCACAACCTTCAACAGTGGTTGGAATCGAGGACAACGAGGTCTCCATCCTTCGGGAAGGGGCCGTTTCCCGGACCGCCGTGGACCGTTTGAAAGCGAAAATCGTGATTTTCGTCTGCACCGGCAATACCTGCCGCAGCCCGATGGCCGAGGTGATTTGCCGCAAGCTCCTGGCGTCCGAACTTCATTGTTCGACGGAAGAGGTCGAAAATTACGGGTACGTCGTTATGTCCGCCGGGGTGGCCGCTGGCGACCAGTTCCCGGCCAGTTCTTCCGCTCAACAGGTGGTGTCCGCTCGCGGCTTGTCGCTTGCTGATCACCAGTCGCAATCGCTCAACGAAACGCATGTTCGGTTTGCGGATAGGATTTACGCCATGACCCGGAGCCATCGGGAAACGATTCTCTCTTTTTGGCCAAACGCCGACACAAGGTTATCAGTTCTGCGAACCGACGGCGGTGATATTGCCGACCCTTATGGGGGAAACCTGGCACTTTACGAAGATTGTGCCGACCAGATTGAGGAGGAAATCCTCAAACGGCTGAGTGAAATTTTGTGAGTGTACGCACCTGGCCATTGTTAAATTGACCCGATTATATCGATTACACCTGATTTTCTCAATTTTCCGAGTCCGTAAAATTTCTTGCTTATTCCGATAGTATAGGCCGCTTTTCTTCGCAATGTGCCGGTTGGTTAATTTGTACCGGTAAATCCGCTAATGCCGTTTTTTTCGATCATTCCAAACGTTCCGATCGTAACATCGTGATTTTTCTTTTTCGCCTAAGAAAGGCCGTATTATGCTCTTTATTCCGTTTATCGGGACGATACTGATAGTGTCGAAGGAAACGAATATGCCAATCATTTCAAAGCCATCGACTTTTCGCTGTTTCTCTTACCTGTCCACTTCTCGCGAGGGAAGTGGACAGGGGCTGTTACCTGAAAGACCAAAATGACTAAACGAGTAAGAAATACGACATTACTGTTGCTGGTTGTTGCAATCGGAGTGGTTTCTTCCCCAATGTTCGGCCAGACTTCCAAAAATCCTTCAGGCCAGATTCTCAAAGGGAAAAACGTCACCGTTTACCTTGAAGACGCCGATTTTGGAATCCTGGCGGAAAAGTTCGCCTACGATCCGAGTACCAGGATAGTCGATATTCAAGACGTTAAACCAGAAGTTATCCCCAGGACTTTCGGAGTGTTTTCGACAGCACATTTCGTCAACACGAACTCTCCGTTGATACAACCGACGTCTCTGAAAAAAATGACACCACGTCCTTTGGGAACAAGCCAGGTTCCCAAACCGCTTGTTGGAAAACCACAGAAATCCACTCAGGAAGAGTTTTCTTTTGAAGTTCTCAGTCAGGTTCCGTCGCTCTAACCGTATTCGGTCGGGTCGCTACGTTCCCGGCGGACATTGGGAAATCGAAACCTTTTTAGAACATCGGTGTCGGAGGGCGGTATTGCTCAATGTCAATGGAGCGGAACCACTCGACGGTCCAATGAAGCCCCTGCTCCAAAGGAATGACCGGTTCCCAATGGAGCGTTTTTTTCGCCAGAGTAATATCAGGACAACGCCGCTTGGGATCGTCTTCCGGTAACGGTTTATACTCGATAGAGGAATGAACGCCCGTCAGGTTTTCGGCGATTGTTTGGATCATCTGGGCGAGTTCCAGCATCGTTTTTTCAATCGGATTGCCGAGGTTGACCGGGCCGATAAAATCGGACTCGTTTTCCATCATGCGTATCAATCCATCAACGAGATCATCCCGGTAGCAGAAGGATCGCGTCTGCTTTCCGTCGCCGAAAATCGTGATCGGTCCACCGCTGAGGGCCTGGCGTATGAAATTGGAGACAACCCGCCCGTCAAAAGGGTGCATTTTCGGACCATAAGTGTTGAAAATGCGCACAATCCGCACCGGCAACCGGTGCATCCGGTTGTAGTCCATAAAAAGCGATTCGGCGGCCCGCTTTCCCTCGTCGTAACAGGCTCGAGGCCCAAGGGGGTTGACTGACCCGCGATACGATTCCGGTTGCGGATGCACTTCAGGGTCGCCGTAAATTTCGCTGGTGGAGGCCTGGAGGATTTTCGCCCGGCACCGCTTGGCGATACCAAGGGCGTTCATGGAACCGGCCAGCGACGTTTTCATCGTCTTGATCGGGTTATACTGATAATGCCCCGGTGCCGCCGGACATGCCAGGTTATATATCTCGTCCACCTCCAAAAAGATCGGGTTGGTGATGTCGTGCCGAATCAGTTCAAAATTCGGCAGGTGAAGCAGATGCTTGACGTTGGCCTTCTGGCTGGTGAAGAAATTATCAAGGCAAATAACGTCGTGTCCCCGTTCCACGAGGATTTCACACAAGTGCGATCCCAGAAACCCTGCTCCGCCAGTGACCAATACCCTTTTGACGCGACCCATAAGAATTGGTTATCCTTTATCCTTTCGCTTTTTCATCAATCTCTTTCAACACCGGCCAAATTCCAAGGGATGCGGAACATTCCCTGGTACAATTCCCGCAGCCGGTACAAAGCACGACGCCGAATTTTCCAGGGTAAATGCGGAATTTGTGCTGGACCCGGTTACGCTGCCTTTGGGCCTGGTTGGAACGCGGGTTGTGCCCCGAAGCATGGTGCGTAAAAAGGGCGAATTGGCAAGTGTCCCAGTTTTTGACCCGCTTCCCTTGCTTTGTTCCCCCTTCGTCAACAATATCGAAGCAGTGACAGGTCGGGCAAAGGTAGGTACACGCCCCGCAACCGACACAGCGTAAACTCGTTTCGGCGTAAATCGGATCATCGAAATGCTCCGTCAAATACTGTTGGACCCGCTTGAAATCGAATTTCTTTTCCGGCGACAGGGCGGTTTTGCCGGTTTTCTCGGATTCGCTTGTTTTGCCGCTGAAAAGTTTCTTTCCTTTGTCGGTGAAGGTTCGCACTTCGAAGGTTCCGTCCTTCAGGTCAAGGAGCATCACGTCGGCCCCTTCGGTGGAAGCGGGGGAAAGTCCAACCGAGGTGCAAAAACAGTTCGAGTCCGCCGCTTCACAAGCGAGACTCACCACCGTTGTGTTTTTCCGGCGACTTTGATAAAAGCGGTCCTGGAAATCCCAGGCAAAAATCGGGTCGAGAATCGGCAAACTCGCGGCGTCGCAAGGTCTCGCCCCGAACACGAATTGCGGCCCGGTGAACGGCAGAGCGTCGGTGAGTGACACTTCTTTCCCTTCCCGATGAAACGAGTAGAGGATTTCATGCTTGGGAAAGAAAAATTCCTTGATCGAGTTGGTTGGCATAATCGACGAGTCAAGGACCGCCTCATCCTGTGGCGTGAGGTATTGAAAAAAGAACCGCCCCTCCGGCCCGGCAACCGGTGCTGCAACTTGCATGCCGCTTTTGAGGAGGGACTGGAGAAGTTTCTGAAGCTCGGATAAGGTGATGGCAGACATCGAAATGACGAATGATAAATGGTAAATGGTTGGATGTGGTCTTTATGGCGAAAAAGGTTACGATTACGAAGTCACCTGATTGGCCTTCGCTAATGAGGCGGAATGCACCGTACCACGCCGTCAAGCAAAAAATAACAGTCGGAAAGCCTGTTTTCGCGTTTTTTGCAAAAAACTCCATACCTCATCGTCTCTATTTTCCCCGTTTTGAAGGAAATGGCAAGCCATCAAACGAAAATTGCCTGCGAACCCAGGTGCAGACTGGAAGCCTGCGGTTCCAGGTAGACACTCAATTTCTCTATCCTCTCCGTTAGAACGATTTCCCGGACATGAATTGTTTCTCAGTTTTGATACCTTTGTTTTTTTAGTTCCCGCATGAGGAAATTGATCGCCAGGCTGTACTCGCGAATCGCTGTGGCGTAATCCTTGGAACGGATCGCCGAAAGGGCCGATTGTTCCCGTGTGTACGCCTGATCCCAGGAAATCTCCCACTTGTTCTCTTGGGTAACCTTTCGGAATTGTTGAAGGATCGATGCCAGTTTTTCCGTAAATTCCTCACCTGGTGGACACGGATGTGAGGTGTACGGCCCATTTCCATAAGACGCATCCGGCGAAGGGGGCGGAAAAACGGAGGACAAGAGCGATTTCCAAACGCCCCCCCAATAGGTAAGACCGGGAAAACCCGACTTTGGCAAAGTCACCTCTTTCAGTTCTATCGCTTCTGCAATAATAAGCGTAATATTATCCGGTCCACCCCGCAGGTTGGCAAGGTTAATCAAGGTTTCCGCCGCCTCTTCCGGGGGCAAGGCATCCAGAATTTGTCCGATTTCCCGGTCAGTCACCTGGCCGCTTAGCCCGTCGGTGCATAGGAGGAAAATATCCCCCACCTCGATTGGGTACGGCCCTTCGAGATCGACTTTCAGTTTTTCCGTCGGCCCAAGCGACCGGGTAATCTGGTTTCGCGGAATCTCCAAAGGTGCCTGGTCAAACGGCAACTTAAAAGCGACACAAACCTCCCAAACGAGAGAATGGTCAAAAGTCAACTGTTCGATCCTTTGATTTCTCCAGCGGTAAACCCGAGAATCCCCAACATGGGCGATCACCGCCCCTTGCGGTAGGAGAAGCAGGGCGTCCACCGTCGTTCCCATGTCTCGAAAGGCATCGTCTTTGTCGCTTTGGTCCCGAATCTGCTGGTGGGCGTCGTAAACCGCCTGCTGAAGTGCAAGCGGCGGGAATTCTTTCGTCCGCTTGGAATAACTCATCGTAATGGTGTCCGCCGCCGTTTTTGAGGCGACCTCGCCGGCAGCGTGTGCCCCCATCCCATCGGCGACAATCAAGAGATGTCCCCTTTCTTTCCAGTACGAAGGGGAATCCGCCAAGACAACCGCATAAGCGTCCTGGTTATTCGCACGCCGCAACCCAATGTCGGTTTTCGCCGAACAACGGACGGATTGTATCCAATGGGCCGGAGGACTATTCATGCGACAAAAAACAATTGTGACGATTGTAGCGGTGCAGTGACTAAACTGGTTAGTAAAGTATAGCTTATAAATTATGTTTTGAATATCACTTTGGGAGAATTTAGGAGGCAGGGCTCCTGCCTCCTGCCGCCTGCCTCCTAACGCCTGCCTCCTGCTTCCCACTCGTTTAACCGTCATTATTCGACTAATCCAGTTTATCAAAAACCGGTATTTTGTACACAAGATACCTGATACCCGTTGCCGATACTCTCCCTTGTCCCAGAGGGATTGGGAGCAAATCGCACCCGGTTCCGTTTTTTCGATTAGTACGAAAAGAAACAAAAATGGTAAAAAGCACGGTCAATACAATTAGTTCGTTTCACGATTTAAAACTATTTGTTTACAACACACTTTGCCGAGACCATGAATTAGTGGTGAACGCTTTTCCCACCTCGGAAATGGTCCTCAAACGCGGTGGCGGAAACAATTGCTCTTGTGGAGTCATGTTTTGCCTGCATGGGCCAAGGGCGGTGAAAATCAGTGCCATTTGGGAGCGAGAGAACAATCGAGTCCTTTTTTACGGGCCGACAGGCAAGCGGTATCTCCAGGTAGACCTGCAAGATATGACCCACCCGGAAGTGGAAATCACTCTGGACAATTAAGTGCTCCTCAGCGCACGACTGAAAGGAAAATGCGGTTTTTGAGAAAAAAAGTAAAAATACGAGGAACAAAACGGGAAAATCGGCGTACAATATTATTGTAGACCGATCCTAAAATGGTACTGTCCCTTTTAGCCGGTATTCCGCGTTGAAACTGTGAGATTTTTTTAATTTACGTTTTCGCGTTTGTCCTCAGGGAGAGACGTTGACTTTAGGGAGAAATAAACTATGTTGGTACTATCACGTCGAGAAGGCGAGCGGATTCGAATTGGTGATTCCATCACCGTGACCGTTGTCCGTTGTGCCGGGGACAAAGTTCGTATCGGGATTGAAGCACCACCGGACATGCTTATTCTCCGAGGTGAATTGGAATTATACGATAAACGGGAAATATCTGTTCGGAAGGTTGAGAGAACCACCCGGCAGCCGGTTTGTGCTTCGGTTAGTGTTCCTGTTGGTGCTCCTGTCGATTATCCTGTGGGGGCTTCCGTTCCGACAACCGTTTTTTAGCATTGTCGGAACCGAAGGTTCTATTGGGGTGAGTTCGTTGGTTGTACGCCTGTTGCCGGAAAAATGTTTTCCGGTAACAGGCGGATTTTTTATCGTAACGACGAAATGGTGTTTCAGGACGAAATCGTAATTACTCCGATGGATCAGCCAGTGATTCAATATCGGATTTTGTCTCTTTGGGAGAGGAAGTTTTCCAGTGGCGTTATCCTTTCTTTGACTGCCGCTTTGACATGGGCGGTTTACCACCTGACGGGTCAATCCCATCTTGCTGTTGCCGCTTGTGTTCTCCTGCTGGGAAGCGTTTGGCGATTATTTATTCCAATGCAATTTGAACTCTCCGCCGATGGGATCACTCAATGGGTTTTTGGATACCGTCGTACCATTCTTTGGCCGGAGATTCGCTCTTATGTTATCCAGAAGGAAGGGATTCTCGTGCTTCCCCATCGAACCCGCTATCCTCTGGACGCGGTCCGGGGAGTTTTCATTCCGATCCCGAAAAAATACCGCATTGCCGTCCAAAGGCGTTTCCTTTTCTTCCTGGAAAGAACAGGGGAATAGGGAATAAATGCAAGGGATAGAAGGGATAAGGTTGAATTTGTACCGCTTCAGCTCGGGGTAAGCCCACGACGCTAACTCCATATTTTTCATTTTTCATTTTTCATTTTTCATTTGAAAAAATGTTTGTCCTTGGAATCACCGGAGCGAGTGGAACGGTTTATGGGGTGCGGCTACTGGAGCTTTTGCTTTTGGCGGGGAAAACGGTTCACGCCGTTGTCAGCCCGACGGCGGAATTGGTGATGTGCAATGAATTACACGGATTGGAACTGAACGATGATCCCCGGCAGTTTCTTCTCGCGGCGATTGAACAGGCGAGACACCAATATGGGTTTCGCTCTCAGGAACCATTCGATCAGGAAAAACTGTTTGTCCACCGCCCGGAGGATTACTTCGCCCCGATTTCCAGCGGATCGTTTGCGACCGAAGGGATGATGGTGTGCCCTTGCACCGGGAGTTCGCTTGGGGCGATTGCGTCGGGGATCAATCAGCACCTGATCCACCGGGCCGCC
>Ga0209737_10003330_pt1 | contig 11238 bp, 11 predicted proteins | sample TergutCu122P3_FD_187284 | JGI IMG/M metagenome (GOLD analysis project Ga0209737, IMG submission 187284) | Cubitermes ugandensis P3 segment gut microbial communities from Kakamega Forest, Kenya - Cu122 P3 (SPAdes) (version 2) | ecosystem: Host-associated > Arthropoda: Insects > Digestive system...
CTGCAATCGCAGCTACCAGACCAAAGATAATGAGAAGCACGAATCCAACCAGCATCAGCATGACCCCTGGTGTTGCTATCGCTATTCCTGCGATTGCATCCAGCATCTCTCCTGTGCTTGCCCCTACAAATCCTACAAGACCTCCAAGTCCTGCCAAGATAAAACCTGCCATTATCAGTATAAGCGGAATAAGAACATATACTATTCCTATGATGGCCAGTTTAATGCCATCAACAAACATTCCACCATATCCTTCAAGTTCAGGAGCAGTCTCTCCTCCTTTGTATATCTTAACAAGATATCCTGAAGCAATGAAAGCAGTAATGAAATTCACAACTGGTATGCAGGTGACCAGAATAAGTATAATCCATCGAAGCCAATGACCAACAAGACCGTCTTTTGCAAATCCAAATGATCGAGTTACATTTTCGCCAATACCTAGCGTCATGCAAGTATATCGTTGTTGATTCTATATAATATGTACGTAAAAAAAGAGGATTATGCTGCTATAGTATATGTTGCAACAACTTCTCCAGCGACATTGAACAGCTTCAAATACGTACCATCAAAATTAAATGAATCTGCAGATTCAAGCATCACAAAGTAAGCAGATTCCTGCTCCATGACTCTCTCGTCAATACAGAACATCATGGTTGAGATCGCTGGAGCGATTGTGAGCTTCGCTGTGTCATATTCGTTAAAAGTCGCAGCTGTTGTATATACATTACATCCTGCATTTCCTGAAATCCCACCATCTTCTGCAATTTCAAAAGTAATTGTGGAATCGGTAAGAACATATCGCATTTCTCCATCAACACTAAATGTTCGGAGTTCAAACTGCGTATTGTACATCTGTACTATTGGCACAGCTTTGAAAAACAGTATACTCTCTGCATTTTCATCATACAGTGTCAAGAAGGTGCCGTCAATACCATAGCCAGCAACATCCTGAAGAAGTGCGAGGTATTCACTCTCAAGTTTTACAACCTCATCATCAAAGCAAAGCATAAGGGTACTTCCCATCTGTCCAATACTCATTGTTTCCCCATCAGTTTGGTACTGTCCAAAAAATGAATTGCATCCACTCGTGCCTGAGAGTGTTCCATCATGAGAAAATACAATCGTTGGGGTTACACTTGCTGGTGGCGCACTGTATTCTAATCCATATGCCACAAGGTTCCATGTTGTTCCAGTAAGAGGGGCATCTTCTGGCTCAAGGACTGGTTCGAGAACTACAATAGCCTGTCCGTCCGCCCCATTGAGGGTAAAGGTTTCTTCATTATAATATGAAGCAACACCTGAAACTACTTGCGTGAATGCGGTCTCCTGATCCATTGCTTGTTGCTCACACATCATTCTTGTTGTTAGAAGTGGTCCTATCGTAAGCGAATTCGTGTCTCCCTCAAGCTCATATGATCCGGAAAATTGATTACATCCAGCTGATCCGAAAACCCACCCATCAGGTGCGAAATTCATTGTAATTGGGTAACTGCTTAAGACAGAGACCATCTCAGACCCACTTAAGAATGATGTGACACTCCACTCAGTTCCAACAAAAGATCTATCATATGTTGTAATCTCTGAAGCAGAAACATATGATACCAGGCAAAGAAAGATAATACCTGTAGCTACAATCTGTTTTCCATACTGCATACTCTTTCTTTGGGCGTATGCATACAAATAGCTTCCTTTTTTAATCTTTCTGCACAACTTAACTTTTCCATAGTAGCATATTGTCCTACTAAAGCGGGAGTCTTAATATATCGTCTACACAACTTTATTTACCTATGATGATAACTATTCGCAGCTTCGCTCGATTCAGAGATCTATTTGGGGAGGAGAGACAGTGTACAATCTCAGAGCACAACACTGTTGTAAACGTATTTTCTGCTCTCATTGATGAGACACAGATATCTGCTTCAACACTTTTTAATGATAATGGTGATGTGCATGCTCATCTCATTATTATGCTCAATAAGAAGCGAATGACAAAGGCAGCAATAGCAGAACAGATTCTTTCTGATGGTGATGAGATTATGTTATACCCACCAGTATCAGGCGGGTAACTACACGAGGGAGATATAATGATAGCAATTCAAGAAGAAGATATTGATATCGTACATTTGATCAATGGTGCAAAATCAAAGAATAATGGTGCTATGTCAATTTTCATTGGAACCGTACGCGATGATGATATTGAAGCTCTTTCTTTTGAGTGTCATATCGAAGTTGCACTAGAGAACTTACATGATATTGCAAAGCAAGCGACAGAATTATTTCACCTCTCCACCATAGATATCATTCATCGTATTGGAACACTTTCCATTACCGACACAATCCTTGTCATCCTAGTCTCTGCTGGTCATCGCAAAGAAGCAATTGAAGGATGTGCATGGATCCTTGAGCGCATTAAAGAATCTGTTCCTATCTGGAAAAAAGACTTACTAAAAGACGGACAACGTTGGCACGACTAATTCATGAAACAAGATAGCATAGAACGACTCATTCCTTCAGACGCGATCCCTAAAGACCTTATGGTGTCTGACGACCCAAAAGAATTCTATGCAGAACTGACAAATCGTGAATCAGCATTTGAAACGCTTGATTTCCTCTCTATGCATGAAGATGAGTACGAGAACAACTCAATATTCTGGCAGATAAAGTCATATCTTGAACAAAATATTGGATATCTGCATGAAGCAACTGAATCCATTGAAAAAGCTATTCTTCTCTCAAATCAGGCGCCAGAACCACTGATCCAAAAAGCTGAGCTTCTTTTCTCTCAAGGAGAAGACACTGATGCTCTTGATCTTCTGAGTCAGATGGAAGATATGGGGCTCATGCATCCAGAGATATATCGTTTGCATGCAGAAATTCTCTCAATATATGGTGACACTGAGAATGCTCTGACCATCATCAGCCAAGGAAAAGATCTTTTTCCAGATGATCAACGTCTTACATGTGAATTAGTACAAACACTCTATGATCTTGACCAATATGACGAGGCTGAGGCCGTTATTGATGGAGCTCTCACTTCAAATCCTAATAATGCCAATTTTCTTCGCTTAAAAGCAAAAATTCTCTCTGAGCGATGTGATTATGCTGAATCTCTTTCTTTGATTGAAAAAAGTCTGAAATTAGATCCAACCAATCCAGATATGCTGGAGACGAAAGCAGATATATACTTCGGTACTGGTGACTTTGAGAAAGCAAAAGCATCATATGATGAGATTCTTGAGCTACCTAATCTGTCAGATGTGAAGCGGGCGACGATATATTATAATCGCGCACTCGTTCTTTCAAACTTAAATCGAAATGAAGAAGCCCTTGAATCGTTGCAACAGGCAGCTGAGTGTCATCAGCTAGATTCACATTGGTATCATCTCAAAGCAACCATCTTGATGGATCTCGGTGAACTCAAGGAAGCATCAGCAGTTCTTGAAGAAGCATCTTTTCTCTATCCCGAAGAAGCCGGACTCAATGAGCTTAGTGTACTTTCCACATCAGAAGGGTGGTGGGCAGGGGATGCAGCAGAGGTAGATGCAGCAAGTCGTGATATTAATAATCAAGAGATCGTGCTTGATGCTATGATGGCTGATGTAGGCCTCTTGTATGAAGAGGGAAAATATGATCAAGCGCTATCAGTGCTGGATGAATGCCTTGAGTTTTCAGAAGATAAAACTCCATTTCTCTCCTCAAAAGCAAATATACTGTGTGAAGCAGGAGATTATCTGGCAGCACTGATTTGTTATGATATGCTGATTTCTACCCTGCTGGAGTCTGATAAGAAGGATCAAATTGGAAAAGAAGCCATCATTGGTGCATTGTCTGGAAAGACAACAGTGCTTATTCACCTCGAACGTTTTGATGAAGCGCTCGTGCTTATTGATGGTGTACTTGCAGATAACCCTACTTCAACAACGATGATTATTAATAAAGGCATCTGTTATGAAAAAATGGGAAATTTTCAAGAAGCACTTTCCTGGTTCGAGTACGCATGCTTTGTTGATCCTCAAAGCATCGATGTATGGATTGCACGAGGGCGGGTTCTTGAGCTGTTACATGAAAATGCCAGTGCACTTGAATCATATGTGAATGCTATTCGCTTAGATTCTACAAATCTCACATCACGAACGAAAATGATAGCATTGCTCTTCAAGCTCAAACGGCACGATGATCTGCTAATACACAGCGAAAGGGCTCTTCATATTTATCCATATGACCCAAGTATTCTGAGTTATCGTGGAAAAACGCTTGAAATACTTAGTGAATATGAAGAGGCTATAACCTGCTTTCAACGAGCACTTGAAGTATGCCCTGATAATGGAGAGTTGTCATTTGCTCTCGGTCGTACTCTCTCGAAATTACACCGCGATAATGAAGCACTTGATCATTTAATGACAGCGATGAATGTGCTTGAGAATTCATCCGATATTTTAGCATATGTGGGTCATACATTGATCGAGCTTGGAAAATATGGTGCAGCGGTTGATCTCTTCAATAAAGGACTTCAAGAATACCCAGAAGAAACAGATCTTATTGCAGAACGTGATCGCGCTCTTGAAAAATTAGTTATGTATTCAAAGACTCTGACCTGATACTGTAATACGTTAGCCCTTGATATGTACTACTCGCCCGTACCGCATAAGATATATTTAGACCCCCGGTAACGGGGTCTTCGCGCCTACTCGCGGCGTGGCGAGTCACTCTTGCAGTTCTCTCTTTTTCCCTTTGAGTCGTGGATCTAGTTTTTCTGCAGCACTAAATGCCATCTCTGCTCTTTCGTGCAATTTCAAGGCGTCAAGTACGAGTCCTGAGTTGATCCATATCTTTGGAACGGTAGGAAATTCACGAAGAGCCCGCTCATAGCAGTCGAATGCTCTGTCATACTCCCCCATCTTGTAGAATAGGACACCCATATAATGCCATCGCCCTGCAAATTCTGGTTCATCATCAGGAATTGCAGTAAAATCAAGTATGGCTTGTGGGTATTTTTTATTCTTGTACTCAGCAAATCCTCGGTGAAACAAATAATCCACATTTTTTGGATCCATACGAAGAAGCACAGTAAAATCATCGCTGGCGTGTTCGAAGTCTTCAATATCTAAATAACACATTCCTCGATAATAGAGAATATCGAAGTCATCTATACCTGCATTAATCGCTGTTGTAAGATATGAGATCGCAGATTGCACATCTCCGTCGCGGTATCTCCGCAGTCCTTCTATATATGATTGCTTTGCTTCTGGTGTTCCCTTTATACTTTTTGACTCACGAACTATTGCTGGTGTTTCTGCGGCTTCAGGTTCTGTTGACATAGCGCGTACTCATTTATCAGTTTCTGTTCACGTTAAAGGTACGTATGATGCAGAGATGGTAATTGCATTATTTTGATTCCACATTCACTTTGTTTTCATAAGCTGCTGCCAGTGTTGGGATATAATAGTGTTCCACATATTCTTTTACCATCCTGCGGGCTGAGAATGATGCTGCGATGCTCCGTATTGATTCTTTCATCATTGCTACCCATTCATGTGGAATTCCATCAAGCGATTGGGTGTAATACAATGGGATGACTTTTTCTTCAAGAATGGAATAGAGCTCGTTTGCATCTGCTGTGTCATCTCTGTTTTCTAATGAGGTGCTCTTTCCAAATGACCATCCATTCTTTCCGTTGTATCCTTCAATCCACCATCCATCTTCAATTGAGAGATTTAAAACACCGTTAATACCAGCCTTCATTCCACTTGTTCCACTTGCTTCCAGAGGCGGTACTGGGTTATTTAACCAGACATCAACACCCTGTACGAGATATTTTGATATTTGTTCCCCGTAATCCTCAACAAATGCAATTCTCCCAGCAAATTCTGGGGATTGGGCGATTTTGAAGACTCGCTGTAATATTCGTTTTCCATCATCATCAGCAGGGTGCGCTTTTCCTGCAAAAATGATCTGTACTGGTTTGTACGGCATGGTTACAATGCGTTTTATACGTTCTATGTCGTGGAATATAAGATCTGCTCGTTTGTATGTGGAAAATCGCCTTGCAAATCCGATTGTCAGTGCATTTGGATCTAACAAAAGTCCGCCAGATAATACACTTCCGGCATCTGCTTCATGTTGTACCCATGATCTCCGCTTTGCTTCTCGAATTCTATCGATGAGTTTCATCTTAAGCATTTGATGCAATTCCCAGAGTTTTTCATCAGGAAGCATCGTAATAAGGTCCCAGATAAATTCTTCATCATGGTGCTGTAACCAATCAGGACAGGTTCGAGAGACGGTCGTGTTGATAAGTGCTCCGAGTCTTGGATTGAGCCATGTTGGAATATGCACTCCATTGGTGATGGAACCTATGGGAGCTTCTTGTGCATTGGCATCATGTAGATCCCATAACGATTTCCACATCTCACGAGCGATTTCGCCATGTTTTTTGCTGACGCCATTTGCATATGTGGATGTTCGAAGCGCAAATGCTGTCATATTGAAGTAGTCAGGGGGATCTTCGCTGTGTCTTCCAAGATCCAGAAATGCATCTCGGCCTCCAATCTGTGAATAATACTCGCCAAAGAATTTATCCATCATCCAGGTGGGGAACTTGTCATGTCCTGCAGGAACGGGTGTATGTGTTGTGAAAAGTAAGGTTCGGTTCACTTCGCTGCGTGCTTCTTCGAGGGAGAATCCTGCTTCCATATACTGGCGAATGCGTTCAAGTGCTGCAAATGCTGCATGTCCTTCGTTTAGATGGATGGCGGAACAGGAGATACCAAGTTCTTTTAGGGCGTGTCCTCCTCCAATGCCAAGTACAATCTCTTGAAGCAGTCTCAGCTCATTTTCACTGCTGTAAAGCCTACTTGTAATGTTGCGATACTCTGGTGCATTTTCTTCAACATCGGTATCAAGTAAGTATAAATCTACTCTCCCGATCTCTACTTTCCACAGGGTGAAAAATATATCTGGTGTGATGTATGGAACTTTTAAGATTATTACCTTTTCGTCATGTACATATATACGCTTAATTGGAGCGTTTCCACGCTGAATCTTTTCCTCTACTCCTTCTTGCCATCCATCGGCGTTGATGATCTGACGGAGATATCCATCAGAGTACATAAATCCGATCGCGACAATAGGAACTCCCATATCACTACACTCTTTTAAGTGATCACCTGCGAGAAATCCGAGTCCACCTGCATAGAATGGTAATGAGTGTTGTAGTCCATATTCTGCGGAAAAATAAGCTATTGGTGTCGTTTTACAGCAATGAGGATGATGCTCTGAGAACCAACTTGTTTTTGTTTGCATGTATCGCGTATATCTAGCCATTACAGCGTTGTAATGGTTGACATAATTTGTATTTTCACTTGCATTCGCGAGTGCAGCTTTTGGAACAGTACGTAGCATTTTGACAGGGTTGTGTGCTGCTTCTTTCCACCCTATCTTATTGATCTGTTTAAAAATGCGCTGAGCTTCTGGATGCCAAGATGACCATAAATTGAATGCAAGATCATTGAGCCCCTCCAGATTTTCTGGAAGATCGGTGATTGTTTCATTTGACATAATATGTACTCTGTGGCTGTACTTAGAGGTGTAAAGTATAAATAATTGCTGAAAATCTAGTAATTAGACGGTATAAATACACGTATAGGTATTGCGCAACTCCTATCTGTTGGACACACTTACATATTAGAAGGTACTGATGTCTCTTTCTCCCACGGTTCTTCTTGTTAGTTCTATGCATGATCCCGCAGGTACGCTGATCCATTCCCTCATTTTAGAGAGTAAGTATGCCTCACTTTTTTCTCATCTTATCGTTTCTAAACGATTGGTTGAAATTGATGATACTTTCGAAAACTGGGAAGATAAGGGCATTACATGCGTGATTTTTCTCTCACGACATGCAGGAAAAGGGGCAGTCCCAACACTGACCGTACATGCAACTGGTAATTATGGCTCAGCTGATCTTGGTGGGGAACCTGGGACTCTGAGCCGGACTGATCCTCATCTGATGCATTCTGCACTTACGGAGCTTGTAGCAAGGGTGCCAGCGGGGTATACTGTCTCTTATGAGGTTACTCATCATGGTCCGACTTCGCTTATCTTGCCATCTTTTTTTGTTGAAATAGGCTCGACTGAGAGAGAATGGCATGATACACGTGCGGCGCAGGCTGTGGCAAAAGCCGTTATTGAGGTCATAAAGAAAAGTAGGCATGTGTATGGGGAGAGAGATTCCATTCCTCTTATTGGGTTTGGAGGTAGTCATTATGCAGCGAGACAGACTGAGATCTCCCGTATCTCACGAGGAGCATTTGGACACATTATGCCAACCCGCCAGATAATGTGCCTCACTGATGAAATGTTCACTCAGATGGTTGAGATGTCACAGGCAGAGGGAGTGTATATTGATAAAAAATCACTAAACAACACGGAGGTTGCAACAATTACACAACTTGCCGCTACATATGATCTTCCTGTTGTGAGCCAGACTGAACTTGTTCATCTCAAGGGTGTTTCGCTCTCGGTGTATCGCTTTGCTCTCTCTCTTGTTTCCGACATTTTTTCCGATATGGTTGTTGCTCCTCATCCTCATCATATCGAGGAGCTGACTCATCCTGTGCCTCTGACCATCAACCGAGATCTCGTTTTGGAAGCTCAGAAAGTTGTTCAGAAATCTGATGACAAAAATAACCATAACCCGTTTTTAAACACTCTTTATCGTATTCCTTGCATTCATTTTTCAGGAAATGGAATTGCTGTACTTAACACATTCATCGTGGATGGGTCCAGTATCGCGCAAAGAACAGATGAGTTAATACAAGCCTGTGTCAGAACTATATGTACTGCGCATAACTGTACATATGAGGGTGGCATCCTTACCATACGTAAGCAGCGCTTTAATCCTGCCAAGGCAAAGAGCTTTGGCATTTTTCCAGGCCCAGCGTACGGAAAGCTCATGTCTGGTCAGAGCATTATTCAAGATGGGTGTGAAATTCACCCGGACATGGTTATGGATGATGAAGAATATACCATCGTCGTATCATCTGATACTCACATGGAGAAATCACACAATATGAGATTATAGCAATGAGATCTATCGTAGAAGAAGCCCTGAGCAGGGTGCAGGCAGATACTCCCGTTCATGTCGGTGAAGATGTTGATAAGATGCTTTCTTCTCTGCAGACGAAAGTGACTGTTATTGGTTGTGGTGGTGGTGGTTCAAACACGGTGAACCGGATTAATGAGGAAGGAATCCCGGGTACGACGACATATGCCATCAATACCGATGCCATGCATCTTGCAACGGTGCGAACAGAGCATAAGCTCCTCATCGGAAAGCAACGTACCCGCGGTCTCGGTGCAGGTTCTTACCCTCAGGTAGGCGAAGAAGCAGCACTTGAAAGCGAACTTGAGATCAGAAAAGCGGTAGAGGGCAGTGATATTGTTTTCATTACGGCTGGCCTCGGTGGTGGCACTGGCACTGGCTGTGCTCCTGTAGTTGCAAAAACTGCACGTGATCAAGATGCGTTGACAATTGCCATTGTTACCTTGCCATTTTCTGCTGAAGGAACGATCCGTCGGGAAAATGCGGAGGCAGGTCTGCTTCGCTTGAGCGAAGTTGCAGATACCGTCATTGTTGTTCCAAATGATCGACTTATGGATATTGTTCCCCGTCTTCCTCTTTCTGCAGCATTTAAGGTAGCTGACGAGGTTTTGATGCGGGCAGTTAAAGGGATTACTGAGCTTATTACGGTTCCTAGCCTTGTCAATCTTGATTTTGCAGATGTTCGCGCGATTATGCAGCGAGGCGGAGTTGCGATGATTGGGATGGGTGAGAGTGATGGACCTGACAGAGTAGAGGATGCAGTTCAGCGTGCGGTTCGATCTCCCCTCATTGACGTCGATATTAGTGGTGCAACAGCAGCGCTTGTGAATGTTACTGGTGGACCAGACATGACTCTTGCTGATGCTGAGGGCGTTGTAAAACATGTTCATCAGATGATTTCATCTGATGCCCGTATTATTTGGGGCGTGCAGGTTCATCCTGAGATGCAGGGATCAGTCCGTGTGCTTTTAATTCTGACGGGTGTTCGGTCGCCACAAATATATGGCAGAAGTGAAAGAAGTTCCTTAGAAGTTCAGAACCATTTTGAAATTGATTTTCTAAAGTAATACACAATACACACACATGGTGCAACATATATGGATATTAACAAACCAAATCTTGAAATCCCAAAATTTAATCTAAATGAAGAATTGTTTCGCAAATATTTCCGTATTCTCAAACTCGCGCGAACCCCAACCAAAGAGGAGTTCTCCAAAATCTCGTTGATTGCGACTATTGGAGTCATCATTATTGGGATTATCGGATTTATTATCTACTTACTCTTCCTATTTGTGTCATGATCTCAATGGATGAACAAAAGACATCGATCTATGCGGTGAAAACGACGAACCGGCAGGAACGGGCAGTTGCTGATAATATTTATGCCGCAGTTAAGGATGATATCGATGATATCGCCATAACGGCTGTGATTGTACCTGATGAATTGAAAGGGTATATTCTCGTTGAGACGTATGAGCCGCTGGCTCGTGTTGAGGAGTTGATGGAACGTGTTCCTAGTGCACGCACCGTATTGAAAGGTGGCATGCCACTTGAAGAAGTTAGTCACTATCTGACACCAAAGCCGACTGTTACTGGTATTGATGAGGGTACGATTGTTGAGTTGATATCAGGTCCATTCAAAGGTGAGAAAGCGATTGTGAAGCGCGTAGACTCAACGAAGGAAGAGATTACCGTTGAATTGTATGAGAGTGTACTCCCAATTCCAATAACAGTTCGCGGGGATAATGTGCGTATTATTGATCATGGTGATGATTAGTAATAATGTGACACATTACCAATCTTTCACTATTTTTTCAAATAGAAATGGATGAGTTATTTTTTAACAACTTCTAAAGGAGCGTAGCAGACTATGAATCTGTATTGGACTGGCGGTCGTGGATCCGATACGAGATATACAGGGACTCTATGGGATTAAGGGGAAGTTCAATGTACAACTTAGAACAGGACCTTTTTAGACCTCGCGACGTTAGGAGCGGAGGTCTTCGCGCCAACGTAGCTAGCGTGGCGAGAGGTGCAATAGTTTTTATTTTTTGATGATTCCTTTTTCAAAGAGTTTATAAATCCTAGATTTTCATGAAATTAATTCAATCCTAATTTTTAAAAAAATGGTGAGAACA
>Ga0209737_10003331_pt1 | contig 11235 bp, 9 predicted proteins | sample TergutCu122P3_FD_187284 | JGI IMG/M metagenome (GOLD analysis project Ga0209737, IMG submission 187284) | Cubitermes ugandensis P3 segment gut microbial communities from Kakamega Forest, Kenya - Cu122 P3 (SPAdes) (version 2) | ecosystem: Host-associated > Arthropoda: Insects > Digestive system >...
GAAAATCACATTTATTCCTTATATAGACGGCGATGTAAAAAACAAAGACTCAAACTATAACGAAAAATTCTGGAATATTTTAGAATCAGCGAGTTTGGAAGATGAGGCTTGGCTATTATCGCAAACAAAAAAACTTGATTTCAGAGTTGGTTATGCAATGCAGTGGAAATTAAGTGTTTCCGAATATTATGTAAAGGCATTTTCTAATAATACAAAATGTGGAAACAGAATAGAAATTAATTGCAAAAAAGACGAAAAAGTTACACTTGAAAAATTTGTTGCCGTTTGCAGTTCACTCTATTATGAGCCTGAAAAAATATTGGAAACAGCACGCTCCAAGGCAACAAAATCAAAACAGATTGGATTTGAACAGATGTTTAAAAATCACATAGAAAAATGGGACAAGATTTGGAAACAAAGCGACATTAAAATAGTAGGTGATATATCTGCCCAGCAAGCAATCAGGTTCAATATTTTTCAACTGAATCAAACATATACGGGAGATGATGAACGTTTAAACATTGGACCAAAAGGATTTACAGGCGAAAAATATGGTGGCAGTACCTATTGGGATACTGAGGCTTATTGTGTGCCATTTTTTATTGCAACATCACCTAAAAATGTTACACGTAATCTTTTGATATATAGATATAAACATTTGCAAAAAGCAATAGAAAATGCCGAAAAACTTGGATTTACAAACGGTGCGGCTCTTTATCCTATGGTAACAATGAACGGCGAAGAGTGTCATAATGAATGGGAAATAACTTTTGAAGAAATTCATAGAAATGGTGCAGTTGCCTTTGCTATACATAATTACATCATCCATACAGGAGATGAACAATATCTTGAAGATTTTGGATTGGAAGTATTAATCGCAATATCACGATTTTGGTCGCAAAGAGTCTCATTTTCAACTGAAAAGCAAAAATATGTAATTCTTGGTGTAACAGGACCAAATGAATATGAAAATAATGTTAATAACAATTGGTTTACCAATAAAATAGCCGCTTGGTGTCTTAAATTTACTCTTCAGTCATTGGAAAAAGTCAAACAGGCAAACCCTCTGAAATATAACCAAATAATTGAAAAATCAAACTTCAATTTTGAGAAAGAAACAGGTAAATGGAATGAAATAATTGCAAAAATGTATTTTCCATTCTGTGAAAAAACAGGTATTTTCCTTCAGCAGGAAGGTTTTATGGACAAGGAACAATTATTTGCTGCTGATATTCCTGCTAATCAGCGCCCGATAAATCAACACTGGTCGTGGGACAAAATTTTGCGCTCATGTTTTATCAAACAGGCAGATGTTTTGCAGGGATTTTATCTGTTTGAAGATGAGTTTGATACAGAAACTATACGCAAACATTTCGATTTTTATGAACCTCGTACTGTACATGAATCGTCTCTCTCGCCTTGTGTTCACGCCATTATCGCAGCAAAACTAGGAAATATTGATAAAGCATACGAAATGTTTCTTCGTACAGCCCGCTTAGATTTAGACGATTACAACAACGAAGTACATGAAGGTCTTCACATTACAAGCATGGCAGGTACGTGGATGGCTTTAGTTGAAGGATTTGGTGGCAAACGAATCAAAAATGGCGAATTGCACTTTAGTCCAACAATCCCTGAAAATTGGGACGAATACTCATTTATGGTAAACTTTAAAGGTAAACATTTAGAAATCAAGGTAACAAAAAAGGGAAACATATTTCAGTCAAAGACACACGACATTTCATAGCGTTGTGTTAAATTAAAATGACGCATAGATTAATCTTTAAATACTTGTCAATAAACTATTTCCTATTTCCTATTCACTTAACAATAGCATTTATTCATGGAAATTGTAGAAATAAATAAAGGATTTGAGAAATAAAATTTTGATTTCAATAAAAAAATTTGTTTTTTTAATTTTTTTAATTTTTCTTTGCGCCCGAAATCCAATCGGGTTTTTCTTTTGATTCCAATCGCAAAAGCAATATACTCAAGAGTTTGAGTAAAGAATAATCATTTGAAAAGACAGTAATCAAGTTAAATATATTAAATAATTTAAAGTAATAAAATCCTATGTATGACATTATTGAGTTAAGTAAAAAACTTCTCGTAGATTTGCGCAACGTAGCAAAAGACCTTGATGTTAAAAAAATTGACACATTCAAAAAACAAGATTTGGTCTATGCCATTCTTGACGCTCAGGCAATCAAAAATTCTGAAAAAGGAAAAACAAATGAGGACGAAGTCTCTAAAAAAATGCCAAAAGGAAATCTTAAACCGAATTTTTTTTCTCAAAAAATGAAAGAAAAAAGCGCTGAAAATGAAAATTTAGAAATTGGTGAGGACGAAGATATTCATTTGGGAAAAAATGAAATTCCAAAAGATGATTCATTAGATGAATATGTTGATGAGCAATCCATTAGCGAGACCCTTGAAGATTCAAATGAAGATGAAGATTCACCTGATTTAGAACCAGAACAATTAACTAATGTAGAGCCTATTACAGACACAAAAAGAGAAAATCATCACAAAAAATATGATGATAACAGAAAATGGAATGGTAACGATAGAAACGGAAATGACCGCAATGACAGACACAAAAACAATAACAGGCAACAAAAAACCTATCAAGATAGAAATGGACGCAAAGAAGAGCGAAGTTTTGATTTTGACGGACTACTAATTGCTTCAGGAGTTTTGGAGATAATGCAGGAAGGATACGGATTTTTGCGTTCTTCTGATTATAATTATCTTAATTCACCTGACGATATTTATGTGTCTCAATCACAAATAAAACTTTTTGGATTGAAAACAGGCGATTTAGTGCAGGGAGCAATTCGTCCTCCAAAAGAAGGTGAAAAATATTTTCCGCTTATAAAGGTTGAATTAATTGACGGTCGTTCACCCGATTTTGTTCGCGACAGAGTTCCTTTCGACCATCTGACACCAATTTTTCCTGACGAAAAATTCAATCTGACAGGAGGTCCAAAAGCAAATATTTCAACAAGAATTGTAGATATGTTTTCACCCATAGGTAAAGGACAGCGTGGATTAATAGTTGCTCAACCCAAAACAGGTAAAACCGTATTACTCAAAGATATAGCAAATGCTATTGCATTTAATCATCCAGAAGTTTATATGATGATTCTTTTGATAGATGAGCGTCCCGAAGAGGTTACAGACATGGCTCGAAACGTAAATGCCGAAGTTATTTCATCAACTTTTGACGAACCCGCTGAAAGGCACGTGAGAGTAGCAAATATTGTTCTTGAAAAAGCAAAAAGAATGGTTGAATGTGGGCATGATGTTGTGATTTTACTCGACTCAATTACCAGATTAGCAAGGGCTTACAATACTGTCTCACCAGCATCAGGTAAAGTTTTATCAGGAGGAGTTGATGCGAACGCCCTTCATAAACCTAAAAGATTTTTTGGCGCCGCAAGAAACATAGAAGACGGAGGCTCGCTTACAATACTGGCAACAGCGCTGACTGAAACAGGCTCAAAAATGGACGAAGTGATTTTTGAAGAATTTAAAGGTACAGGAAACATGGAACTTCAATTGGATAGAAAACTTTCCAACAAAAGGGTATTCCCATCTGTGGATATTATGGCTTCAAGCACACGCCGTGAAGATTTGTTGTTAGAAAAAGAATTTATGAACAGAATCTGGATATTAAGAAACTATCTGTCTGACATGAATGCAGTTGAAGCAATGGAATTTATAAAAGGCAGAATGGAAAAAACAGCATCAAACGAAGAATTTTTGATTTCGATGAATTCCGAATAAAATATTAACACCTTAATAACATGTATTGGAACTAAAATAAGTAATAAAAATGAAATAATTTTTTAGCCACAAAGTTGCAAAGACACTATTGATTTTTTTAATTAATCACTAAAAATTATCTCTGTGGCAAATAATAAAACTCTTATATTTTAGTAACATTGCAATAATTGGGGTTTAGAAAGTACGCAGCAATAAAAAAAGTCCCATTAAGGGGTTAAGTATGAAACTTTAAACTTTTAATATTGAAAACTTTAATCTTTTTGACTTTTGTATTATTTTCGATGACAATATCAGCTCAAAAATTTAGTGAGCAGCGTCATTCTTATACTCTGCAAGGGTCAACTTATATAAATCCTTCAATAAGCGAAGAAAAGGTAAAAAATATTTATCAAGTCTCATTTATATATTCTTACAGAATATCAAGATTTTGGGAACTTGGCACAGGTTTTGGAGTTGGAAAGGGAAATCATATCACCTTAAAAAACTATTATTTTAAAAAAGAGGAAGATGAAATACGTCCACTGTCAATAAATGACAGTTATATAGGATATAACACAATCAGAAGCAGATATTACGACTTTTATGGAAGAGCAAAATTAATTTTGTATGACAACAAAATTTCTCCGTTTTTTTTGATAGATGCAGGTTATTCGTACTCACCATTTGAACGGGGCAATTTTAATTTAAAAGGCTTGTTTTTAACCACATCAGTTGGATATGATTTTCAAATTTTCGAAACAGGAAAAATATCATTGATTGTAGGGCTTGATAACCAAAGGATTAGATATGAAAAAATTGAGAGTTTTTATATAATTAATGAACCAGATGATGAAATTATCTCAATTCCAGGAGGTAAAAACTATGGTCTAAAAGAAAAATTTATACATGGACTAAAAATTTCTGTAGGTTTTACTTTTAATCCATATTCAATTAAGAATTAAGAGATTAAAGCAGATTATTCAGAACTCAATATATAAGACAAGATAAAGATTCATAGTAGATTGGTAATCAAACCTCCAAATTCTAACTATAAACATGAACGCTATTCGCTTTCGCGCTTGGCAAATAATTTATTCCATACCAGCACATTTGCAACGCTAAAAATGAAAATAGCATTATAACAAGTGCGAAATCATGTTTTCGTTTTTTATACAGTCTGAAATGGATATACACCAAATATGCGAACCATGTCGCAGCCGCCCATGTTTCTTTTGGATCCCACGACCAGTAATGCCCCCATGCTTCTTTTGCCCAAAGTGCGCCTGTCATCATTCCGAGTGTTAAAAAGGCAAGTCCTTCATAAACAAGATTATCGCAAAGTTTCATTTCTTTATTTTGAACATCTCCCTTTTTGAAAAACAGTAGATAAATCGCCATCACTGCCGCCGCTCCCAGCATCGCATAAGCAAACATGTAAACAATCACATGTGGCACAAACCATACGCTTTGCAGAGCGGGCATAAGTGTTTTATTGTGTATTTCAGGTTTTAAAATATTTATAAAAACAAATACAAATGCCATTATTAAGCCAAAAGTTGGTATCCATTTGTATTTATGACGATTATAAGTTATTAAACTAACTGCTGGCAAAAAAAATGAATACCATAATCTTGTTTCGCCCATTGTTCTCATCGGTGGGCGTTCTAATGAAATCCATATCAACAGTATAAATGCAAAAAATATAAATAAACCAATGATTGTGAACATATTAACTTTCCAAATTGATATGTTTTTCCATGCTGCAACTGCGCCGAAAATCCAAAAAATCAATGCAGGAAATGCAAAATAAATAAAATAATCCCAATTCATATTTCTTTCCTCCCTGTGTTTAGTGTATTATTTTTCAAATTGATGTTTTTCGGGGAAACGATTATATTTGATGATTTTAAAATGCAAAGATAATACTTTGGGGGGAATTTTTTCAAAAAATTTACGCAACCTGCCACAAGGGTAGTAACTATATGTATCGGATTTTACCCCCTGTTTTTCGGGTTAAATAGTTAATAATAAACACATTATAAGAAAAAAAATGAGTTTTTGTAGAAACCAAAACTAAAATTACATGTCTGTATATCAATATGTTGCAAAATCGAATAGCAACACTAAAATCAATAAGTATCGCTCAAGTGATTGATATACACATATTTACAAAAGTAAAATCCGTTACAAGTACAAAAATAGTAAATTTTTCGGAAAACAAATTTTTTTTGGAAATTTTTTGTATTAATTTTTTAGACTGTGAAGATTAACAATCATAAATGATTGATATTTAGATGATTTAGAAAATAAAAAAAACGCACAGTTCCCTGTAAATAATTTAACAAAAAATATAAAATCTTCTGCATGAGACACATGCGGATTTAATGGTGGTGAGTTGTGTTCAATGAATGATGCAGACTATATTTTGTTAATTTCTCATTCAAATTCTGATTTTAATATTGATAATACTTCCTGTATTGTTTCTTCTTCTAAATCAGTACGTAACACTAAATCTTCTATTGACAGGTCTAGTACTGATTTTGCTGTATCACAACCAATTTTCTTAAATTCTTCTAAAACCCAGTCTTCAATTTCGTCGGAAAATTCATCTAATGGGACATCTTCTTCGTCTTCTGTTTCTTCAGTTTCGCGGTAAACATCAAGTTCATAGCCTGTTAGTTGGCTTGCAAGTCTTATATTTAATCCGCCTTTTCCTATTGCTAAAGATACTTCTTCCGGTCGAAGGTATATTTGAGCGCGTTTTGATTCTTCAAAAATTTTGATGCTTGTAATTTTCGCAGGATTTAATGCTCTTTGAATAAATAACTGATTATTAGTAGTATAGTTAATTATATCAATATTTTCGTTACGTAATTCTCTTACAATTCCATGTATTCTTGAACCTTTCATTCCAACGCAAGCGCCAACTGGGTCAATGCGTTCATCATAAGATTCTACGGCAACTTTTGCACGCTCGCCAGGTTCGCGGATTATTTTTTTAATTGTAATTAATCCATCATTTATTTCTGGAACTTCCATTTCAAACAGCCTTTCAAGGAATAATGGCGAGGTTCGTGAAATCATTATCAGTGGGTTATTGTTGCGAATTTCAACTTGATAGACTACTGCTTTGATGCTATCGCCTTTACGATAATAATCTGAGGAAATCATCTCAGTTCTTGGCAGAATTAACTCATTTCCCTCATCATCAAGCACTAATACTTCTTTTTTCCAAATTTGATAAACTTCGCCAGTGATTATTTTGCCGATTCTATCTTTGTATTTATTATACACTGAATCTTTTTCTAATTCGAGAATTCGCGATGCTAAATTCTGTCGAAGTGAAAGAATTGCACGTCTTCCGAAATCAGCAAATTTCACTTCATCAGTTACTTCTTCGCCGAGTTCATAATCTTCGTCAATTTTTTTTGCGTCCGAAATAGAAATGAACCGGTTAGGGTCTTTTATTTTTCCATCAGGAACTATTTTACGATTTCGCCAAATTTCAAAATCGCCTTTGTCGGTATTGATGATAACATCATAATTATCATCTGTTCCGAATATTTTTTGCAAAACGCCTCTGAATGAATCTTCAAGAACGCGTATCATTGTAATTCGGTCTATGTTCTTCAATTCCTTGAATTCCGAAAAAGTATCTATTAAACTTAGGGTTTCCATTGTTACATTTTAAAAGTATAGAATTAAAACCTTATTATTTCTTTGACATATTTAATTTCCTCATATCCAAATTGATGCATAATAAATTGAAGTTCTTTTTTCTTATATTTTACAACTATTTCTTCGCGAATCGTAAATTTTTCTTCAGTTGCTTCGGTTAAAATACCTTTAATTTTTATTTTACTTTGCGTTAAAACTTCAACTTCTTTACCAATATTTTTTTTATATTGCCTTAATACCTTGAATGGCTGACCAATACCTGATGATGATACTTCCAAAGAAAAATCTTCTTCATCTCGGTCGAATGAATTATTTATCAATTTTGAGATTTCTGTGCAATAATCAATTGAAACTCCTTTCTCGCTATCAATGAACACAATAACATTATTCGACGGCTTTATTTGTATATCCACCAAAAAATAGCCATCAACTTCCAATTTATTGTTAATAAGTTCTGTTATTGACGATTGCAATATCATTTTACACATAATTTAACAAAAGAGGGGACTATTGTCCCCCTCTCAATTTTTCAAGGTCAAAAGCGCCGCAAAAATATAAATGAAATATTAATTTTCCAAATTTTTGGAAAAATATTTCTTTTTTTTTATTCTTCTGCCATAAATGGATATTTGTAATCCGTTGGTGGTACGAATGTTTCCTTGATTGCACGCGGACTTGCCCACCTTAACAAATTTAACATTGAACCTGCTTTGTCGTTTGTTCCTGACCCTCTTGCTCCTCCAAATGGCTGCTGACCTACTACTGCGCCCGTTGGCTTGTCATTGATATAGAAATTTCCTGCGGCATTTGATAGTTTTTTTGTCATATATTCAACCATATAGCGGTCTTGTGAAAAAATTGCGCCGGTTAGCGCGTATATTGATGTTTTATCCACATATTCAAGCGTTTCGTCCAATTTATTTTCATCATAAACATAAATTGTTATAACAGGACCAAATAATTCTTCCTGCATTGTGCGATACATCGGATTTGTAGTAAGAATTACAGTTGGTTCAATAAAGTAACCTACTGATTTATCGCATTTTCCGCCAAGAATAACTTCTGCGTCGGCATCTTTTTTTGCCTGCTCAATTGCTTCAGAAAGTTTGTCAAATGAGGCTTCATCAATAACTGCATTGAAAAAGTTTCTGAAATCTTCGGGCGGTCCCATTGGTAAATCTTTCAGGTCATTTTTCAGATATCCCAAAATTTCATTCCAGCGACTTGAAGGAATGTAGGCTCTTGAGGCAGCTGAGCATTTTTGCCCCTGATATTCAAAGGCTCCGCGTGTGATTGCTGTTGCAACTGCTTTTGCATCGCAGGATTTGTGTGCTACTATAAAGTCTTTACCGCCTGTTTCACCAACTATTCTGGGATAAGATTTGTATTTATGAATGTTGTCTCCAATGGCTTTCCATGTTGATTGGAATACTTCTGTTGAGCCAGTAAAATGAAATCCTGCAAAATCGGGATGTCCAAAAACAACTTTTGCCATTGCTGGACCTGAAGCAAATACTAAATTGATTACTCCATCTGGCACACCTGCTTCTTTGAAAATCTGCATCAGAATGTGTGCTGAATAAATTGCAGTTTTAGACGGTTTCCAGACTACTACATTTCCCATCAATGCTGGCGCTGATGGAAGATTACCTGCAATTGAAGTAAAATTAAATGGGGTAAGTGCAAATACAAACCCTTCCAACGGTCTGAATTCCTGACGGTTCCACTGACCCGGCGCAGATTCTGGCTGTTCTGAATAAATGCGCGTCATAAATTGAACGTTAAAACGGAAAAAGTCTGCTAATTCGCAAGCAGCGTCAATTTCAGCCTGATATGGACTTTTTGACTGTCCCAGCATTGTGGCTGCATTAATTTTTTGACGATACGGACCTGCAGTTAGTTCTGCGGCTTTGAGAAAGATAGACGCCCTATGTTCCCATGAAAGATTAGCCCATTTTTCTTTTGCTTTCAAAGCTGCTTCAATTGCCTGAGAAACATGAGTTTCGTCTCCCTGATAATAATAACCCAGAACATGTTTTATATCATGAGGAGGGTTGATAACAACTTTTTTTCCTGTTCTAACTTCTTCGCCACCAATGTACATTGGGATATCCATTTCCATTGAACGAAATTCGGCAAGTTGTTTTTTTAAATCCGCCCTTTCTTTTGTTCCGGGCGCATAACTCAATACCGGTTCATTTTTTGCTACCGGCACATTAAAAAATCCTTTTGGCATAATTAAATACTTTATTAACTGTTATTTATATTTTTTTAATGAAACATTACAAATTTTCAAAATATCTTTTAAATCAGATATATACTCTTCTATAAATTTTACATAATGATACAACCCATTTTTAAAATTCGCGTGATTGGGGTAACCTTCAACTTTTAAATTAACAATGCCAATTGTGGATGAAATTATAGAAACAAAAGATGCTACAGGAATTGCAACGATAAGAAAAACAACGATATAAAATAAGATTATGTTCATATTTTGATTGTTACCAAATTGAATTGTTTTTAACGTGAATAATAAGAAAAAGTTATATTTTTTTGAAAATATTTTGCCATATAAATATTTTCAATTATCTTTGTATTTTCAAATTATAACTCAGTGTTAGTGTTAAGTTAATTATGAATAATACAATTGAAAACAATTTATTGACAGGAATTTAAAGAATAATATTTGCGCCAATTTTGAATTAACTTAACAATAGTATAGCATATCCGAATAAAAACAGAACATGAAAAGAATCAATACAGAATTTTTAGAGCGCACATTCTTTTTCTGCGTTGCTATTCTCATTTTAGCAAGTTGTTCAAAGAATGAGAAGAGGTTTTTTTTGTCGGATTGGCAGTTTTCCGAAGGGGATATAGTTTTTCGGCGGGGAATTGGCGCTAAGTCAACTGCTGTTTTGCGGGTAGACAAAGAGGGATTGTACAGCCATGTAGGAATTATTGTAAAACTTGATTCAGTATTTATGGTGGTTCACATAACTCCGGGTGAACGCGAAAAAGGAGAGACGGAAGACAGAATTAAAATAGAAGCGCCAGAATTGTTTTTTTGTCCATTTAAAGCGCAAAGCGGAGCGGTTATTAGATTGAAAGATTCACTTGAATATGCAGAAATGGCTGCGCATGAGGCGTACAGGCTCTTTCAGCAGGTTATTTTGTTTGACCATAATTATTTATTGGAAGATACTACCAAAATGTATTGTACGGAATTGATTTGGAGGTCGTATTTGTCTGGAAATAAGGATATTACGCAAGGAAGAAGAAGCGTTTTGGAAAATTTTCCATTGTTTTCTGGAACATATATTTTTCCATCAGATATATATGTAAATGATGAATTTTCACTTATTTATAATTATTAAATTGATTTTTTATGAAAAGACTAACAGGTTATTTATTAATTGCAACTATTGCTTTATTTGCTATTAGTTGCGGAGGAAGTGGTGGAGGAGGCTCAAAATCAACATCACCGGCGGCTATTGAAAAGGCTATTTTTAGCGAGTTTCAAAAAGGTAATATCGAAAAAGGGTTAAAATTGTTTTTCGAGAATTGCGATGACGCTAATATGGGCGATGAAGATTCAAATGAATTAAAAGCATTTGCTGAAAAAGTAAAGTACAGTTTAGATGAAAGAGGCGGAATTAAAAGTTTTGAAATCATCAATGAAGAAGAAGATAAAGAAAATGAATTAATTAGAAGAGTAGCGACTGCAGCAACCTTCATCCATAAAGTAGAAAATAATGCAAATAGGGAAATACTTCAGTTATCAAATAT
>Ga0209737_10003332_pt1 | contig 11233 bp, 10 predicted proteins | sample TergutCu122P3_FD_187284 | JGI IMG/M metagenome (GOLD analysis project Ga0209737, IMG submission 187284) | Cubitermes ugandensis P3 segment gut microbial communities from Kakamega Forest, Kenya - Cu122 P3 (SPAdes) (version 2) | ecosystem: Host-associated > Arthropoda: Insects > Digestive system...
GTTTTCCCGAGTTTAAAACAGAATTTAATGTTCGTTCTCTGCTCCATGCCGCTACTGTGACCACGTCCTCTCACTACCTGCACAACATGGCGCCGTATTTCCCGTCATGCTCAGCGTGGGGCGTTGCCAGATTACAGATGAAGTTTGGGCACATGGATGGGATGCATTGCATCATAGATGTCACTTCTATCTTGGTCAAAATAAAATCAGTCGCATTATATAATTGTCGGACTGTGTATAATCGATGCCTTTAGTGTATAATGTATATAGTATATAATGTAGAATCTGGTAGGTCAGAAGCGTGACAACCTAGACTATTATATGGAAGTTAGATTTGAGTACCTCTCATGATCGGGGTTGAACAGCACTAAATAAGAGTAATGAGTGATTCCTTAATTTGTAGATTTTTAATATTTACATTATCCTAGTAAATTTGAATATCAACTGAATTTTTAAAATCATATTTATTCTGTTAAAGCCAATTTCTTTAGTCTATGGTGTCCCTTTGGTTTTGGTGTTGATAATTCAAAGACACACATTGTAAAACATATTTTTTATTTGAAATATGTTGCTTAGATTGTATTTAAAGACCTGTAGTCTATGTTCAGCCTTTAAGATATTTAGTACTTAACCAAAGTATGGTAACACATACCTGGAGTTATTTGCCCTGCTCTTTTAGAAAATTAATGTTTACACACCTAAAAGCTTTGATTTTTCTTGTCAGTGGCCTGGACTCACCATGACCGGTAGTTTCACTTTCTAAAAATGCAAGTATAAAACTGTACCCTTAACAGTGCAGATGTACAGGTCAGAACGAATATCATTCCCCCTCCCCATATGCCACATTCTCCACTCATTTCATTCTCCTTGATTTGACCACCCAAATAATATTTTGTGAGGAGTGTATATCATGAAGCTCCTCATTATGCAATCTTCTCCACTCTCCTGTTCCTTACTCACATTTGGGCCCTAATATCTTTCTCAGCAAACCATTCTCAAACTTTCTCAGTCCATGTTTTTTCTCTTAATGTGTGAGGATAAGTTATATACCCAAACAAAACCACAGGCAAAATTATAGTCCTGTGTATTTTAATCTTTATGCTGTTACATAGCAATGCAAAGAAAACAGATTTCGTCCTGAATGATATGAGGCATCTCCTAATTTTAATCTGCTCTTAACTCCTTCATGCTTGTAATTTTGGCCTGCTAGTTCCATTCCAAAGTATTTTAGCTTTTACTGTCACTTTTACAGGAGATTTATTAGCTATATATGTCTTGTAATTTTGTCATGCATTCAGGTCATAAGACATGAACATATATTTAGTTCTCACAGCATTTACTTCTGAACTAACCTCCATAATAGCAACTAATAAAGCTCCTTCTTTTTTCTTAATGGTTTTTGTGTTTTTGCCCATTATATTAAGAAAATCAGTGTAAACCAGAAGCTGAAGTGTCCTATTTAGTTTCAATCCATCCTGGTTTCCTTGGGCCCTCCTAATGGCATATATTAAGCATAGCTGAAAAGCAGTGGTGCCAAAGAATTCCTCCCCCCAGACAGTTCTGAATAGGAAATGTATCAGACATAACTTTGCCTATCTGAACTTATTATGGGTTTCATGTGTATAGTAAACCCATTGACAATACTAGAAAAGACCTCCGTCTAACTGAATTGTATTCTTTCTTTAAGTCTATAAATGCCCCCCTTTATTCCACAACATCTTTGAAAAGAATAGGTTGAATAAACTGGGATGTGATAAGTGATTGAACTCTGTGGTACAAGAATCCAAAGTCCAAAGCTGTTAGCATCAAAAACTGTGACTGTGCATGATCCTCAGCCCTTTCCAACACTATACTCATTCTCCATGTCCTTTTTAACCCTGTGGCACCTTCAGAATAACTGCATGATACTCACCAACTTGACCAGCAAGTTGAATGGTGATTTGTGGACCAAATATTTCCCAACTCACTTGCATGTCTTTGTGTAGCTGGAAGCAGTTTGGCAGAGCATTTGTGTGTGGCTGTAACACAGATGTTAACATAGTATCATCCACATAGCCTGTCCATTTCAACCAGCAGTACACACTCCTTTGTGTTTTCTTTGTACAGGTTTGCTTTGCACATCTAGCAACATGTATACAAGTTTTGAACAGTGACATGTTAATGAAATATTCTTTTTGAAAGGAGACCTGTTCATCTAACCACCCAATAATACATAATATGAAGCAACTCTTCACAGTAAAGCTTAATCTTTCTTTCTTCTGTTTTAATTTGCTTTTCTTTCTGCACCTAATTTACATTTGAAGTTGACGGCATAATAATAATAATAATAATAATAATATAGTAGCAATAACAGTAGTAGTAGTACAGACCACAACTTTAATCAGAGAGGGTGGCACATTCAGACCATCGGGGATGATTACAGATCCATAGTTCTCTTTCCTCTCGACATCATAAATACTGAACCAGTCAATTTCAAAAATGTTCCATTCTCCAGGTAGCTGAAGTATGATATCTTCCTTGCTGTAAACTCGCAGAGGGTCAAGACTGTTGACAGGATGAAATATATAATAATGTATTGCTGTAATGGTGTACATATAACAGCTAGAAACATCCCTAAAGAGTTTTGTGAATTTGTGGATTATGTTAGAAACTTTCTTTCTTTTTACAGATTATTATAAATGATATGACTTTTTAAGATAATCTTATGCTTTCAGATACTGCTTATTATTAAAATAAGAGGTTGTCTTTACTTTTTCACCTTAAAAATTAGCTTATCTAAAGTAAGAGGTAATAATATTTCAGTAGTGATGTATTATATTGTGGTTATCAGAGTGTCACTATTTCAGAAGGTCCATTCCTCCAAATTTCAGAAGCCTAAATTCACTGGCATTGGAGTTATTCCCCACCATGTAAGTTTGTGGAGCAGTACTTGCAAAGCTACTTCATCTGTGAACTTCTTTTGTTGGATGTAATTTATGTTATTTTCATTATTTTCCCAGGTCAGATTTTAAAATGATACCACTAAAATGCAAATGTTACTGGCAAGTGAAAATGCTGTTTCTCACATCTTTTTAAGTTCTTTTTGAAAGTTAGTTCCTTAACACATCAGACTTGTAGGAGCATAATGACATTTAAGTAGCCATAAAAGATAGCACTTACTATCCATATTCATCAGGAACTTTGGTCCCTTTGGATGATGGCTGAGGTCCAAGTCCAACCCAGAAGTATGTATCTGCAGCAGAATAAGGTATATAAAACAGTAATTTGGCCAGCTGGTCTGCATGGCTGTGAAAACAGTAAAGGTGACAGTTTGAGAAAAAAAGTGTTTAAGAAACTATGGCACCTAACAAACCCAAGGTAAAGGTAAAAGTAAAGGTCATCCTGCAACAGGCCGAGGTGGCCCAAAGGGTTCCAGGTAGGTTATGGCCCCGGATTTTCTTGACATTCGGCACTACAAGGGTGGTAGGTTGTCAGCCATACACACTGGCCACCTTTACCCCAGGAGAAATCCCTGGTACTCATTTTCAGGGGCTGAGTCAACCCCAGGGCACAAGGTTCCATCAAGGGGAGCCACGGAAAAAATCCCCAGTGACACCACCGGGAATCGATCCTGGGACTGTCCGACTAGTAGTGCAGTGCCTTAACCACTACGCTACCCCAGGCCCTAACTAACACCAAGTACATGAACAAATGAGAATACTACATACCATGGAACTTGTCATTTGTACGGGTCATCTACTACTGTAAGGATAGTGAAATAAGAAACCATTCAATGGAGCCAACATATAGCTCAAATGGAAGAGACAAGAAACGTGTGCATAATTTTGGTCTAGAAATCCCTTGGAAAGTGGTTATTTGGAAAGCAAAGCAGTTGCTGAAGGCTAATAGTGTATTAAACTCTATTGTCTATGGGTAGGGTACTTTAAATACCCTGGTACAAGGGGGTTGATGGCTGAATTCTAATTCAGAGGTGATGATATCCATACTCTATATAACCCCTATTTTGTAAAAAGTAGCTAACTGCCACTTTAAGAAAAACTGAGTTATGTGTAACAAATCATTCAGTTAATGGTCTTCTACGATATACAAAAAGATGACAACTCCATCTTCAAGAATACCGAAGGGGGGATATCCTACCACTCAAAGCATTTGTTTTATGCAAAATGGAGCCACATTGTTGCTTCTCCTGTAAAACTGATATTTTTTGGGTAGTCCCCTTTTTACAAAATAAGGGTGATATGCTCAGCCAGCTGAACCATGTATATTGCCATATATTAGTTCAGTCTGTGCTGATAAATGTTAAGATGGATTTTAGTAAAGTAGGTTGTAGATATGTGTTAGATGGAACTGGCTTTGGAACACATCCAAAGGCAGAATTAATGTTAGCACTATTAAAACTGCAGGTACCGTTTTTCCTGGCCCATAAGATGCACTGTGATTTTTTCGTTAGAAATTTTAGAAAAAAATAATGATGAATGTATTTTAATTTCAGTAATTTATTGGGAGAAAACAGGATTGTTACATATCAAAATTAGCAACCACAAGCATTGATGCCAGATCTCATGATTTGGAAGCAAATTTCACTATCTCACAATAAAGATGTTGTATAAGAGATGTATGGGTATTTATAAGTTCGGAAATAATACTTACCCTCGGCGCATAAGATGCAGGTCAAATTTAGATCACATTTTTCGGGGAAAAAAGTGCGTCTTATGGGCTTGGAAATACGGTACTTAACATCAGGACTGAATTTTAAATTCATCCACCCTGTTATAAACCAGGAAATTTACTCACTTAAAATGATACTTATTAACTTGTTAGGATGAATGAAGTAACGAAGCTGTAATGGGCACGGCACATAGCATGTGTCAGGGAAATAAGAAAGGTACAAACATTATTTGAAAAACCATACAAAAAGAGCTGAAGAGATAATCACTTGACCTTGTGAATTTCTTGCTGTCAGGCAGGTGTGAGAGCAAAGTGTTTGCTACTATACAGGTTCAGTAAAAGACAGAAGAATTTTGTTTCATATGATGAAAGTTATACAAAAAATGGGAGAATAAGATCTAAATGTAAGGGTATTATTTTAAGCAAATAAAATGTGAATTTGCTAATTCAGCTGAACTGAATTAGGAATGGGTCAAACTGCAAATTCTTATGGTTGTAACATTTGAACTTTTGGAAACAACAGAGGAATAGTTTAATTGTCTGAATATCTATAAACTACTGAAGTAGACACACTTTGTACAAAGGCATCAATCTTGATTAGTCCAAGGACCAAACAAATGTATGGCAAGTTCTCACCTTTTCCTTGGCCATTGTATGTAAACTGTGATATTTTTATTGTTTTTGCATCAATAATCTCAATGTTTTCAGAGTCCACATCATGGGAGCGACCCACAAGCCTTGAGACCTTCTGGGCTGTGGGTGGTTCAAACTCTTCTGGTATGTAGATATCTCCAAAAGTGTTTTGACTGGAGAGGTCATACACAGCAAGCCACTTGATTTCTGTGATTTTCTTGTTGTCAGGCAGTGTGACAGTAAAGTCTTTGTTAAAATAACGGTCCAATACATTTGTCCTGTCAGAGAGAAGACATTTGTTTTATGTAATATCAGTTCTGCCAGTGGTGGCCAGCACTGTGAGATTTGAGGTTCTCACAGCATTGCTAATGAAGATTCAAGTCTTTTGGAATTATGCCACAACAACTTGTAAATAATTACTGACTTTTGGAGGAACACAGTGCTTCCAGTGTAACAGAAACTACTATATTTACCAACCAACATTGCATAGCACACCAGAACACTTAACCTTAGATGACCATGACAAAGCCTGTTTTGTGGCAGTTCTGTTGTTTGAACACAGTGTATGACGTCAATGCATTATGGGGAGTACTTCTATTTATGTGCTATGCATGTTGTCCAGTTTTAATTAAATTTAATACTAGATTCCTGCTTTAAAACTTGTCTGGAAAATTCAATTTTGGTTAATATTGGTCCAATTTAACTACTACTTTGCATGAACTTAAAAATTGAACTCTTACCAGTTTTCTAAAACATGGCACAGTGCACAAAATGCAGAAAAGCTACAGAACCAATTTAAGACCTTCTACCCGAATTTGCAATAATTTTGCAACATTACAAATAAAATGTGTGGACAATATATGTACCCCAAATTAGAGAATAAGTTTCACTGTTGTTTGACTTTTTTATTACTAAGTCAACTGCAAAAAGATGAAGTTGTTTCTGTGTTTCAGCACCAGACAAGTGAAATAAGGAATGGTGGTAAAACTCCACACACTCTCAACTTTCAGAGTATGAGGTAACTTTTAAACTTTGCACTCTGGCCACTTAACACCTTATATAAAGTTCTTGTTACATATTGGATGTAAAGCTTGGTGGGTTCCAGAGCTGGTCTGTACATGGTGTCTCAGTGTAGGATCAAACAACTTGTTGAGTGGCACTGAAAATCAAATATTCTGCATGGGTGTGCCTTGATGACATATGAAATTACCAACACATGCAATTAAATTTCAGCTGCTTAGTAGTGACAAAGGGATATATGAAATTCACATAGGCCTATACAAAAAGTGACCTTTTTTTAGCTCAAGATCAAACATATTAGTACTTCCATAAACTAGTCAATTCCCAAAGTAAATATTTACAAATGTTCAGATATTCTGCTGTATCTACATTCATGTTCTGATGTTCATTGTGATAAAGTCACAGAGCATAATTCTAAATTTATAATAGACCTTCAAACACAAATATGTAGTGTTGTACTTACTTTCCATATTCATCAGGAACTATAAAACCTTGTGGTCCTGGACGGTTGGCAGCACCTGCCCAGAAGAAAGTGTCAGCTCCATTCCCATCATAATTAAAGTTTGTGAGCAGGAATGTGTACTCATCTACAGCATAGACATCACCTGACACCTGATGGTGATAGGAATTAATCTTGCCAAGGTACTTGCCCCGATAAACTTCCTTATCTTCACAGCCAGCATAATTTATTACTGAGACAAAACATAAAAATGTATGTAGGATAAGTACAAGGAAGACTTAATAGTATGTGGCTCTATCCTGTGAACTTCAAATATGCTCTGACAGCAATGTTTGCTTCATCATCACCATAATATGCTCTTTACATCATACAAAATAAACCAACAAAATTAACCTTTTCTAAATTAATTTTTTAATTTTTGAAGTCTTCTACGCGTTTCGAACCCAAGGGTTCATCTTTAGGAAGACAGTTGTATGTACAGATATGGTATAGTCTTGTAGGTAGAAGAGTGAGTTCAAAGTCTTGAATGTAGAAGAGTGTGTTCGAGTTTGAACACACTCTTCTACCTACAAGACTGCTTGTACTGATGCATGTACAACATACAATACCATACCTGTATATACAACCGTCTTCCTGAAGGTGAACCCTCAGGTTCAAAACGCGTAGAGGACTTAAAAAATTAGGAAATTAAAATATTAATTTAGAAAAGGTGCATTTTGTTGGTTTATATTTTATAATTATATTAAAATGCACAGTGCAAATAACATAAAAATATTTTGATGCATGAAGTTTATTTAACTGATGTTTGAAAATGGTTTCTACCTTACAGGAAATACACTGTACATCCTTAAACAAACTGGTTAATGCTGCATAGTGATTCACTGTTTTGGTCTGAGAATCATATGAAAAACATAAATATACTCTGTGGGCAATAGGAGATCATTTTAATCTTTAAGTAGGTGGTGCACATATTCAATACTCTTTGTTGACCCAAAATATGCTGTCAAATGTTGTTGCAGGGTTTTGAAGTAGGGGATGCTTAAATTCTTATAAAAACTCTCTGTAAGTATAATCCCTTGGTTGGCTTTCTTTCATGTCACATGATATTTAAAATAAATAAATTCAAAGAAGGACCAATATTTTTGTTGTATATATTATTCAGATAATTAATGTTGTAATTAAGGATTTCATTATGAGAATGAACTTCAGAAACATCTGCTGTGCCAGCTTGCATGTTGCCAAATCCTTCTAAAACCCATTGTTTAATTTGTTTACAATTCCAATGTACTGTCATGAAAGAAAATGTGTATATGACGTCACTTTAACAGTCATAGTTATCGTGTATGTCATCATATTCGTCATAGTGCAAACCGTTAGGCTGTCGAGCACTGGCATATTGAGTTCAACAAACGAGCAGTAAAGAGACGTTGAACATATTCGAAATTGCTTCGTGTTCTGTTCCTGCGGTGAAATCTCTGAACGAGAAGTTAAAAATATGGCCTTTAAAAGTGTATACTTCACTTTCATTAGTATTTATCGCATTTGTGGTTAACCTAAACTTTATCTTCTACACATATTGTACGTACAGATACACAATTTCAACATTTATGTATTGGATTAACGAACATTTGCCAATGACACCACTTCGTACTGACGTATTGTTGGATTTTCGTATAATGTTTGACACGTTTGGCATATATCCAAGTCTCTGAACACACAGACAAAAACTGGAACAGAATCACAAACGTGTTGAATCCTTCTCAGGCCACATCGTCGTTTATTGTTCAATAATTTCTCCCAAATTGACGAAACCACACTGTGCGATGAACAAGTATTACCTAATATCAGTATATTCAACACGCTGAATAATGTCCTGTGATGTTTAATTCTCATGTTTGGTGTGAATAACTGAAAAAATACATTTCTTCTAGACGTGTTGGTATTCCACCTGCCGCTTCTGCACAGAAACACATACTGACACCGCTACACCGCAAGACGTGGAAAGAAGTGCCAAGATTATACTGCCGAAACTCGTGTCGGGTATGAGTGAAGTGTCAATACTTTTAACTGAGCGAATGGAAATGGGTCTTTCTGTGCCATAAAAATGTTGATACAAAGGTAAAATTGTCCTTGTGCAAGCCTTGAAGGCATAAGGGGACCTACAAGTATAGCTCCACTCATTTTTAATTTGGGCGCTAGATGGAGATGATTGGTAATCTTCAACAAGCTCCGCTCACCTTACCTCCGGGATAGATCCCCCTGGTACCCTTTTAGTAGGAGACTGGGGTAGGTTCCGGAGTCAGTCTGGACATTTTGTTGACCAGAAAATCTCGTGCTTCTCTCATGAATTGAACAGCGATTCCACGGTCGTCCTGCCCGTAGTCTAATCACTGTACCGAACGAGCTATCCGAGTTCGAACATCGACTGTGAGGCCATAGAAATCTAAGAGAGATGAGGCAGTAGAGAACTGACGAAATTTTTACATTGAGTATATTCATAATTTGAATTTTTGACCCAGTTTTGTTTGGTCTATCATACTGAGAATGAGATCAGCTGATACGTACCACGCGTACTTGAACCAAGAAATGTGTTCCGCACATTGGTTAAAAAAGCCTGAAGGGATGGGGCTTTTTAGGAAACCTAGGTGTAAATTACATTCAACATGATGTTACAGAAATGCGGTTCGAAGTTATGTTCGAATTGAGATGTTCAAGATTAGCAGGATCAATCGGCTGGTAGTTGTGAAGAAGATAATGGAAGATCTGGGGAGATGTCATGGACAGAAATTTAGATTATATATTTATGAATGACGTTGACAACCACATACAGACTGTTGAAATTCGAAACACCATATTTGTGTGCCTGTGGCATGGTTTAGGCGGTTAGTGGCCGTCCTGTCACCGCGAAGTCTCGGGATCGATCTCAGGGCAGTCCATTTGTGATTTGTTGTGGATAAAGTGCCATTGCTGCAAGCTTCTCTTCTACTACTTAGGTTCTATCTTGTCATTGTCTTTCTACCAATGCTCCATGATCTTATTTAATTCACTTACTATCGACGCTGTATGATTTTGGCAATTGCCAGCGTGGTTAAGTAACACTTTTCTCGAAGTACGCTTTGAAACAGAATACACGAAGAAACTTCGACCTTAATACTAGCACAGAGATTTCTGACCACCTGAATTAATAACGATGTGTTGGAAGAACACGGAATTTAGTATGTTTTGGGAAGGTCTGAGAGAGAATGGTGCCGGGTATTACTAGTGTGGAATCCGCCAGACAAATATCTGTTTTCCAATCCAGCCAACTAAATCCGCTTCAGTTTCTTCACCAATAGGCATTGCCTCTGAAAGGCATTGTTGTTCTTTGAGAGGGATTTGCCCGTTACAGTATACGTTGTTAAACATGTACTTTGGCCTTGTATGGACGTTCAGGACTCGAACAAGCCGCGTGAACAAAGCTGATCTTTTGGTTCAAGAACATGGACGAAATTAGATAGTGGACATTTTGCACTGAACCAGACATCTGATATCCGACTTATCGCGGTCGCATGTTTGGTATTTCTGCTTTGTATTGGAAGGTTTGAGTTAAAATCGCTACCCCATGACCAGCTGTTTTGAATTTTTATATTACTTACGAACAAATTGTTCTGTTTTAGCTTACTACAAATTAGCGCACGACCGCTTCGTTTTACATCCTCTTCAGTACATTATTTGCTGACCATACTACCGTTCAGCGCTATTGATAACACCACGAGAAAGCCACAGATAAATAAATAAATTTTACGTTCATGTGACCGTGCGTCGCTACATATTTCTTTACAACAAAACCAACCAGACGCACGAATTTCCCAAATTTTATTTTGTCAAAAAACTCTACATCTTTCGGGCCTTTCCTTTGCCCATCATCAGGAGTTATCTACTGTACATTCGGCGATGGTATATTCCTTGCAAGTTTGATGACAGCTACCCAGCAGGGTCAGGTTGGAACCTGACCCTGCCCGAAACATGTAGACTTTTTTTGACAAAATAAAATTTGGGAAATTCGTGCGTCTGGTTAGTTTTATTGAAAAGAAATAAAGAAATAAAAAGGGATGATGTGTACAAGTCCTTTCGAAATGTTGAGGATGACTTAAGTACAACAATTTTACCTGACAAAATTTGGATACTACAATATAAGTTTGCAAATAAAGACCATAATGCATTTGTAAACCTGTGTAGTATTTTGTAGGTTTTTGACGATTGGTCTTTAAACTTTCTCAGAGTTAAATTCACGATCCACTGTTTTCTTTGTGGTAACAATGCAATACAAATGGTGCTGATAATGAACATTAACCCTAAGGCTACCGGATTAAATTTCACTTGCCATTTAATAATATTAATCCTTAGGCTACTAATTTCGTGTATATATGGAGCTCCTAGTAAAGCCAGAAATGCTAACGTCGTATATATATG
>Ga0209737_10003333_pt1 | contig 11232 bp, 11 predicted proteins | sample TergutCu122P3_FD_187284 | JGI IMG/M metagenome (GOLD analysis project Ga0209737, IMG submission 187284) | Cubitermes ugandensis P3 segment gut microbial communities from Kakamega Forest, Kenya - Cu122 P3 (SPAdes) (version 2) | ecosystem: Host-associated > Arthropoda: Insects > Digestive system...
TGTCCCATACAAGCATGGTTTCATTTGGATTCCATATTCCCACGCTTGCTTCAGTCTGGCCGTTTGCCCTTGGTGTAAAAAAGAAAAAGTAAGCGTGGTCATTGTTTACGGACAGTGAATTAGTATAAACCCATAGGCTTCCTAATCTGCCCGGGTCAATACGGTTTGCGATGGCGGACGGCATTTCTATTTCAAATGATTCGATATGACCCTCCGGGTTTGTTCCATTGGCTAACGCAGCTATCCGCAAATCGAACAACGACAAATCACTTAATGGTACCCTGAATACATCCATCTTCAATTTTTTGCTGACAAAAACAGGTTCTATGTTTGGAAAACTGGCTGGATATGCCGTTAATTGCCTAGAATCATGAAGGATGATTTTATAGTTATTTTCGTAATCCATATAAAGCAGATTTGCAATGGGGTTATCGCCTGTTGCTGTCCTGCGGAAAACAATGTCGCGCCAATCCCTTGCTACAGCTTCCTGGAACGAGTTCCATCTACCCACAAATGCAGAATCCTCAACATTGCTTGATGGTATTCCCCTCGCGCCATGCCTTGTTGTCAGGCAGGCACACGCAATTGTGCCGTTGGCTTGGCTGGTATTTGCGTCCCATACATATCTTACAAACCCCAGCTTGGGGTCAATCTGGCTTTCCATTTCGTTGAATCCAATGACGGTGGGATTAACCCCGGAATATGGTATGTCAATCCCTACACCGGTAGTCCTTGCCCCGGCCGGTTTGTAAATGAGGTCTGGGTCTTCCGGAAGCAGAACGTCAAACAACAATAATCCTTGTGTCATAAACCTGATTGGGTTTGCAATAAGATTACTAATATCATTAGGACCCGCAATGGTAATACCCATATAATTGGCAAAACCGGATATGTACCCCATCGGTTTAAGTAATTCCGCAAAAGCGTTCGTTACCAAGTTATTGTCTTCGACCGATTGCATGAGCTCCCCCGTCTTTGCGTCAAATAACTCAATTTTAGTCGTTCCCTTTATTCCTTTTAACATAAACTTTCCTTTCTAATTTGAAATCGTGCCATATAATTCAAATTCGTTAAGTGCAATTCCAAACCTATTTTGATTGCCTGTCATTGTGATAAACAATCTGTAACGCGAAGCTTTAACGGTATTATTTGGAACATTAAATTCTTTTCGTTCACTGTTGGCAAAAATTATCCCGCTTCTGTTATCAATATCCACCCAATTGTTGCCTACAAAAGCCTGTAATGAAAAATCCATCGGCATATTCGGATGATTACCGTCTGTCGGAGCAAACATAACATATTTTGTCACTGTTGCTATTTCAGTATGAACATCTAACCAATGGGGAGCAGGGACTAATGTCGCAAACATTGTATTAACATCGCCATCTATAGCCCTAGCCGGTACTAAATGCGCATTAACATTATTCGATGTTGGATTAAATAAAGTGAGTTTTTTGGCCCCACCCGGCGGTGCATAATCGTCACTATATAATTTTAGTTCCGCAATGTTGGCGGTTATCGCTCCATTGGTGGTGATGATAAACAACCTATATCTGTTGTATTTGTCCGTAGTCATAACGATATAATCTGCTTCACCTCCGACAATCCAATGGGTTTGTGTGCGTGCGTCAAGTATTACCCAATTAGTACCGTCAAAGCCTTGTAACTCAAATGAGTTTGGCATTGAATTAAGATTGCCGCTTGCAATTATCGAATATCCCTTGACAGTAAACTCGTTGGCATATGTTACTTGAAGCCAACTATTATTCTGCTGGTTATTTGCACTTGACCAGAATGTATTGGCAAGCGTGTCAATCGCCATGCTCGCGCTGTTGGCTGTACCTGACTGGCTGCTGGCTGTTGCCCCTGCCGGTGGTACAGGAGCTTCCCTTGTTGCAAATACAAATGCTTCTTTAAAGGCTCCCCTTGCCTTGACGCCGATTATGGGGACAGCTCCCCCCATCTTTTCCGTAAATATCCGTAAACCATCGGCTATCGTTCCGACTTCCATCTTTGCGGTGTAGTCGTTCCGCGCTTTAACTGCGGCAACAGGGATGACACCGCCCATGACTTCGTGCATGACTATCGTTCCGTCCCATCTTTCGCGTCCTGCCATGCCCTGCCCCATGACCACCGCCTTGATTGCACGTGATGCTATCGTGGCGGTAGGTGTGGTCTTGTCCGGGGTGACCGTTATATAATTGACATCCAGAAGGTCGAAGCTTGATGTCTCTATATTATCCAATCCGGTAACCGGAAACTGGTTCGCCGACATGATGGTCTGCATGTTGCCGTTGTGCTTCGTCCTGACCTCGGCAAAGCCGTTGTCTAGCGCGTCTTTGATTGTGCCGGAGTTACCCTTTAAAACCTCGATTATGGTTGTAATAGCGTTATCGTTCGTGGCAATTCTGGCCGTGTTCATCCTGATGTCACTGTCCAGCTCATAATAGGTCTTGGCAAAGACTTCAAGCACATAACGGCGTCCGCGGGCAACATCGATGTAATTCATCATCGTGATGACATCCGCGCCTTTGTTGCAGTATTTTTTCACATTGGAGTTGTCCAAGTGGATGCCGTCAAGGTATATGGACATCTCGATTATTCCGTCAACGCTCATCTCGAAAGGTATTGTCGCGATGAACATGGTGCTAGTGTCTATCAGGGCGGCGAAAGGCATCTGGATAATCCTACGCATTTCCTGCGTGGTGATTCCGCCCCCGGTAAACCTGATATTTGATATGTTGGTATGTTTATATAAGTGGATGGACTTCGCACTGATTTCCTGTTCTAAATTGGCTAGTATTTTGGCAGATTTATCCCTTATGCCTGCCAATTTGGGATTTCGTCCGGCACTCTTTAATTGCATACTGCCACGATAACTGAACCTATAACTTGTTACCAAGCTTTCAAATCTGTTGCCATTGCGGTCCATATTGGTAATTAAGTCACCTAATTCAATGCTGGGGTCACCGGGCATCCTGATACTCATAGGTGTGTATTTGACTGTCCTGATTATGCTAAATATCGTATCTATGACTTGTTGGTTTGTTTCGGGCAATCCTTGTACAATGGGTATGTCACCCATTTCATATACCAGACCATCGCTGGTTTCGTCTTCAGCATGGTATTCATGTAATTTGCCCGATTCCAAAAAACGTACCCGCACCGCTCTGTAATATGATTCGAAATCGGAAAAAGTACTTGATGTACGATATTTCCCATCTATTGTATTACTGTTTTTTCGAGAAAACTGGCATAACCTAAGTTTTCCACTTCGGTCCATAACAGCAAAAGAGCAAAGAACACAAGCAATGTAATAAACAAGGTCGCGATAGGTGTCTACTCTTGTTTGGTCAAGGGTTAACTGGATATTTCCATTGGGAAAACCTTCTAACTCCGTTCGTGTTTGGGCGAGTTTCAATCCACACCTGTCTGCTGCCAAAGAAAGCATTTCAAAAGCATTGCCGGTCGTACTTTCAACAACATCTTGATCCAGTGCAAGCATACCGTCAAGTGCCATGATACGTATATTTCTTCCGCTTCTGCTTGGGTCAACAATTGTGTAAACACCTAAAGGTATTCTTTCATATGTACTGTTACGTAATAGAATGTTGAAATACGGTTTTACTACTGCATTGAATAATAAATGCCTGTCAATGCCTGGTCTGATTGTAATACCCATTTCAGCAGCATAGACACTGCTGAACGAAAAATTATCCCCTTCAGTAATCTGGTTTGTATAATAAAATGATCCCGGCACGATAATATGGTTGTCAATGGTTATGACCTGTCCGGAGGTTGTTATAATTTCACCATCAATAAAGGTCTTCCTTACACTTGCTTTAATGGCTTCTTTATACATATCTGATACATTGTATGGCATATTGATTTCCTCAAAATTCGGTCATGTTAAAGCTCATATTAAAGTAAGCCGTACCATCCGCATCAAGATGTTTAAGTTTAAGTTTCCGGTTAGACCTTTTCATAATTGCATGCTCCATCGTCCCGTCAAAGTATTTGACGGATACCTCGTTCGGGGACGTAGCACTGCGGATGGTTTTAGTATCTTCCACCGTAATGTTGGTAAATTCAAGGTATAACTTCGCAGCATCTGCCCTGACGCGCTCGGATATCAAGTAACCGTCTTCACCCCTTCCGGTATCCGCCGAATCCATGTCGATAAATTCCAGTTCATAAGAAGTCGGCGCGGGCGGTGAGTAACTTCCAAAGTTTACAAGGTTCATCTGTGTCCTCCTGAACGTAATTCCCTTTGTTGCTCGGCGGTTATGATATGTTCTTCAACAACTTCGCCTGGAAGATTAAGTTGGATAACAATATCACCACCGCCACCATATGGATTATTGTCAGGTTCATCAGTGTCAAGCTTGTCGATAAGCTCGGCAATTGCTTTAATCAGCTTATCAAATAAACCGTCGTCTTGTTGCACCGGCGCAACTCCGCCACCTGCCAATGCAAGTGCAGGGGTGCCGGTTCTTACAAAGCCACCTAGTGACAAATCCGGCTGCAGTGCCCTGGACATTACCCCTGCTATTTCCTCCACCTGGCTATAAAGCATTGGAGCGGCTTTCTTAAGCGTTGATGTCAGTCCCTCTATCATATCCGGCATATAGGTTTCATAATCAGTCAATGGTCCTTCATCCGGAACTGTGAAGTGGATAAATGACCGGATGGTATCGGCAATATCTTTCACTGCATCTTTAATGTTTCCTATTGCCGACTTGATACCGTTTACCATTCCCATGATGATATCTTTACCCCATGTCACGGCTTGACTGGGTAACGATTTTATGTAATCAATTGCGCTGTTGAAGCCGTTAACAATGTCAGTCTTTATCCGGCCGAATGTCAAGGCAATAAAATTTCCTACAATTTCAATGACCTTGCTTATGTATTCTCCACCGTTCCGGAAGAATGCTTTGATCATCTCCCATGCGCTTTTGATTGTGAGGACAATCGCACCCCAGATTATTTCAAAATATTTCTTAGTCACATCCAAAAAGGCACTTATTGTAGATTTGACTGCTTCAGTGCTGATCCTGACTACTCCAATGATTAATTCCCATACGCCTGTGACAATGCCTTCAATCGCCTTCCAAATGCCTTCAAATATTTTTTTGACACCACCCCACGCTTTTTCCCAATCACCTTGAAATACGCCGGTGAGAAACTGTATCAAGCCGCTAAGTGCCGTGAAAACCCCTTTTAGGATATCAATTATCGCGCCGAAAATCTTGATGCACGCATTGCCGATTGTTTCCAATACCGGCATCAACTTCGGGACTATGGTATCAATAACCCAGTTGACAAAAGGAGCTAGATATTTACTCCAAAGAACATCAACCAATTCACATATGTCGCCAAACAAGTCTATAAGGGCATCAACGGCCGGCTGTACTTTTTCTTTGACCAAATTGTCAAAAGCAACAGCCCATCTTTCCAAAACCGGGGCTACGTAATTATTGTAAGCATCCAAAATTGTACTGAACACTGATGATATGCCTGAGACAATTCCTTCGATGGAAGGACGCACCTTTGAATCATATACATCAAACAGTTTTTCATATGTATTTTTAATGAAATCATTTGCCGCACCAGCGACAATTGAAAGTGGCTTGATTGTATTTAATAATGCCTGCTTGATTTTGTCCGCGTTGTTAATGATGGGGGTTGCAATCGCATAAATCATGTCCCTTCCGGTTCTGGCAGCCATTTCGGTTATACCAAGGAAAGTATTACTGAATATGCCCATTACATTAGAAGTCAGCTCTTTTGCATCATTTGTCCGGAAAACCTCAAAAATACTTGCCACTGATTGTGCCAGATTTCCGGTAATCCTATGGAAATCACCAACATTTCCAAATATCCCGACCAGACGTCTTTTTATGAATCCTTTGTTGTTATTAAGATACTTGTCGATTCCACCGGTGAGGTTTTCAGCGATGCTTGCCCCGATACTAAAAGACGAACCGATTATCTGCCCGGCCGCATATGCGAAATTGTCAAGCATTCCATTAAAAGCTGTTTTTACTTTAGTATCAGTCGCGATATCCAGCAAACTGCTCTTGATACCGCCAATATGCTGCCTGGTCCGATTAAGGCTATCAAAAAAATCATCGCCAATACCTGCCGATAAACCTTTTTTGAAAATGCCACCAAGCTCTTTTGCCCTGTTCATAATCCTGTCAAGAACAGGATTGATTCTCTTTTCCTGTTCTTCCAAATCATCAGCCATGTTGAAATCAGGAATGTTAATGTCGCCAATGCCACCGATATCTGCCCCGGCATCCATCTTTTCAAGTCGGTTTATTTCATCGTAACCACCAATTAGGGATTTGAATTTTTTAGATGTTTTTCCCGCTTCATCACCGGCGTCTTCGATACCGTCTGTAAGGTCTCCGACTGATATAGCCCCTGCTGCCGTTTCAGACTTAATCCCTGTAATTCTTTCAGTGAAAGCTTTAAATGTCTTAGCCAGTACCATCAATCTTTGAATGGCGACATTAATCATCCTGACAAGTGGCATCAATATGTTTTGAATACCTGCACCGATGGTCGCCATAAGGCTGCTGAAATTATTCCTTAACTGGGTTATCTGCCCGGTCGGGGTGTTGGCAAGGGCCTTATTCATCCCACCTACCGATTCGCTGATAACCTCGGCAAGGGTTGCCGCCTTCTGGGCTTCCGTACCGTACTTTAATATCTGCTCCTGGGCTTCCGTAAATTTGTAACCGTAACGGGACAGCGCACCTGTCTGTCCGTCCATTACCTTACCCATCATGGTGGCGATATTAACTGCACTGCCGGCAGTGGCATTGAAACCGTATTGCTGGGCAACCATGTCATTCATGACCGGGATAAGGTTTTCAAGCGATGATGTAAGGCTCAGATATGTAGCCAGCTCTTGGGCACCCTGCCTGGTGACATCACTGCCGACAACACCGATGCTCTGCTGCCTGTCGATGAACTCATTCATCTTGTCAATCTGCCCTTGGGTTGCATTCATCGTATTACGCATGACCTGGGCAAGACGCGCCGAGCCCTCTTCGGCTTGCTGTGCAGCCCTCACCGCTGCCTTGCCAAAATTGTAAATGCCTTTTACTGCAAAGGCACCGGCGGCAATAACTCCAAGCTTCTTTAGACCCCTCGAAACTCCGTCTATCGGTTTTTGAACTGCATTATTCAGTTGTTTGCCGAAATTCTTGTTCTGTAGTGCCAGATCAAGCGCAACGGTACCGACTGTTGTACTCATGCTTTTCCTTCCTTACCAATAGCGATAAACATCGCTTCGAATTGCTTCATTGCCCTGTTATAATCATCTCTGCTAATTATCCGGGCTTGTTTTTTCCGATAATCGTTTCTTATTTTGTGTTGTGCTTTTGTAAACCGTTTTATTGTTTTGGGGTCTTTTTCAAGCCTTATGGCTACCACCTCTCCAAGCGGCGATTTACTGTTAAGACCTGACAACAAGGAAATATACTCACCCCATTGCATATCATCCTCAATCCGCAACCTTATTCCATATTGCTGGGCAAAGGAAGCTTCAATCAGTTCTAGGTCGTCAATGAGGTCATATCCGGGGTCGTCATGATTCGTTTGTTTCGCCGCGAAATCGTTCCTCGGTCTTCTCATATGTGTCGCCATTGATACAAGCCATGACCGCAATGAAAACAACTTTATAGTCTTCCAAATTAAGGTTCATTGCTTCAATTTCCTTGTGGGCTGTTTTACCAAGCAACAATTCAAGTGCTTTATCCTGACTGCTGACACCGTCCTCTTTGTTGATTAAGTCAAGGGCACGGATAACGGTGTTTTTTGAATCGTCAACCTTGTAATTCTTGTCACCTAACTTGATAAATTTCTGTTCGTTTTTGATTTTGTTGGAAATGTCGATAATAGTTGCCATGATTGTCCTCCTAATTGACAAAATAGAGGCACATCCGGGGATATGCCTCTTTGGAATAAGGTTTTTGTTTTTCTTACTCTTACGGTGAAACAGGTGCTTTTGGTGTAACCGTTGGTTTTCCGTTTGACATCGCTTCAAAATCAAGCGCATCAACGGCTGTGGAATCGCCACCGGCAGTAGTTTGGTTGATGATGCAGTTGAATGTGACGGTTGTTCCGCTGGGCATGACCCACTGCATTTGTGTTTCGGTATCCTGACCAGTCAGGAATTTAAGACTGTCCACATAATCATTGCCGGGGTCGCCAATATTGCGTTTCCCAGATAATGTAATGGTGAAACCTTTGCCGGTCATAAGCCGGCGGATCCAGCCTTCGGTGTCCATCGGCGTCCATTCTTCAATATTGCTGTCTATTGATACACTAAATGTTTCAATGTCAGCGATTATTTTAAATTCATTAGCCGAGCCGTTTTTGCCGCCAACATTAACTTTGAACTCATTTTCAAATACGGGATAAACACCGCTATCGATTGCTCCAAAACACTGTAGGTTTAATGGATATCGTGGATTATACCTATGCAAAATTAAATCATGTGTTTCTTTTGCATTGTATACATTCCTTTTCTCTTTGCCCATGATTCTGCTGACTTGATAACTGATGAACGTTCTAGTAACCAATATCAGGTTCAATAGCAAACTTATTAATACTCTTAATGCTCTTTTCACGTTTAACTCCTTCCGTAGTAAATATCACATTCAATCACCCGCTCGAAGATGCCATTTTCATCCGCTCCGACATCGACTGGTTCATCTTGGAGTAATCTAATGTAATTTACTTTTTCATTGTTAATAGTTGCATTTCTTGCGTTACGAAGGCATTCATATAAATCCAAAGACACCTTTTCAGTCGTATCTGAGTTTGAAGTCCAGTGGATTAATATTGATATACCCTTGACACCAGTTTTGGTGCATTCAATACCACCGATGGCGGTTTTGTTGTTTGGAACACCTTTCCTCTGGTAAATACCAAATGATTTATCCCTTTTTGAATCAAGGGTACCGGCATAATAATTATCTGCCTTTGTTTCCAAGGTCTTTATCCAATTCATTACATCCAGTATGGTCATTTGATACCTCCACGGCTATATTTCTTTAAAAGCATTGCATATGTTTCCTGGGCAAATTTTTCATCGCTGCCACCGGGAAGGTATTCGTCCATCCAACGGCCTTTCGCGTTCGGATTTTTAACTTTGCTGAAATTAAATTCAGGGTGAAAATAAAGCCGCCTGGCATATGGGGTGTCAAAACATACTGCCGCTTTTCCATTACCTGAGTCATCCGTAATTATGTGACCGCTTTCTTCAAGATGACCACTGTCATGCGGTACTGATGATTTAATGTTGGCTAAATCATCAAGGATTGCTTCCGCAGTCTTTTCCAGGGCGATTAATTCAGCCCGTTCAATTCTCTTGACTACTTCCTTGTTAGCCACGAATTTTATTGACATCTTCATTACTTAATCTCCAAAAGGGTGTAATTTTCCGTTCCATCAGGATTTCGTGCTTTCGTGCCTCGGTAAATTTCCCGCGTCGCACCAAATACTATGATTCTGCCACCGGTAATAACCGGGATGGAAGGAGCGATATCACCGTCAAAGTAAGCCTTTCCGGTCAATGTGATTACCTGCTTATCGGTTGTTACTTTCGTATAAGCTTTGTCTTGGTAATTACACTTAAGGTCGGCATCAAGGATGATTTCCCTTTCGCCGACCTCGCTCATTTCTTCTGATGTTATGGTTACCCTTATATCAGTTTTTGCCTGCCTGACCAACCGTGGATATTTCATCTTAGCACCCCCGTACATAATCCGGTCTGGGATAAAAACCTGAACAAGCTGGAAGGCAGCGTAACCCCTCCATCTGTGGTAATGGTGTTGCCGGACGATATGCTTACGGATACACCATTTATGCCATAACCGGACAGCGGATTATCAAGAATGTCCTCATAGTTAAATATGAATTCCGCTAATTCACAACAGACTTCCTTGACTACCCTTTGTTGAAATTCGGTCAATGTAGAAATATCACTGTTTAAAATCCGGCGATATGTAAGTGTATCAATATCACGGCTGGCACGCCTTAAAAACCGTTTTGCATTGTCCTCGGTTAATATATTTCCACCATATTCATTTTCATAAAAATTAAAATCTGCGTACATATTAACCACCTTCCCGGTCAACCCTGCTGCCAAGGCTTACTTCTTTTCTTGCTTGGTTTTGCCGTTTTCGCTTATTTCTGCCTTTAAGGCTTCCAACTCTTCCACAACCTTCATGTGTTCCTCATAAGAAACTGTTTTACCACGTCCATTTTCAATGAGCTTACCTTTGTCATCGTAAATGTCATAACCTGACTCAACGTAATGTTTCTTTTGTGTTTCGTCGATTGTGTACTGTTTGTTTCTCTTTACTGCTTTCATGGTTTCCTCCTTATAAACTGGTTTTTCTGCTTTTACGGTTTTTCCACATTTATTGCACAACCTGGTACTTTTTTCTCAAGCAAGAAAAGATCGCCGTAATTACGGTTCTGGTAAATGTAACCGTCAGCAGTCCTTGAATCGGTTCCTGGTGTGAAAATTTTAATGTAGCTGTACTTGTTACGAGCAACTACACATGATGTGTGTATTAATATCCAGTTAATTTGCCGTGCATTTGCTGCCGGTACAAAGCCATCAGTAAAATCGTATACCGTCTTCATCCTTGCCGACGGCACCATTTTGATAGTCACATCATCAAGGGAATGTACCTTGCGGTTGATTGAGCTTGCAGTATTTACCGTAATTGACCGTTCAATGCCATGAGCCTGCTTGACGATTTTATTCATGCTGGGGGTAACATACAAAATCCTGCCTTCCTCGGGGACACCTGCATCATCCATATACTGCATCTCAGTGTCAAAAGCTTCCATGAAGTTAACTGCAGTAATAGCGGTATCATCTATACGGCCACCGAAGGTGGTCAACTCCGCAAACAACTTTGAGAACCTGTAACTGTCTGTTTCCGGAATTGCCTGTTCTTCTTCAAAGGTATTGGTTATGTTGGCTACAGACAAAGAAAGGTTTGTCTCGTCAATGTCCATCGGGTCAATAAAGAACTCAATATCACGGTCGTGTTCAAGCTTTTTCGGCTCCCAGTCATTGCTTAATGAACCGGAATTAAACCCGATGCTTCTGGTATGATCCTTAAATCCTGATACCGTGATGCGGGGGAGTTTGATGGTCTGGGCATTAAGAAAAGTCACGCTCTGGTTGCTTAA
>Ga0209737_10003334_pt1 | contig 11228 bp, 7 predicted proteins | sample TergutCu122P3_FD_187284 | JGI IMG/M metagenome (GOLD analysis project Ga0209737, IMG submission 187284) | Cubitermes ugandensis P3 segment gut microbial communities from Kakamega Forest, Kenya - Cu122 P3 (SPAdes) (version 2) | ecosystem: Host-associated > Arthropoda: Insects > Digestive system >...
CGGAAGAAAAATACACTCCCTCCCTCCCTCCCTCATTCACTCCTTCACAAAAATTGACCTCTCATATCTCAATTTGGGAATTTATTTCGTTAAGATAAGTGCTGAAGGAAGTGAGGTAGTGAAAAAAATTGTAAAACAGTAACATTAGAAATAGCACATAATGTATAATACTACAGCAAACAAAAAATCGAAAAAAGAGATCATTTCATCAAAATGGATAAAACCATTTTGGATTTTTTTTATCTCTTGTTTTTTCACTGTAACCGTTGTTTTTACGCTTATCTCGATGGGATTACTGGGGTTTATGCCCTCTTTTTCCGAATTGGAAAACCCTCGAACAAATTTGGCAACGGAGGTTTACTCTTACGACGGCGAACTGTTAGGAAAATATTACTTAGAAAACCGCTCACCTTGTAAATACGATGAACTTTCTTTACACTTGATTAACGCGCTAAGAGCTACCGAAGATATTCGTTTTGAGAAGCACTCCGGGGTTGATGTACGCGCACTTGGACGTGTACTAACAGGATTGGTTACAGGTTCTAAAAAAGGAGGCGGTAGTACAATTACGCAACAGTTAGCAAAAAACCTGTTTCCCAGAGACCCCGATGCCGATAAATTTAAAGTGATTTTCACTAAACTAAAAGAATGGGTAGTGGCTGTTAAATTAGAGCGAGAATATTCTAAAAATGAAATCATTGCCATGTATTTAAATACGGTGGACTTCGGCAACAATTCCATGGGAATTAAATCGGCGGCAGCAACCTACTTTAACAAAACACCTGCCGACTTAAATATCGAAGAATCAGCTTTACTTATCGGGATGTTGAAGGCGCCTACAAGATATAGTCCGAAACGAAACCCAAATGCCTCTTTGCAAAGAAGAAATATTGTACTCGACCAACTCTCGAAATATAATTTCCTTACAAAAAATGAGCGTGATTCAATAAAAAATCTACCTATTGACCTTTCGCAATTTGCTATGCAACACCACGCTACCGGAATTGCTACCTATTTTAGAGAATACTTGCGCTTGTGGTTGGCCGACTGGTGCAGAGCCAATCCTAAAGCAGACGGCTCGCATTACGATATTTATAAAGACGGTTTAAAGATTTATACAACCATTGATTCCCGTATGCAAAAACACGCTGAAAGTGCGGTTAAAGAACATATATATAACTATTTACAACCGTTGTTTTTTCAACATTTGAAAGGCCAAAAGAATGCACCTTTCTCTAATATTTCTGAAAAAGAAACGCAACGTATTTTAGAAGCAGGTATGAGGCGCTCTGAACGATATGCACTGCTCATAGATGCCGGCGCTACCGAAGAAGATATTAAAAAAGCTTTTAATACTAAAGTGCAGATGAAGGTGTTGACTTGGAATAGAGGGATGGTTGATACACTAATGACACCCATGGATTCAATCAGATACATGAAATCATTTTTGCACTGCGGCATGATGGCGATGGATGTAAATACCGGCCATGTGAAAGCGTATGTAGGAGGGGTTAATTACCAATATTTTCAATTCGACCATGTGAAACTTTCTAAGCGGCAGGTGGGTTCAACATTTAAACCGTATGTTTATACGGTAGCTTTGCAGTCGGGAGAGTATTCGCCTTGCACCAACGTTCCGAACGTACCGGTTACCTTTCATTTACCGAGTGGCGATACCTGGACACCACGAAATTCAAGCGATTTTAAAAGAGGGATGATGTTGCCTTTAAGCGAAGCATTGGCCGCCTCTTTAAACTATATTTCCGCCTATTTAATGAAACAATTCGGCCCGCAAGCTGTCATTCAGTTGGTACGAAATATGGGAGTTACTTCCTATATTCCGGCGGTTCCCTCTATTAGTTTGGGCGCGTGCGAGATGTCTTTATACGAGCAAGTGGGTGCTATCAACTGTTTCCCTAATCAAGGGGTGTATATAGAGCCTACTTTTATTACAAGAATTTGCGATAACAATGGAAGTACTATTTTTGAATATGTTCCGAAAACTAACGAAGCTATTGACCAGATTACGGCATTTAAAATGGCAAAACTGATGCAAGGTGTGGTTGAGTACGGCACGGGCGTACGACTTCGTACCCAGTACAAACTCACTTTTCCGCTTGCAGGAAAAACCGGCACCACCGATAACCATTCCGATGGATGGTTTGTGGGCTACACCCCCATGCTTACTGCCGGCGTTTGGGTGGGCTGTGAAGACAGAGCCGCGCATTTTAGAACGATTGCTTTAGGACAAGGTGCACGCACCGCAATGCCCGTGTTTGCGCTTTTTATGCAAAAATGTTACGAAGACCCCGCATTACCCTACCGAAATATTGTAGCCGACCCCGGAAAACATCCAGGATATAATTTTACAATGCCTGCAAATTACACCGGAGACTCCAGCGGTTGCAACGAAAAACCAAAAGAACGAAAACGACCCGATTTTGACTAATCTGGAGTATTTTACAGGGTAATTACATCCCCTCTATATTTTATGATTCTCCCAACACCTTGCTCTGTATCTCTCCCTTCCAAAACCTTGTAGTAATGGTATCCCCCTTGGTTATTTCGCTTGCTTGGCGTACAGACTTTCCATTTTTTACAGTAATACTGTACCCTCGCCGTAGAACATTTTCAGGGTGCAATAATTCTATTTTGGTTTGAAACTGCTGAAGAGCATTATATTGTTTCAATACATACTGCTTTGTAGCGTGTTGAATCTGTTGTGAAGTGGCTTGTAGTTCTTTTTCCTTTTTGTACTTAATATTTCCCGTAGAAAGCCTTAACTTTTGAGATATTTGAGAAAAAAAATAGTGTTGGTTTTGTAATAACTCGCACACCTTTTTCACTAATTTATCCTTATACTCATCCACTTGCGATTCAAAGGTGTGAAATTTTTGTATCAAAAAATAAGCAACCTCTGTGGGTGTAATTTTATTGGCAAATGCCACCATATCGGTTACGGTTTCGTTCGTAGAGTGTCCAATTCCTGTAATTACGGGGAGCGGGAATGTTGCCACGGCGGCGGCGAGCGTATAATTATCGTAACAACTCATGCCAACGTCGCCGCCGCCACCACGTACAATAACCACACAATCAAACTCTTGATTCCGTTTTGCAATCTCCGATAATTGATGAGGCATAGAAATTATGGCTTTATCGCCCTGTAATATGGATGGAAACAGTGTGGTTTGAAATCTATAACCTCTGTTGTTTTGTTGTAAAGTAACCATAAAATCACTATAGCCTTTACTGGTTTCAACAGAAATAATTGCTATTCTTTTGGGTAACAGAGGCAACTGTTTTTGTTTGTTTTGTAAGAAAATTTGTTCTTGCTTTAACCGTTCTATTACTTCGCGTTTGCTTCGCGCCATTTCTCCCAACGTATAGGTAGGCTCAATGTCTTGTATGTGCAAACTTAATCCGTGTTGCGCACTAAACTCAATCGTTGCCAAACATAAAACTGTAATATCTTCTTTTAGAGGTTCTCCGGTTATAGCAATGAAACGTTCGTTAATGTTACGAAACTGCGCCGACCAGATAACGCCCCGCAATTGTGCCTTTATTTTTCTGTTTTCCTTCTCTACCAATTCGGGGTAGCAATGGCCGGAGTGGGGATAGTGGTTGAGTTTTAAAACCTCTGCCTTAATATAATAGGCACGAACATAATTCTTGCTTATTACACTTTCAATGCTTTTTGTTATTTCTGAAAGCGAATAAACGGGTCTTTCGTTAAAGGTTTCGCGCTGAGACAATTTGCTAATCTTTTACAATATTCATTTCATCAATGAGATGTTTTGCTCCTCCAAATTTTTCAACAATAAAAAGGATGTATCTAATATCTACATTAATACATTTTTGAAGTTTTGGTTCAAAGAAAATATCGCCACTCATTGCTTCCCAATTTCCATCAAAGGCACAACCAATAAGTTGGCCTTTTCCATTAATCACAGGCGAGCCGGAATTTCCGCCCGTAATATCATTGTCTGTCAAAAAGTTAACATGCAGGCGACCCTCTTCGGCGTACCTGCCGTAATCTTTGGCTTGGTACAATTGCTTCAGTTTTTCAGGAACCATAAATTCTCTGTTGTTTGGGTCTTCTTTTGCCATTACACCGGCAAGTGTAGTGTAATAGTCTGCAATCAAACCATCTCTTATCGGATAACCGCCAACCTTTCCGTAGGTAAGGCGTATTTGGCTATTGGCATTGGGTGCGTACAACTTTTCGGGTTTCATTTCTAATAATCCCCTAACAAAAAGTCGGTTTGCTTTGTTAAGATTTTCGCGGTGCGGTGTCACCGGCGCAATTGTTTCTTGGTAGAGCGCTAAAAATTTTCCGTACCACTCATAAGTCAAATCTTTGTCCAATATTTTTGTGCTCGGTTTTTGTAAAAACTTCTCTAATTTCTTTTTATCAGCAAAAATGGTTTTACCAAATAAAGCCTCTGTAAGTTTTTTGAAATCGTTTTTAGATTTTTTAACAGCATCGTTAAACATCTTTGGACGTTGCTCCTGTTTCGTATCATTATAAAAAAACTCAAAAATATTTGCCGTAGCCGCTTTATCTACAACCACATTATAATCTTTAAAAAAGGTTTCTAATCTTGTTTTCAAAGAGGATAGCCTTGTTTCTAACTGCTTTTTCTCTGCTTCTGTAATTGTTTTTTGTTCTTTTTTTTGCAACAACTCATACAGCGCTCTGTATTGGGCTGCTTGCGAGAAAATTTCGGGTCCTCCAAAAATAGCCTGATGATACAGGTTTGTAAAATGCTCATATTTAGAAATCTCTTTGTATGCGTTTTCAATATCTGAGAGCACTTTTTCATATTCTATTCTATGAAATCGTCTTGCCCACACCCTAAAATCGTCTTCAATTTTTTCTTTTTTCGCCACCACATCATTATTTATAAGCTGTTGTGTTTGACCAATATAATACTTCCAATAGTTTGAAATTCGTGCATATTTAGAGGCATATTGTAAGTCAATAATGGGGTCTGCTTTTCGAAATTGGTTCCACACTTCAAGTTTTGCATTTCTTGCATTCACAATAGTGGGATTTTTTTCTGTAATGGCCATTTTAACTCCGTAAGATGTTAAAAATCTATCTGTTGAACCCGGATATCCGAGAATCATTGCGAAGTCGTTTTCTTTAATACCTAATATTGAAATGGGGAAATACCATTTGGGAACTAAGGGGATATTATTTTCTGAGTAGGTTGCCGGGTTACCGTCTTTATCGGTATAAACTCTAAATAGCGCAAAGTCGCCGGTATGTCTTGTCCACATCCAATTGTCCGTATCGCCGCCAAATTTTCCGATGCTTGCAGGGGGTGTTCCTACCAAACGTACATCGTTGTATGTTTGATATATAAACATATAGTACTCATTTCCATTGAACATACTTGCAATTCGCACTCTGTATTTGTTGTTTTCGCTGTATTCTTTTTCTAATTCGTTGCTACGCTTATTGATACTGTCTCGGCGTTGTTGCTCTGTCATTTCATCGTTGAGCTCTGCCAAAATAATATCGGTAACATCTTCCATTCGAATAAAAAAAGATACCGACAATCCCTCGCATAGAAGTTCATCGTTGTAGGTTTTAGCCCAAAATCCGTTGGCAAGGATATTGTCATTCGGGGTAGAAAGTGCTTGTATGTTCCCATATCCGCAGTGATGATTGGTAAGCAACAGTCCCTTGTTCGAGATAATCTCACCGGTGCAGCCTCCCCCGAAAATCACAACGGCATCTTTCATCGAAGGCTTTTCTGTGCTGTAAATCTCTTCAACGGTTAGGGCTAAGCCCATTTCTTGCATTTTTTCATAATTCTTGTGAATGAGCGACAATAGCCACATCCCCTCATCGGCTTTAACAATGAGTATAGAGAATAAAAGGGTAAAGGAAAGGATAATTTTTTTCATTTCGTTTGGGTTTTTTAAAACGCGAAAATAAAAGAATTTTGATTTTGCGGTTTTAGTAATAAATAGTTTTTTTGTGGCTTATTTACTATCCTCTAACCTCTTTTTCAAATTTTCGAACTCCGCATATAAATCGGGCAAATTTTTTACATATACCACCTCTTTCCATTTTTTTCGTGCTTCCTCTGCCGGTACCCCATAGAGTACGGTGCCCTCCTCTGTGATAGATTTATCAATGGCCGACATCGCTAATATAGTAGTGTTTTTTGCTACGTAAATACCTTTGTTAACTCCCGACTTAGCCCAAAGCGAGCAGTAGTCGTCAATAAAAGTACAACCTGCAATACCGCTTTGAGCACCTACAAAACAGTGCGCCCCAATATGGGCCTCATGCCCAACCTGAACAAGATTATCAAATTTAGTACCTTTTCCAATAAATGTTTCTCCCGACACGCCTCTGTCAATACAGCAATTGCTTCCAATTTCCACATCATCCTCAATACGTAGAGAGCCACACGACTTAATTTTTACCAAACCTTCTTCTCTTTTTTGAAAATAGTAGGCATCGGCTCCAATAGTGCTGTTGGAATGGATAACCACATTATTACCTATGACTGTGTTTTCATAAATGCTTACATTGGCATAAATAACGCAATTTTTACCTATCGTTACATTTTCGCCAATAAAAACATTGGGTTGAATTATCGTTCCTTCACCAATAACAGTTTCGGGATGAATGGCGGTATGTTGCGGTGTTAGCTTTACAAAATGCTCTACAATCTTTACATAATTGCGCAGGGGGTCTTCGCAAATAAAAATAGTTTTTCCTTCAGGAACCCCAATATCTTTATTAATAATTATTGCAGTAGCCTTGCTGTTCAATACCTTATCATAGTATTTAGGATGGTCAACAAATGTAATATCTCCCGACTCTACCGAGTGAATTTCATTTATACCGGAAATAAAATTACTAAGATTTCCTTTTAAGGAAACCTCAGTTTTCATAATTTCAACAATTTGATTTACAGATAGTTTGTTCGGAAATTTCATATAAATTAAAAGGATAAAAAAGCCACTATTGCAGTGGCTTTTAACGTTTATTTAACTCTTTCGGCATATTTATTAGTACGTGTATCTACTCGTATTTTTTCACCGGTTTCTATAAAAAGTGGGACAAACACTTCTGCGCCGGTATCAACAATTGCCCGCTTTGCTGCGTTTGTTGCAGTGTCTCCTTTAACCCCCGGTTCTGTGTATGTTACTTCCAAATCTACAAAAGGAGGCAACTCGCAAGTGAGTGGAGTGTCAGTATCTGCATGATACATAACTTCAACGCTTTGTCCTTCTTTTAGCAACCCCGGATTATTAATGATTGATTCGTTAATCGCTAATTGTTCAAAAGTATCTGTATGCATAAAATTGTAGGTATCATTCCCTTCCTTATACAAAAACTGATAAGGACGTCTTTCCACACGGGCAATATCTATTTTTACACCGGCGGTGAACGTGTTTTCTAAAGTTCTTCCGGTTTTTAAATTTCTAATTCGTGTTCTCACAAAAGCAGGACCTTTTCCCGGCTTCACATGTTGGAACTCTACTATTACATACAATTCTCCGTTTAGTTCAATACAGAGACCATTTCTAAAATCAGCTGTTGTAGCCATAAATAATTACTTTTTGAATATGTTATGTTTTTAAGGGGGCGAAAATAAAATATTTAGCATACCAATTATATTAATGAAAGTTAAAAAAAACGTGTTAATTTGCCAGCTTAAAAAAATAAAAATGAAGAACTACAAATTTACAATAAACGGCCATCAGTATTCTGTGGATATTATTGATATTCAAGATAGAACAACCAATGTCGAAGTAAACGGCACTCCCTATCAGGTAGTATTGGAAACGGAAGTGAGTAAACCGGCTCCTCCCCCTAAACCGGTCGTAGCAGTAGCAACTCCTGTGGAAAAGCCGATGGCTGCTCCTTTGACAACACCAGTGACCGCAGCACCCAAAGCAAGCGTACCTGCAGGAGGAAGAGTAATTAAATCGCCTCTTCCGGGCGCCGTATTAGATATTTTTGTAAAAGTAGGAGACGTTGTAAAACAGGGTCAGCAAGTGATTAAATTGGAAGCCATGAAAATGGAAAACAATATTGATTCCGACTATGAAGGTGTAGTAAAAGAGATTCGGGTTCATAAGAATGATTCTGTTATGGAAGGCGATGTGTTGATTGTGTTTGAATAGCTCAATACATCACTCCCACTGTTTTCTTTATGGTTTTTCGCTTGGCACTCAAGTTCCAATACTCCATTTTCACAATGTACAAATCAGGGGGAACACGATATTTTTTCTCGGAAACCCCATCCCACAAAAAAACTTCTTGTAAAGCACAAATCTGATTGTTTGCAATAGTTTTAATTAAGTTTCCATATCTGTCAAAAATAGTTATCGTTACTCTATTTTCGCTTTCTTCAAAATTACAGTGTATCTCAACATTATCATTACTACCCGTTTTGTTCGGCGAGAACACTTCCGGAATAATTTTCAATATATCTTCAGAGTTTTGAGCATTAGAAAATTGAGAGTTTTGATAACCGGGGGTCGCGAAACCATAGTTTTCTGCCGCAGATTTCCAATTGTGAACACTCTGTGTTTCTCTATTCACGCTAACACGCTCTAATGAAACACCTGAAAAAGAAGTAAGTAGCGGATAGTGCATATTCTCGTTGTATTCAAATCTATCAATCGTATTATAGTAGGTATCGCTTAAAAAAACTACACCTGCACTATTGGTATAAGAGGGAATCGAGTCGCACTGTATCAACCGGTTGGGATAGGGAACATAGTATTGGGTTTCAGTAATGGTTTTATGTTTGCACAACACTACGTATTCTCCCGGGAATAGTAAGAAACCGCTACTCACGGCAGCTACAGATTTTTCGGGAAGGTTAGTACCTCCGGAACCAATGCGCAATGCAGCTAAATCAATAACTTTTTGCGACCGATTATACAACTCTACAAACTCAGCCCGTGTGTTCCCAAGTGCATTAAACAGCACTTCATTTATTACTACATCAAAAGGTTGAGGAACCATTGGAAGGGCAAAACGGTACGACCGATGATTAGAAATCGGGTTTTGCACACAATCCCAAATCGATTCTTTTAGAGTAAGTGTGTAAACAACATTGGGTTGAATGGGATTTATTAAACCTATTTGTAACATGTTGTTATTCGGAGGCACTTCGCTTACCGAAGCAATTCCTATATTTTTATCTATCTCAAACAATTGCAATACTTTTGCCGTATCCATAAAAACGGTTTCTGAGAAAAAGATACGCAATCCCATTGAATCTGTTACAGTAACTTTTACTACTTCTGGATAGGTAGTATCGGGGTTTTTTCCGTAAATTGAGTTTTGTTTTCCGGGAGTACCGCCGAGTTGTGAAACAGAGGAATCCCAATTATCTTCCCCTGTACAAGGATTTTTGGGGTCAATCATCTCTAACGACCAGCCTCCGTTTGCCTTATGTTTATTCCTATGCCAAGAACTTGAAAATTTTACCTCATGTATCACTTCATTATTTTCATTATAAATTGCAAGTTGAACACCCGCCATAGCAATATTCAAAGAAGAAATTCTGTACATGTTTGCTTCGGTGTCATCGTACCCGTTACAAGAATTGGCAACAAGAAAAATATATCCATTGGGAGGAATGCTGACTTCCGGAATGTTTCTTATGGCGTTATTTATTTGTATTCTCCAATTATTCAGCACTACAGTATCGGGAACTCCAAAATTGTGTAGCTCAATATACTCACAATCGGGAAGACCTACTACCGGACTTGGCCTTGCCATTATTTCTGTGATTAAGATGTCATTTCTTCGAATTTTAGCAAACAATACTCTTCCATCATAAGCCTCCATTTTATTACCGGATACGTCCATAATATTCTCAACCTGAATATTGTATTCTACCCTGTCCTCAAAAAAAATCGGAAATATGATTTCAACGATTGAATAATTGTTGTTAACGAAGTTACATTCCATCGGATACATCTGATTATTAATTAAATAATTTGAAGGAATGTGTGCTGTTTCAGGGGTTACATTTTTTGAAAAATGTAATTGGATTGATTTTCCGTTTTGTTGGGACCGGGCAGAAATAATGGTAGGCTTTACTGTATCAATAATAGGTGGGCCATAATAAATATCATCAAAATAAAAGTTTTTTGCATTTGACACCGTGTAGGTACAAAAAACGCCAAGCGCGTTATGTTCAAACTGTTCTGTACTTACTCCCGATGCGTCGGTTTCGTATATTCCGTTTCCTGCTTCATCAACCAAAACTTCCCAATGATTAGGTGCTGTATATCTGACTTTTACATAAATTGCAAACTTGTTGGCAACGCGGGCATCTTTTCCTCTGCATATAGAAGTATGTACAGTACCGTTTTGGTAAAAAAGCTCTATGGCATCTAAGGCTAAGTTCTCTCCAAACTGCAAATAGTACCCTTTTAAAAACATTGACGTTAAATCCGTACTATTTGCTGTTAAATAAAATCGAGCAAAATTGTTGTTGGATGGAGAGAAATTTAATCGAATAAAGAAGTTCCACTCCCACACATTGTTAAAAGGTGGGGTATGTAGGGATAGATAAGCGGTTCCGGGTTCAGTTGCATTGAGTTGTAATTGATGTTGTGCATTTACTTTGAATAACCCACGTTTTCCAACCCAATTAGGGAAATCGGGGTCAAAAAAGTGTTCATGAATTTGGGAGTAGGTAATAAACAGGAGTAAATTCAGACCTAAAAAAACAACAAATTTCTTCATAATGAGTAATGTAATAGTAAAATAGTGCGTTGAGTTTATCGCGGCAAATATACTATTACCAAAGGCTTTTGTCAAGAGGGGAACTATCTTTTTTTAAAAAAGGGCTTCTACGATAATCCTATTGTTAAGGGCAAAATCTTGCGCTTTGGTATCGCTCCAATCGCTAACCTTTAGTTTTGCCAAATGAAAAAAAATATATTTTTACTCAAAAGAAAAACGGAAGTGAACTATAATCGCTTATTGAATTTTAGGTCAAAGCTGCGTATTAGTCTTCCGTCTTTTCCTTTTGAGTCAACGGTTGAATCGGCTTCAAATAGAATGATAGACATAATCGACTACAAAAATGTAACTATTTTTTCATTAATGTCCGACAAAAATAATAAATTATTTTATCCAATCGTAAACAACTGGAAATCAACATACATTTTTTAATAAGTCACTGTATTTCAAAAGTAAGCCCTATTTTTATGAAGTGTCAAATGGG
>Ga0209737_10003335_pt1 | contig 11227 bp, 14 predicted proteins | sample TergutCu122P3_FD_187284 | JGI IMG/M metagenome (GOLD analysis project Ga0209737, IMG submission 187284) | Cubitermes ugandensis P3 segment gut microbial communities from Kakamega Forest, Kenya - Cu122 P3 (SPAdes) (version 2) | ecosystem: Host-associated > Arthropoda: Insects > Digestive system...
AATTTTTGAAAAACTTCCCCACGCGGACAGCCCCGCCCACGAGGGAGGAACGGGAAGAGGTCAAAAAACGGGCGGACAGATGGCGCAAGCCGGAGAAAAGGCAGTATGGACAGTAATCCGGCCTTCGACATAGACATCGAGTTTTACGGGGATGTTACGGATTTTGACTGCGGCTTTGCGGTGTTCAACTCGTACTTGCGGGACAAATTTTTGGATGACGGCGCCGCCGTCCATTATGTCACGAGAACGGGAAACGAGGATTTGATTGCCTATTTCTCGCTCCTGGCTTCGTGCATATTCCTGGGCGACCCCAAAGATTCAAACATAATGCCGGCGATAGAGCTGAAAATGTTCGCCGTGGACAAAAGATACCGGGGGCAAAACGTGAGCGGGAAACTGCTTGAGGCCATATACGATTTGGCCGCGGACTATTCCCATTATGTCGGAGCGAAGGCGTTGATTCTGTATTCGGTCCCTGCCGAAAAAGTTGTGCGGATGTACGAGCGGAGCGGCTTCGAGAAAATGCCGGAAAACTACTCCATGTACAAAAGCGATTTCAACGAAGGCTGCATACCGATGTACAAGCCAATCGGGTGAAATCCGAATCCAATCTGGCGGGGATTGAAACTGTCGGTTGACGCGCCGGAAGCGGCCTTAATGATTGTTAAAAATTTAACAAAATGTTCCGAGGCAAAGAGACGGTTGACAAAACGGTTGGAATGTGGTATAATATATATGGACGATGGGATTTATGAAAAAGAAAAACAAACATCTTGGGCCCATAATGTCGGGCAAACAGGACAAAAACACACTGTTCGCGGAACTGTGCAGGGCGCTCGAAACAATGGGGTTCGATCTGCGGGTCAACGGCTCGCACCACATATACACCAAAGAGGGTATCCCGGAAATACTGAACGTGCAGCCCGACGACAATATGGCGAAGCCGTATCAGGTGAAACAGGTGCGGGAATTAATCAAAAAGTACAATCTGGAGGCTGAAAATGAGTAAATACGAAGTGCTGATATATTGGAGCGGAGACGACAACTGCTTTGTCGCGGAAGTGCCGGAACTGCCGGGCTGCATGGCGGACGGCAAAAGCAAGGTCGAGGCGCTGCAGAATGCGGAGGTCATAATATCCGAGTGGATCGAAACGGCGAAATCACTGAACAGGCCTATACCGGAGCCATCGCGCATCCCCCGGCACCGCCTGGCCGCCGCCGTTTTCGCCTCCCTTTGAATCAGTTGAGTTTTGTCGTCAAAAAAGTCCCCGCTTTTGGCGGGGTATGGTCATTAACCAGAAAGGAGACAGCCATGGCGGAAAAACAAAAAAACAACAGCGTGCGCACGGGTAAAGCCGTAGCGTCCACGGCAAGCAAGATCCTGACGGACAAGCGTTACAGCGACGCGGCAAAATCGACGGCGGGGAGCGCGCTGAGCAACCGCAAGGAATCGACAAAAAAGCCAAAATAGCTCAGATCGCGCCGATTTCCTGAAAACTTTTGAGGAGCTTGGGGAACTGCCACGAGATCCAGTCGACGACTGCCTCGTTCTCGGCGTAGTCCAGCATCCCCGACTCGAACAGGTAGGCATGCACGACCTCGTGGCGCTTGACCCTCTTTTTGAAGCTGTCGAAGTCCCTGATGCAGTCCGGGGCGTTCTCGTTGTAGCTGTTTTTGACGGATATTACCTTGGCGTAGGAATCGCAGTACCCGTTGGTGCCGAGGAGCCCCATGTCCTCCCTGTCGCTTGCGACTTTGTAGTCGTATTCGGTCCCCAAAATGTTTATTTTCATTACTTCGTTAGACCCCCTTGACAAATCCCACTGTATGTTGTATAATGATTATAGCAGATTGCCGCCAAAATGTCAAGGGTTTGCCAAAAACAAAAAGAAGCCCCGCCGTGTGGGCGGGGGGATACATCATAAAGGAGGTGATATATATGCCTCGTAGACTGAACGGGGAAGGGACGATCTACCAGCGCAAAAACGGCCTGTGGTGCGCCGAGCTGACGGTCGGCTACGACGGGGACGGAAAAAGGGTGAAAAAGACCCTGTCGAGCATGGACAGGGACGTCCTTGTGAAAAAAGCGAACGAGGAGCGGAGGAACCTTGGGCTTGGCCTACCTGTCCTGCTCGATTCCGGCACCGTCACCGTCGAGGAATGGCTCGGCGAATGGCTGACGAGCCACAAGGAAATGAACCTGCGCCCGAGCACCAGGGATCTGTACAGGGACATCATCGCGAACCACGTGAACCCGGAGATAGGCAAGGTCAGGCTGTGCAAACTCAATTCGGCGACGGTACAGAAGATATACAACAGCCTCGCCCAAAAAGGCATATACAACACCGCCGGGAAGACGAACGTCATATTGAACCAGGCGTTCGACACCGCGGTCAGGATGAACCTGATGGCGCTCAACCCCAACGACGCCTGCACCGTCCCGAAACAGCGGAAAGGGAAAGTCACGGCCATGACGAAGGAAGAGCAGAAGCTGTTCGAGGAATCCTGCCGCGACAACGCCTACGGGAGGGCATTCCTGTTCATGCTGTCCACCGGGCTACGGATCGGAGAGCTGATAGCGCTGACGTGGGCCGACCACAAAGAAAGCGAAGGCCTTGTCAGCGTGAACAAGACGGCACTGCGCGTGAGCGCGCCCGCCGGGAGCGAAAGCAGGACGGAAGTGGTAATAAACCCGCCGAAGACGGAGGCAAGCGTGAGGGATGTGCCCCTCAACAAAAAGGCGCGCGCCATAATCGAGAAGCAGAAAGACGGCAAAAACATATTCGTTTTTTCAAACAAGTCTGGCCAGATGCTCGACGAGAGGAACATAAGGCGCGAGATGAAGGCGATTGCGGACGCGAACGCGGGGAAGATAAAGACGCACCTGACGCCCCACGTGCTCCGGCACACGTTCGCGACGAGGATGATCGAGAAGGGGGCGAACATAAAGGCGCTGTCGAAAATACTCGGGCACACGACGGTGCAAATGACGCTCGACATATACACCGTCGTGTGGCCCGATTTCAAGAGATCGACGATGGAACTGCTCGACGAGTGAGGCTGCGGCAGGTGCGGTAACGGTACGGTAACAAACCCGCACAAAGTATATCAAAGTCAACAAAAGACGAACAACGAAAAAACGAAAAAACGCCGATTTCGTCGCATAATTTAGAAAATTACCGCACAAAACGGAAGGTTAATTGAAACAATCAAATATGATTCGTAATCAACAGGTCGTGGGTTCAAATCCCACCATTAGCTCCAAGCAAAAAAGCCCGATAGAATGCCGTCTATCGGGCTTTTTTCGTTTTGTTTCCGGCTATTTCTTTTCGAAAATCATCTGCTCCTCGCCTATGTCCAAGATGATTTTCTTGCCCTCGAGGATCATTGTCTGCGGCTCGCCCCCTGCGGCGACAATCTCGATGGTTTTGTCGTCCAATGTGTATGTGCCCTCCCGGGAGTCGCCGAAAAAAACCACTTTGCAGTTGGTTTCGTCTATAAATTCGATGTAGCTGTCGAAATTGCCCCCGTTTTGGTCATTCCCCAAAAATTCCTTCCTCATCTGGATACGCTCGACTAAGGCGACCTCCTCGCCCCCCGAGCTCATCGATACAAGCTCATACCTGCCGGACAGTTTTGCGCCGCAGCCCGCGAGCACCGCCAAGCCGACAGCAACCGCCAGCAGCAGTGCCGTTGTCTTTTTCATTTTGCTTTTCCTTTCGTGCCGTATGAAATTAGATTGATTTCAAAGCGCGCATCGCGCTGTTTACCGTGTTTTTCAGCAGAACGGAGGTGGTGACGGCGCCGACCCCCCCGGGTACCGGCGTGATCGCGGCCACGTTCCCGCATATGGCCTCATAGTCCGCATCGCCGCAAAGCCTTCCGCCGAGCATATTCACGCCCACATCGACCACAATCTGCCCGGGGTGGGTGAAATCCGCCCCGACCATCTTCGCCGAGCCCGCGCAGGCCACGAGTATGTCCGCCCTTCTGCACTCGGCGGCGAGGTCTATGGTCTTCGTGTGGCATATCGTCACCGTCGCGTTCTTTTTCAGGAGCAGCATGGCGAGCGGTTTTCCCACGGTCAGGCTGCGCCCGATGAGCGTCACCCTTTTGCCCGCCAGGCCGATGTCGTAGAAATCCAGAAGCTCGATCACGGCCTGGGCGGTGCAGGGGGCATAAGCCTCCCCGCTACCCTCTCCCTCATAGACGGCGGCGCTGTTTGCGGTGCCAATCCCGTCGACGTCTTTTTTTGGGTCGATGAGCCCCTTCAGCCTGCTCTGGGACAGATGGCCCGGGAGTGGGGAGAAAACCAGTATGCCGTGCACCGAGGCATCGCCATTCAGCCCGGTTATGGTCTCATCCAAAATATGCTGCGGCAGATCAGTGGGCAGGGCGACGACCTCGACTGCGGCGCCCGCGGCCGAAAAGCGCTTCAATATGCTTTTTTCGTAGGAAATGTCGTCCTCCCGCTCGCCCACGCGCACGACCGCGAGTTTTGGGACGATTTGCTTTTCGCCCAGTATTTGCATCTGGCCGGCTATTTTTTCGAGGAGCGCGCCCACGACCGGCATACCCCTTAGTTCCGTCATCATATCCCCCCCAGCTCGGCGGCTATTTGTCTGTACACCCTCTCGCACCTCTCCACGCACCCGCACAGGGTGGCTTTGGCCCCGCGGTTTAGCCTGTCGGCCTCTTCGCGGTTTTTCATGGGCCTGGTGTTTATATACACATTCATCGCCGCCCCCTCTGCGGCCGCGCGGCAGGCCGAGGCCGCCACCCCGACGTCGCTTATCGCGAGCCGCGAACCCATGCGGGCGAGCTCCTCGGCGATTTCGGCGACCCGAGCCGTTTCCTCCAATATCTCCATGGGGACCGTGCAGGCCAGGGCGAGCGCGGCTTCGAGTGTCTGCTCCCTCTGCGGGTCGTCTTTCGGGAGCCCGTAGGCAGCAGCCAAGGGCGCGAACACCTTTGCGTCCTCCTCGATCGAGGCCAAAAGCCTCTGGCCCGAATCCGAAAGGCGCGAAATGATGGCCTCTATCTCCGCTTGGTATTCTTCATATTTTTTCTTTCCCGAGGTCAGGTTTGCCACCATGGAACAGAGCGCCGCCCCGACGGCCCCGACAAGCGCGCTCGCGCCGCCCCCGCCGGGCACGGGTTCTTTCGACGACAGCCCCGCGACAAAGCCCCGCAGTGTCCATTCGGTCATCTTTCGCCCCTCACTTGAATTTCAGCCCGTTTACGACCATGTAATACACGGGGATGGTCAAAAACACCATCCATGCGGGATGCCATAAGCCGTAGTCGAAGCCGACGCACAGAAACAGTATCGCGCACAGGACCGGGTACGGGAAAATGTTGGCCTTGGCCTTGAAGCTCTTGGCGCCATTCATGGCCACCATCTCGTAGTAGACGGGTATGGTCAAAAACAAAATCCACGTGGGGTGCCATACACCCAAGAAAAAGCCCACAAGGAGGTATGCCGCCACGATGAGTATGGGGTATGGGAACAGATACCAGTTGAACGATTTGATCTCCGGTTTTCTTGAGGCATCGTTTTTTGCGTCCATATATTTTTTTCACCTCGACAGTTTTTTGATTTTTTTGCTGTGTGGTTTATATTATATATTATATACCATACAAACCGCCGCTGTCAAGGGATTTTTTGTATTTGCCAAAAAATTTTGGTTGATTTATATGTTTTTTTATGGTATAATAGAAAAAAACATTTGATTTTAGGGGGAATCGACCATGACCATAAACAAAATACGGCAAAACGGGGACATAACCTTCGAACTCACCGGCAGGTTGGACACCACTTCGGCCCCGCAGCTGCAGGAGGCGCTGCTCCCGGCGTTTGACGGGGCGGACTCCGTCACCCTCGAGTTTTCCGGGCTCGCCTATGTGTCCTCCGCGGGGCTGCGCGTGCTGCTCATGGGGGAAAAAACGGCGAAGTCCAAAGGCGTCCCGATGAGGCTCGCCGGCGTTTCGGAGGACGTGATGGAGGTGTTTGAGATGACCGGCTTTGCGGACATACTGACCATCGTATGAATGGGGGCAAAAAAATGCGCCTTGGCATCAGGGCCAAAATCGCCGCCGTCATCGCCGCGATGGGCATCGTGCAGACGCTCGGCCTCGGCTATGCGGCGTATGCGTCAAGCTACCGGCATATAGCATCGCAGTATACGGATCTGGCCCGCGCCGCAGCCGAATCGGCGGCCGCCGCGATAGACGGCGGCAGTGTCGATGGCTACCTGCAAAACGGCGAGGACGACGAGTATCGGGCGGCCCATGCCGTGCTTTGCCGCATGAAGGCGATTTTCGGGTTCGAATACCTGTATGTGATAAGGCCCGACCCCGAAACCGACAGCTGCCTTTATGTTTTTGACATCTATACGGAGGGCTCCGGCCCCCCGATGGTCGCCGGGCTGGGCGAGCAGGCCGGGGAGGACGAATTCGTCCACGAAAAAATTTTGGGAACCTACCTCACCGGGCAAACGGAAAGCGGCATCATAACAGACACCGCCTTCGGCTGGTTAGCCTCCGCCTATGCGCCCGTCTTCGCCTCGGACGGCTCCGTGGCCGCCGTCGTGGGGGCCGACATCTCCATGAACCGCATCCTCGGCGACATTCTGGCCCAGAGCGTGCGGCTGATGCTTTTGGGCGCCGCAGTCATCGCCGCGGGATTGTTCGCGCTGCTTTTTTTGGCCGGGCGGATCGCTGGGCCCATCGTGCGGCTTTCGCGCCACATGGGGGATTTTGGATCTGATGGCGCGCCGAAAGATTTTGAGGTGGGCCAGACGGGCGACGAACTGCAAACCATGGCCGAGAGCTTCAACCGGATGGCGGGCGACATACGGCTATATATGCAAAACCTGGCGGCCATGACCTATGAGCGCGAGCGTGTCGCCGCCGAGCTCTCCGTCGCCGCCGGGATACAGGCGGCCATGCTGCCCTCCACATTCCCGGCCTTTCCCGAAAGATTTGAATTCGACATATATGCGGACATGCGGCCCGCAAAGGAGGTCGGAGGGGATTTTTACGATTTCTTCATGATCGACAAAGACACGCTCGGTGTCGTCATTGCGGATGTGTCCGACAAGGGGGTGCCCGCCGCGCTTTTCATGGCGCTGGCCAAAACACTGATAAAAAGCGGGGCGCAGGAGAAAAAAAGCCCCAAGGAGGTCTTTGAAAGCGTCAACAGGCTGCTCAGCGAGGGCAACGAAACCGGTATGTTCGTCACGGCGTTTCTGGGCTGCCTCGACATACCCACGGGCAAGTTCGTCTTTGCCAACGCCGGGCACAACCCGCCCCTGCTTTTTTCCGGCGGGGTTTACCGCCGGCTCGCCTCCAAGGCGGGGTTCGTGCTCGCGGGTATGGAGAATACGATTTACAGGGAGGGCGAAATCACATTGCAGCCGGGCGACGGGCTGCTTCTCTACACGGACGGCGTGACCGAGGCCGCAAACCCCGACGGCGAGCTGTTTGGCGAGCGCCGCCTGATCGCGGCGGCAGACAGGTACGCGGAGCAGCCGCCAAAGGCCTTTGTCGAGGCGATCAAAGCCGAAATCGACGGCTTTGCAACCGGGGCCCCGCAGGCCGACGACATCACCATGCTCGCGCTGCGATATATTGGAAAAGCCCATGTGAAAAATGAGCTTAAAATCGAGGCGGTACTTGAAAACATGGATGCGGTTTTGGAGTTTGTGGATAGGCGGCTCGAAGGTTGCCCCGCCAAAATCCAAAACCAGATGGGAATTGTGGCCGACGAGATATTCTCCAATATCGCCCGATACGCATATGCGCCGGGTGTGGGCGAGGCCATAATCCGCATTTGCATCGACGGGGAATATCTGACGATGGAATTTGAAGATTTTGGAAAGGCCTACGACCCCACCGCGAGTCCCGACCCTGATATGGCGCTCCCGGCCATGGAACGCGAGATCGGGGGCCTTGGGGTATTCATGGTGAAAAAAATCATGGATGCGGTGGAGTACCGCAGGGAAAACGGCAAAAACACACTGACCCTAAAGAAAAAGATAATGTGATACAAGCGAAAAGGCGGCCAATCGATGGCCGCCTTTTTTTCATGCTTTTTTTTGCAAAGTAGAACTTTTACCCTTTTGGGTGTATCGGAAAACGGGATATTGATGTATAATAATCATTATCAGGAGGTGGTTTTTGTGGAAAAAAACAAAACGATCGACACAGAGGCGATGGAGCGCGCGCTGTCGCCGGAGAGGCTGGACTCGTATATCCGCGTGCCTGGCCCCGGCGCATGGCTTGTCGTCGTCTCGCTGCTCGTCTTGGCGGCATCGGTTTTCGTGTGGGGATTTTTGGACACCATACCCGAGACACTGACGCTTAACGGGATCGTCGGCGAAGACGGGGAGATCGTGTGCTACATCGACATCGCGGATTTTGGCCGCAACATAGAGGGCAGCCCGGCGCGCGTGACCGCCTTAGACGGCAAATCCGCCGAGGCGAAAGTGGCCCAGGTGAGCCAGCACCCGTATTCGCGCCCCGAAATCGCCGCCGCCCTAGGAAGCGACTGGCTCCTTGAAATGGTGGGTGTGCAAAGTTTCGCCTACCGGGCGGTGCTGTCGGTCGAGGGCGGGGGATTTGCGCCGGGGGAAGTCGCGGTCGTGACACTTGTCACCGGGGAGATAAAGCCCATAAGCCTTATTTTTGATTGATTGGAGAACACACAAGATGAAAGACAAAAAAAACCGCAAAGTCCCGGTGATTTTGCAGATGGAGGCCTTGGAGTGCGGGGCTGCGTGCCTCGCGATGGTGCTGGCATACTACAAAAAGTGGGTACCCCTCGAGCGGGTGCGCGAGGACTGCGGGGTGTCGCGCGACGGGAGCACGGCCGCAAACATCGCCAAGGCGGCGCGCGGCTACGGGCTGAAGGCGCAGGGCTACGGGTACAAAACCGGGCAGCTACAGAAGATGGCGACATTCCCGTGCATCATCTGGTGGAAATTCAACCATTTCGTGGTGCTGGGCGGCTTTAGGGGCAAGGGTAGTAAGCAAAGGGCAATAGTAACCGACCCCGCCGGGGGCGCGGTTACGGTGCCAATCGACGAATTTTTGCGCTCCTATTCGGGCGTATGCCTGCTTTTTTCCCCGGGGGACGCATTTGTGCCGGAGGGAAAGCCCGAGAGCGTGGCCTCCTTCATCGCCGGAAGGCTCAGGGGCTCGGCGGCCGCCTTTGTTTTTATCATGCTGGCCGGTCTTCTCTCCGCCATACCCGGCGTTCTGGCTCCGGTGTTCTCAAAGGTGCTCACAGACAGGGTGCTCGGCGATGTTCCCGAATGGGCGCCCGCCTTCATCGGGGCCTTCGGCGCACTCGCGCTGTTCGCGGCGGCGGCGAACATACTGGCGCAGTGGTTCATCAAAAAGATCCGGGGCAAGCTGGCGATAGTTTCAAATGCCAAATTCATCTGGCATGTGCTGCGGCTGCCGATGGGCTTCTTCTCGCAGAGGCCGACCGGCGACCTCGCCGAGCGCCAGGGCTCAAACGACCGCATCGCCGAGGCCTTGGTCGCAAAATTCGCGCCCGCGCTAATAAATATCGCGCTTCTCTCCGTGTACCTCTCGGTGATGCTCCGATACAGCCTGACCCTCACCGCCGTCGGCGCGGGGGCGGTTCTGATCAATATATTTTTGGCCCGATTGATCTCCGAGAGGCGGCTTGCGCTCTCCAGGGCCGAGATGCGCGACAGCGGCAGGCTGGCATCCACTTTGATGGGCGGGATCGAAATGATCGAGACGATCAAGGCCTCGGGTGCGGAAGAGGGTTTCCTTGAAAAATGGGCGGGCCACCACGCGCTCCTCAAGCAGACCCGAATAAAGGCAATCGAAACGGAGAGTTATCTCGGCGTCATTCCGCAATTGGTGCTGGGCCTCTCCAACACGGCGGTTCTGGTGCTGGGCGCGCTGTTTATCATGCGGGGGCACTTCACGGGCGGGCTGCTCGTGGCGTTTATGGGGTTCATGCAGGCCTTCTATGGCCCGGTGGACGAATTTGTCTCGATGGGGCAGGGCTTTTTGGAGATGCGAGGGCAGATGGAGCGCGTAAACGACGTGATGAAATACAAGCCGGAGATCAAAGACGACCAGGACCGCCCGGCCGCCTTCGAAAAGCTCGGCGGCACCGTCGAAATAAAAAATGTGAGCTTCGGGTATTCCAAACTCGCGCGGCCGCTCATCGAGGATTTCAGCCTATATCTGTCCCCCGGCAAAAAAGTGGCCATTGTGGGAAGCTCCGGCTGCGGCAAATCTACATTGGCCAAGCTGCTCTCGGGGCTGTACGAACCCTGGAGCGGCGAGATACTGTTCGACGGCAGGCCGATCGGCGAGATCCCGCGCTGCGTTTTCTCGGCTTCGGTCGCCGCGGTGGACCAGGATATCACCATGTTCGAGGACAGCATAAACGACAACATAAAGATGTGGGACGACAGCATCGAGGATTTCGAGGTCATCATGGCGGCGAGGGACGCCGACATACACGGCGACATCATGGCGAGGGAGGGCGGCTATTCCCACAGGGTCTCGGAAGGCGGCAGGAATTTCTCCGGCGGGCAGAGGCAGCGCTTTGAAATAGCCCGGGTGCTCGCCCAGGACCCAACCGTATTGATTTTGGACGAGGCCACGAGCGCATTGGACGCCAAAACCGAGTCCAACGTGATCGGTTCGATTGGGGACAGGGGGATAACGTGCGTAGTCATCGCCCACCGCCTCTCCGCCATACGCGACTGCGACGAGATCGTCGTGATGGACAAGGGAAGGGCGGTCGAGCGCGGCACACACGAAGAGCTTTTTTCTGCGGGAGGCCATTATGCGCGGTTAGTCGCGACAGAATAATACAGAAAGGAAAAAAAATATGCAGGGCCTATACGAGGAACAGATACGCGAGAGGGCAAAAAAAGACAACGAAAAAACGGCCGAGGCGCTCGGCGAGCTCGCCTCCGTGATAACCGGGAAAAAGGCATCCGCCGGAGAGGTTCGACATCATCAAAGCCGTACCCTGCCAAACAGGGCGCTCGGCTTTCGAGATCTGCTCGGCTTCATGCTGTCGAACATACCCCCGGGGGACGCGGCGCTCGGCGCGGGGGCGGCGCTTTTTGCGACGCTGCTGGGCATGGCGGCGCCGTATGTGACCCGGATGATGTTTCTTGCGGTCATCCCCGCAGGGCGGCAGACCCTCGCGCTCTCGGCCGGT
>Ga0209737_10003336_pt1 | contig 11227 bp, 6 predicted proteins | sample TergutCu122P3_FD_187284 | JGI IMG/M metagenome (GOLD analysis project Ga0209737, IMG submission 187284) | Cubitermes ugandensis P3 segment gut microbial communities from Kakamega Forest, Kenya - Cu122 P3 (SPAdes) (version 2) | ecosystem: Host-associated > Arthropoda: Insects > Digestive system >...
CGATGTGGTCTTTAGCCCAATAAGTAAATATGGAACCAATTCGGTTAGGTTTAGCCGCAAGAACAAATGTAGGATTATGATAAACCGTATTTGCGTAACTGTTTACATATTGTGTGCCCGTTTGACTGTCCGGAGTTTCACTTCCCCCGTTTGCGTTGTAGGATAACGTTAAAGTCCTTTGATAAAGTCCGTAAAAAGTTGTATCCGCGCTTATTGTAAAAGTAGTATTTGATACTGCATTGGCCGCAGTAGAAATACTCCAGCCACACGAAGTCCAGCCGGTATATACGCCATCCATCGGCGCCGTAATGTTGCCGCTTGTGGCTTTGTTGTAAATTGTAACCGAACTTGTCCGCGTCTGTTTGGTCGTTCCGCTGTAATCTATAAATGTTCCTATTAATTCTTTACTGTAAATTGCATAAAGTGTTATATCGGAAGTTCCCGCCGTTAACGATGTTAGACCGACAGTTGCATCTTTATTGGTATTCCAACCAACAAAGTTCCAGCCGGATTTCGTTGCGGTAACGCTTAAGTCAACCGCTTGGCCTTGCGTTAAAACATCAGTAACTTTTGTCGCGCTCACCCCGCCGTTTTCCGAATAGTTATATGTTACTGTTACAGCTTCATCAATTGTTAAGTCAAAATAAGCCTTGCCGTTTTCTATTTGTATATTTTCTATGTGGATTCCTGAGTCGGCTTCTTCAACCGGTTTTTTATTTCCGCCCAGGTTAATCAAACTTTTCGGATAATTGCTGTTCGGCGTTGTATAAGGCGTTAATGAATCTCCGGAATAAAAATAATAGTCCCTGACTCCTTCGGGATGAACTGTTTCAATATAGGTATATGGATTTTTTGGATGGGGCACATTCGTTTGATGGTCAGAATCATAAACCCTAAAAAAAGCATATCTGCTTTCAGTAAAAAAGCGGGTATCCATTTTTATACGCCAAATAAGAATACCACCGCTCGGCGCAAGTCCCGCCCAAGTGCCAAGTCCGATATCGTTATTAGTACTCGTTTTGTATTCCGCAATTAATATATCTAAGCCGTCTTTATCTGCGTTCACATGAATAAGAGCAAAATCCGGCTCGTCGGATATAGGAGAAAGCGCCATTTGAGTTTTTCCCGCTTCAAAAATACGCTGCGGCTCAATCCAGCCAAAAATATATTTCATTATGCCGGGTATATCGCCGGTACACGGGCCATTATTCATTATATCTGTCGCCCATGTTCCTCCGCTGTTAAACCCATGGCCACCATACATATCGTGAAATCCCATCATATGGCAGTGTTCATGCGCCAATGTCCCTACACTTATAACATGACCATGTCCATAAGTAAAACACCATAACTGTATCTTTTTTCCTCCGCGAACAAAATCGCAAGTGCTAACAAAATTAGGCGAATAGAATGCCGGATGGTTACGAAGCACAAAATACACTCCGTCTATATAACCATCCCCATTTGAATCGTACTGACTCCAGTCAAGCGAATCTTCCGTTCCGGCATACTCCATAACTTCGTACATAATTTGGTCAGCATTTTCATATTGACTTCTTTCTTTTTTTGTTATGTACGGAAAAGCATCGCCCTTAATATCAAGCTTTCCGTAAGAAGAACGATAGTAAAAGTTCCTTAAAGAATCTCCGCTATACCATTCATGTAATAAAACTTCGGAATCACTAAAAAAACCTTTTTCTATGTCGTCTACCGAGTTTTTTGTCCAATTCGAATCTTCAACGGTGTCGTTTAAAAAATCAATAACAAAAACCACTAATTTGGGCGTGCCTATACAAGGCGTTAATCCCGGCGCAATGCTGTAAGTTCCGTTTGTTCCGACATTCGGTTCCGATATATACGGCTGTTCTGCCGCAAATTTTTCGAAAGCCTCTTCATAACCGTTTTCGGCCGTCTGCCCGACTGCAAATAAAGATACAGTTACAGTTGCAAGCATTAAAAAAACTAAAAAAACTTTAGTAAGTCTAAACAATTTCATCACTCGTTCCCCCATAAAATAAAAAAAAGCATCTCAATTGAGAGACGCTTCAAATTAAAATTTGAAGTATATATTATCCCCCAATTATCACAAACATCGGCCCAAATTAGCCGATATTGATTTTTACCTATACATATATAACACTTTTAGACTCGTGTTTTGTTGGTTTTTCTTGTTTCCATTTTTTGTAAATTTTAATTGCAAAAGTTTAGACAAAAAAAACTATACCAAGGCATAGCCTTGGTATAGTTTTTTTTGTAATATTTAAAAATTATTTTTTAATTGATGCAACAACGCCCGAACCTACAGTTCTTCCGCCTTCTCTTATCGCAAAACGCAAGCCTTGCTCAACAGCTATCGGAGTAATAAGTTTTACGGTAATTGTAATGTTGTCGCCCGGCATAATCATTTCTACGCCGTCGGGTAATTTAATTGAACCCGTAACATCGGTTGTTCTGAAATAAAACTGAGGGCGGTATCCGTCAAAGAAAGGCGTATGGCGTCCGCCTTCTTCCTTTGTCAAAACATAAATCTGTGCGGTAAACTCGGTATTGGATTTAATTGAACCCGGTTTAGCCAAAACTTGGCCGCGCTCTATTTCGTCACGGTTAACGCCGCGAAGTAAAGCGCCAACGTTATCGCCCGCAACCGCTTCGTCCAATAATTTTCTGAACATCTCAAGGCCGGTAACAACAACCGCTCTCGGTTTTTCGGTAAAACCTACAATCTCAACCGTGTCGTTAACTTTTGCAACACCGCGTTCAACTCTGCCGGTGGCAACTGTGCCGCGGCCGGAAATTGTAAATACGTCCTCAACGGGCATTAAGAATGGTTTGTCTGCTTCACGTTTAGGATTAGGTATATAGCTGTCTACCGCATCCAATAATTCTTGAAGGCATTTTGTATCCGGGCTTTTTAATAAAGCATCTCCGGTTAATTTTTGACAAGCTTCCAAAGCTTTAACTGCGGAACCTTTAACGATAGGTGTCTTGTCGCCGTCAAAACTATACTTTGATAATAATTCTCTGATTTCCATTTCTACTAATTCGGCAAGTTCGGGGTCCGCTGCGTCCATTTTGTTCATAAACACAATAATGTAAGGAACGCCAACCTGACGAGCCAATAGAATGTGCTCTCTTGTTTGAGGCATCGGGCCGTCTGTTGCGGCAACTACCAATATAGCGCCGTCCATTTGAGCCGCGCCGGTTATCATATTTTTTACATAGTCGGCATGTCCCGGACAGTCAACGTGCGCATAGTGGCGCTTTGCTGTCTGATACTCAACGTGCGCGGTATTAATTGTTATACCTCTTGCTTTCTCTTCCGGTGCGGAATCAATTTGGTCGTATCTTTTAGCTTCTCCGAAGCCTTTTGCGGCCGAAAACATTGTAATTGCCGCTGTTAAAGTTGTCTTACCATGATCAACGTGGCCGATTGTACCTATGTTAACATGGGGTTTACTTCTGTCAAATTTTGACTTAGCCATTTTGAATAGCCCTCCATAACTTTTTTTTATTTTAAGTTTCATTTGCAATTACAAGAAATTGCCGGATACCTAGATATTTTATAATATATTTTTGTAATTGTCAACAAATTTATCGAATTTTATGTTTTTGTTCTGTCGCCAGTTATTTTTTCGAAAACGGATTTGGGAACAGGTTCGTAGTGGTCAAATTGCATAGAATAACTGCCCCGTCCGCTTGTTCTTGACCGTAAATCGGTAGCATATCCGAACATTTCCGACAACGGTATCAAAGAGTTTATAACCTTAGCGCCGTTTCTGTCTTCGGTAGAAAAAATTGTGCCGCGCCTTCCTGAGACGTTGCCCATTAAATCGCCGAAATAATCCTCGGGAGTAACAATTTCCACTTTCATCATCGGCTCTAATAAAATAGCGTCTCCTTTTTTCATTCCGTCTTTAAACGCCATCGAACCCGCGATTTTAAACGCCATTTCCGAACTGTCAACTTCGTGAAAACTGCCATCGTATACCGTAACTTTAAAATCTACGCATTCATAGCCCGCTAAAATGCCGCTTTGCTTTGCTTCTTCTATTCCCTTGTTAATTGCAGGGATATATTCTTTAGGAATAGAGCCGCCTACGGTTTTGTCTATAAATTCATAGCCTTTACCTTGCCCGTTCGGTTCCATTTTTATTTTGCAATGGCCGTATTGCCCTTTACCGCCTGATTGACGGACATACTTACCTTCGGCTTCGACCGTCTTTTTAATAGTTTCGCGGTATGCAACCTGGGGTTTTCCGACATTCGCCTCTACCTTAAATTCGCGCAACAGCCTGTCGACAATAATTTCAAGATGCAGCTCGCCCATTCCTGCAATAATTGTCTGGCCGGTTTCGACGTCGGTATATGTTTTAAAAGTAGGGTCTTCTTCGGCAAGTTTAATAAGCGCCACAATCATTTTTTCCTGGCCCGCTTTGGTCTTTGGCTCTATCGCCACTTTAATAACGGGATCGGGAAATTCCATTTTTTCTAGAATTATCGGCGCTTTTTCGTCGCACAATGTGTCGCCGGTTGTCGTGTCCTTTAGGCCCACTATAGCGACAATATCGCCCGAATAAATTTCGTTGCAGTCTTCCCTGTGATTTGCATGCATGTGCATAAGCCTTCCTATACGCTCTTTTTTATTTTTTGTGGAATTTAACGCATAGGAACCTGCTGTTAATTTCCCCGAATAAATGCGCATATATGCAAGCTTTCCGACAAACGGGTCAACTGTAATTTTAAACACTAAACCCGAGAACGGCGCTTTGTCGTTACACTGCCTGATTTCTTCCTTACCCTTTTCATTAACGCCTTTAATATGGTCGACATCTAACGGAGAAGGCAAATAATCAATAACCGCATCCAATAACTTTTGAACGCCTTTATTCTTGTAAGAAGTGCCGCATAAAACGGGAGTGACTTTCATTCCAACCACACATTTTCGCAAAACCCTTTTTATTTCTTCAACGGAAATTTCTTGGCCTTCTAAAAATTTCATTCCGATTTCATCGTCGTTATCGGCGCAAAATTCAATTATTTTATTACGGGCTTTTTGGGCCTTATCAAGCATGTCAAAAGGAACCGGCCCGTTTTGCGTTTCTTTTCCCTTGTCGTCTAAATAAACAGTGGATTCAAATTTAACCAAATCTACAATGCCGGAAAAAGTGGCTTCTTTGCCTATCGGTAACTGCAACGGCAAAGGATTTGCTCCTAAGCGGCTTTTTAACATAGCAACGCAATTTTCAAAATTTGCGCCGTTTATATCCATTTTATTAACATATGCAACACGCGGAACTTTGTATTTATCCGCCTGGCGCCATACGGTTTCTGATTGCGGCTCAACGCCGCCTTTTGCGCAAAATAAAGCGACGGCCCCGTCCAAAACGCGAAGCGACCGCTCTACCTCAACGGTAAAATCAACATGCCCCGGAGTATCAATTATATTAATTGAATGCATGGGAAATTGATTTATGCTTCCCGCCCATTGACAGGTTGTAGCAGCGGACTGAATGGTTATGCCGCGCTCTTGTTCCTGCACCATGCTGTCCATCGTTGCCGTTCCTTCGTGCACTTCTCCGGTCTTGTGTATTTTTCCGGTATAAAACAAAATTCGTTCTGTAGTCGTTGTTTTACCGGCGTCTATATGCGCCATTATACCTATATTTCTTATTTGCTTTAAGTCAAACTCTCTGGCCATAAATGTACTCCGAATTCAATAGTATAGTGAAATAATCTTTTTCTCTTTTAGATTAACTGTGTCCGGAAAAAATATTCCGGACACCGCAAAATAATTTAAATTTCTAAATTTATTTTTACCAACGGTAATGAGCAAACGCACGGTTCGCTTCCGCCATACGGTGAGTGTCCTCTTTCTTTTTAAACGCAGAGCCTGCACTGTTAAATGCGTCCATTATCTCTCCCGCTAATTGCTCCGCCATTGTTCTTTCTGACCTTTTTCTTGCAGCAACAACCAACCAGCGTATACCCAGCGTTTGACGCCTTTCGGGACGAATTTCAATAGGAACCTGATAGTTTGCTCCGCCTACTCTTCTTGCTTTGACTTCCAAAACCGGCATAACATTATTAAGCGATTTTGTGAATATTTCCATCGGACTTAAATTTAATTTTTTTGCGGCCATGTCAAAAGCATCGTAAACAATTTTTTGAGCAACGCCGCGTTTTCCGTCCAACATTATTTGGTTGATTAACTTTGTAACAACCTTGCTCTGATATATTGGATCTTCCAAAACATCCCTCTTTGGAATGTTACCTCTTCTTGGCATAATATTCTCCTTTAATATTTTCGGATAATTTTTTTTAAATTTTGTTTAGTACAGCACACACAGCTTTTAGCTATGTCTCTTCTGCAAATCAAATTTGCATACTGCTTACCGTATTATTATCCGAAGAAAATCGCACTATAATACAGGTAAATCTTAACTGTGACTTCAATGAACCTTTTGAAAAACCAATTTTTAACCAATTTTTAAAAGTGATGAAAAATTGGGTATGAAAAAGATTCTTATCTATTTGGGACGTTTTGCGCCGTATTTTGAGCGCGATTGTTTGCGCTTTGCCACGCCCGCGGTGTCTAAAGTTCCGCGAATGATATGATACCTAACGCCGGGCAAGTCTTTTACCCTGCCACCGCGAACAAGCACAGAACTATGTTCCTGAAGGTTGTGCCCTTCTCCCGGAATATACATTGTGCCTTCTTCACCGTTTGAAAGCCTTACTCTTGCAATTTTTCTCAAGGCTGAATTTGGCTTTTTAGGCGACGTTGTGGTTACAGTTAAGCAAACTCCCCTTTTTTGAGGACATTCCTCAAGCGCCGGACATTTACTTTTAACTTCTAACTTCTTCCGGCCGGAACGAATTAACTGATTAATTGTAGGCATAATTTTTTACCTCCTTTATTACCCTTTAAAGAGTAACAGTATTAAATGCGATTTATATTAATTTGGTATTATTGAAATTACAATTCTTTCAAGAAATTCAACGTTTTAAAATTCCGATTACGCCGCACGGGACATCCAATTTGCAAATATCGGATAATTCCGATTTAGATAATAAAACATGCGTCTTAACATTTTGTTTATTGCTTTTTATAATTTTTTCTTTAAACTGTTCGTCGGAATCTATTGCCATAACAATACAATCTAATTTGTTTTCTTCTAAACTCCGTAAAGTCTGTCTAAGACCGATAACCCTTTTAGACTGTTTTATAAAATTGACAATGCTTTCTGATTCTATCATTTTTTTTAATTTTCGTCAAATACTTTGACGCTGTTTTTGTCTCCCTGAGCGGTTAAAATCGGCGTTAAGGATTTATACTCTTTCATACCGGTTCCGGCAGGAATTAGTTTTCCTATAATAACATTTTCTTTTAATCCGTTTAACGGATCTATTTTGTTTTTAATTGCGGCTTCGGTTAAGACTCTTGCAGTTTCTTGGAAAGATGCCGCCGCAAAGAACGAGTCGGTAGCAAGTGACGCCTTTGTAATACCCAATAAAGAACGCTTTGCCGTTGCTGGGCGGCCGCCTCTGTCGAGCGCCGCTTCGTTTTCCTCTTCGAATTTAAATATATCCATTAATTCGCCGGGCAAAATGTTGGTGTCGCCAACATCCTCCACCTTAACTTTTTTGAGCATCTGACGAACGATTATTTCTATGTGCTTGTCGTTAATTTCAACGCCTTGGTTTCTATATACGCTTTGAACCTCGCGCAAGAGATAATCCTGAACCCCTTTAACGCCTTTTGTCTTTAAAATATCATGCGGATTAATTGAACCTTCGGTTATAACGCTTCCGGGTTCTACGGCATCTCCCGCTTTAATTTTTAATCTTGCGCCGAAAGGAATAATATATTCCTGAGTTTTGCCGTCATCGGTTTTTATAATAACTTTTTTGGCGCCGTTTACTTCCGTAATATCGGCAACGCCGGTATATTCGCAAACTATAGCGACACCCTTTGGCTTTCTTGCCTCAAACAACTCCTCAACCCTGGGAAGACCTTGTGTAATATCATCGCTTGACGCAACGCCTCCGGTATGGAAAGTACGCATGGTTAACTGCGTTCCGGGCTCTCCTATTGACTGAGCCGCAATAATGCCCACGGATTCACCTATTTGAACGGGCTGTCCGGTTGCCATATTTTTACCGTAACACTTTGCGCAAATACCGTTTTTAGCTTTGCAGGTTAAAACTGTTCTTATATTAACCGAACCGATTCCTGCATCCACTATGTTTTTAGCGGAAATTTCGGTAATCATCTCCCCGCCTTTGACATAAATTTCGTTGGTTTTCGGATTTACTATATTGTTGGTTGCAAAACGCCCCACTAATCTGTCAAACAAGCTTTCTATAATTTCTTTTTGGTTCTCTCCGGTAATGGCCGTTATTACCATTCCCTTCGGTGTCTCCGAAAGATTGCTAAAGCAGTCTTCTTCGCGAACTATAACTTCCTGGCTGACGTCGACAAGACGGCGCGTCAGATATCCCGAGTCGGCTGTTTTTAAAGCGGTGTCGGCAAGACCTTTTCTGCCGCCGTGAGAAGAAATGAAGTACTCTAATACCGTTAGTCCTTCTCTAAAGCATGCCCTTACCGGAACTTCGATTATTTTACCGGACGGATTACTCATTAGCCCACGCATACCTGACAGCTGACGGATTTGGTTTTTGTTGCCGCGCGCGCCGGAGTTTGCCATCATCCAAACGGGGTTAAATTCGTTTAACATCGGCTCTACTTTTATAGTTAAAATTTGCTTTGTTATATCTGTCGATTTATTGTTTATGGTATTTATCAAACCAACATGCTTCTCGCTGATAATTTCGCCTTTTTTTACAATTACACTATTATCTGCGGGATTTTTAATATCTTCCGCCGCGACTAAACTTTTAATCATTTCGGCGTTGTCAAAGGAAAACTTTCCGCCGACTAAAGCGCTTGTCACATTTTCGGTGGCTTCCGTCCAAACCTTAACTACGGATTTGTAACGCTCTTCCGCAGTAGTAAAGCCGCGGTTATATTTTTTTTCTATGTCCAGTATCTTTTTCTCGGCGTCGCTTATATAAATCTTTTTATTGGGCGGAATATGCATATCAAATACCGAAGTTGTAATTGCGCCGAGCGTTGAGTATTTGAAACCCATATTCTTTATTTTGTCCAACATTTCCGCAGTTTTTGTTGCGCCTTTTAATTTGAAGCAACTTTCAACAACTTTTTGAAGTTCTTTTTTGCCTACTAAAAAGTCTATTTCTAAATCCAGTTTGTCAAGCAGCGTTTCTCTCTTTTTAAAACCTAAATCCTGAGGAATACTTTCGTTAAACAGAATTCTTCCTACGCTGGTTTTTATCATTTTTGAATAAATTACGCCGTCAATTTTTTCGCTCACACGCACGTTAATAGGTACTTGCAAATCAAGCTGTTTTGTCTGATACGCCATTATGGCTTCTTCTTTATCCTTAAAATATTTACCTGCGCCTTTTCCGTCGGTTTTTGTAATAGTTAGATAGTAGCTTCCTATAACCATGTCCTGCGTCGGCGATACTACCGGACGGCCGTCCGATAACTTTAAAATGTTATTCGTTGACAGCATCAAAAACCTGGCTTCCGACTGCGCTTCTATGGACAAAGGAACATGCACCGCCATTTGATCCCCGTCAAAGTCGGCATTAAAAGCGGAGCAAACAAGCGGGTGAATTTTTAAAGCTCTTCCTTCTATTAAAACGGGTTCAAACGCCTGAATGGACAACCTGTGCAAAGTCGGAGCGCGGTTCAAAAGAACCGGATGGTCTGAAATTACTTCCTCTAATACGTCCCAAACTTTTGGGTTGGCACGCTCAACGGTACGCTTTGCGCTCTTTATATTATGCGAAGTATTTTGCTCAACGAGCTTTTTCATTACAAACGGTTTAAATAACTCTAAAGCCATTTCCTTTGGGAGGCCGCATTGATAAAGCTTTAATTCGGGCCCTACGACAATAACGGAACGGCCGGAATAGTCAACGCGTTTTCCAAGAAGGTTCTGCCTAAAGCGCCCTTGTTTTCCGCGCAGCATTCCGCTTAAAGACTTGAGTTCCCGGTTTCCGGGGCCTGCTATAGGCTTTCCGCGTCTGCCGTTGTCTATTAACGCGTCTACCGCTTCTTGCAGCATGCGTTTTTCGTTGCGTACTATAATGTCCGGAGCCCCGAGATCTATTAATCTTCTTAGACGATTGTTGCGGTTAATAACTCTCCTGTATAAATCGTTTAAATCCGAAGTAGCAAACCTGCCGCCGTCAAGCTGCACCATCGGGCGAAGTTCCGGCGGAATTACCGGCAACACGTCAAGAACCATCCATTCGGGACGGTTGCCGCTTTTTCTGAAACTCTGTATAATGTCTATTCTTTTAATCGCTCTTAATTTTTTCTGTCCGGTGCTGTCGTCAATGATTTTTTTCATTGCCGCATATTCTTTATCTAAGTTAATGGCTTGCAATAATTCTTTAATTACCTCGGCGCCCATACCTGCCTTAAAAGACTTCGGGCCGAACTGCTCAATTGCCTCGCGGTATTCGCGGTCGGAAATAATTTGCTTATATACAAAATTTGTATCCTTTGGATCCAATACAATATAATTTACAAAATATAAAACCTGTTCTAAGGCCTTTGGGCTCATGTCTAATAAAAGGCCCATCCGGCTCGGAACACCTCTAAAATACCAAATATGCGAAACCGGCGCCGCAAGTTCTATGTGCCCCATTCTGTCGCGCCTAACCTTTGCGCGTGTAACCTCTACGCCGCATTTATCGCAAACTACGCCTTTATAACGAATTCTTTTATATTTTCCGCAATGGCATTCCCAGTCCTTGGTCGGACCGAAAATCCTTTCGCAAAAAAGTCCGTCCCGCTCCGGCTTTTGAGTTCTATAATTTATAGTCTCGGGTTTTGTAACTTCCCCGTATGACCATTCTCTTATTTTTTCCGGACTTGCGACTCCAATTTGTATAGAATCGAAATTGTTTAATTCAAACATATTAAACTCCATTCGCCATTTTACGGCGCATTAATTAAGCATGTGCGACTATGAAGAATACTGCTTTTCGTAACACTCTCGCAGGCGCTCGCTCGGTTGTCAAGACAACCTCACTCGGCTTCGGCGCTATTATCTGCCATATCCATCTCTATTCTCACACAAGCGGGGAAACAGTCGCGTCATAGACGGGTAACAGTTGGCAAGGTCGG
>Ga0209737_10003337_pt1 | contig 11227 bp, 9 predicted proteins | sample TergutCu122P3_FD_187284 | JGI IMG/M metagenome (GOLD analysis project Ga0209737, IMG submission 187284) | Cubitermes ugandensis P3 segment gut microbial communities from Kakamega Forest, Kenya - Cu122 P3 (SPAdes) (version 2) | ecosystem: Host-associated > Arthropoda: Insects > Digestive system >...
GCTTGGCGTCATCGACGATGTATCCCATCGTCATATCGCTAATGATGACGCGTACGGCACTCTCTTCATCGCCCACCGGGATGTGTTCAGCCACGAGCAGATCGACGACCTTCTCGCGCAGTCGCCGGGTGGGAAGTGCCACGATAATCTGGTATTTCGCATTCACCAAAGAGCGTATCGAAGCCACCAACGCCGCATCGGAAGTACAGATCTCCGGTCGCTTCGCACGAAGCGTTAATTGTGTTTTAGACTCATGTGCGATAGAGAAAAGCGAGAGATGGGTGTTTTTTCCGAAGTCGAGCTGAGCGGGGGTGAGGTAGAACTGTTTGACGAGCCCTTCATCGTGCGTTGCCAGACGCAGTTTATCCCAGTGACGCGTCGAAGCGTCAAAAAGCGTTTTGGGCTCGACAAGGACGGTAATCGTATCATCGGGCACGTACTCAACCACCGATGCGTCGAGAGTGATGTTACGCCCGATCTCTTGCATCGTGTAGATCGTCGCCTCCGCCTCGTGACCCAGCACCTGCCCCGAACTGGGCACGAATCGCTTAATCGTCTCGATTTCATCACCGAAAAACTCAATGCGCACGGGTGGCGCGCCAAGCGCCGGATGGATGTGCAGTACATCGCCGCGCAACGTGAAGATACCCTCATCGGTCGCCAGCTCACTGCGCGCGTATCCCATCTCGACCAGATACCCGGTCAGGGCGGCGATGTCGTAGCTCTCGCCCACCTCCAGATAGAGAGGCTCGTACACCCCCGACGTTGGTGAGGCGACTTTGCGCATCAGCGACTGGATACTGGTGACCGTGACCACGGAGGTGTCGGACTGTAACGCCGCGAACGTCTTCGCGCGCTTGAGCGTGTGCGCGAAATCCGGGGGCCCTATCTCCCAGGGAGGACGAACCATATCGGGAAGATGAGCGAGATGTATCGCAGGAATATAGCCTATCAGCTGACGCCACAACTTGTCCGCGGCAGCTTCTGATTCTGTGATGACGAAGAAGGATTGCTCCATCGCAAAAAACAGCGAAGCGATCAAGGGCGCGCGAATCAGACCCGGCACAGCAAGCGTCGCATCCGCTCGCTGTCCAAGCACGCTCTTAATCTGGGCGAACTGGTCAAGAGCGCGAAGCGCACCGGTAATGCTTTGCTGATACGTGGGTTGCGTCATAATAGTACCATCATACACTCAACACCGAAGGGTCTTGCATGGATACGAGAAAAACCGACAGAGACGCGTATGCGACAGTCATAATGCAGAGATTCGAGGAGGCGTTTCCCGGTCCCGTCGTTCCCGCGCTCGATTTCGAGAACCCGTATCAATGCGTCTGCGCGGTAGCGTTATCCGCACAAACGACCGATGTCAACGTCAATAAAGTGACGCCGATACTTTTCAAGCGGTACCCCGATCCCGCAACGCTTGCCGGCGCACGCCAAGAAGATGTCGAGCAGATCATCCACTCTCTGGGTTTCTTTCGCAATAAAGCAAAGAACCTTATCGGCATGGCGCAGAAAGTCATGACCGAATACGGCGGCGAGATTCCGCGCACCATGGAAGAACTCATCACCCTTCCCGGTATCGCGCGCAAAACTGCAAACATCGTCTTGAGTTCAAGTTTCGGTATCGTTGAGGGAATCGCGGTTGATACACACGTGTTTCGCATAGCGCATCGATTGGGATTGAGCAAAGCGAAGACCCCCGATCAGGTCGAGCGTGATCTCTGCGCACTCTTTCCCCGTGAGCACTGGTATCGTGTCAACTATGAGATGGTCACCTTTGGGCGAACGGTGTGCGACGCAAAGAAGCCGCTTTGCCCGACGTGCTTCCTAAACGATCTCTGCCCGTATTACAAAAACGCTTGACGCAAAAGGACTCCGCAAAGGCATCCTGAGATGTTACGAAGAATTCTTCTAGAACTCAAGCGTCTCAAGTCGTTTGAATATCACGTCGATACGACGCAGGAACTCCCACGGATCGAAGATGGTATCGAGCTGTTCTGCGGTGAGCGGACTTGCGGGATCCTCCTCAAGCAACGCCCGATATGACTTTCCATCGCGTGCCTGCTGAATATCGTCCCATACCTTCATGGCGTTACGCTGCACGATATCGTACGCATCTTCACGCAGCATCCCTGTATCGACAAGCGCGAGAAGTACGCGACTCGAATAGATGAGCCCCCGCGTCTTATCCAGGTTCGCCTTCATCGCTTCAGGATAGAGCACCAATCCGCCCAGCACCCATTCGAGTTTGCCCAGCAGATAGTCAAGTGCAATCGTCGAGTCCGCCAACACGATACGCTCCGCGCTGGAGTGGCTGATGTCGCGTTCATGCCACAACGCTACGTTCTCAAATCCCACCTGCGCGTTCGCTGATACGACGCGCGCCATTCCGCAGATTCGTTCAGCGGTGATAGGGTTGCGCTTATGAGGCATCGCGCTCGAGCCTTTCTGCCCCTTCGTGAACGGCTCTTCGGCTTCGATCGTATCGGACTTCTGCAGTGCGCGTATCTCTGTGGCGATCTCTGAAGCGGTCGAGGCGATCGTTGCCAACGTCGCTAAATAAAACGCGTGTCTGTCGCGAGCGATGACCTGCGTCGAGAGCGGGTCGGGGGTCAGCCCCAACTCTGCACACACATGTGCTTCCACCTGTGGGTCGATATTGCTGTACGAGCCAACCGCACCGCTGATCGCGCCCACCGCACACTGTTTGCGCACGAATTCAAGGCGCTCAAGCGCGCGATGCATCGCCCATGCCCACCGCCCAAACTTCATACCCATCGTCATCGGCTCGGCGTGAATGCCGTGGGTGCGTCCCACACAGAGCATGTCGCGCGTCTCGAATGCGCGATCTTTGCAGATTGCGCCGATGCGTCGTACGTCGGCGATGATGATGTCGAGAGCCTGCATCATCTGGTAGCACAGAGCGGTATCGCCCAAATCGCTTGAGGTCATGCCGTAGTGAACCCATTTCGACGGCTCACCGATATGTTCGGCCATGTTCGTTAGAAACGCGATAACATCGTGGTTGAGCGTTGCCTCAAGCTCGTCGATACGCTCGACGGAAAAATCAGCTTTTGCGCGAATCTCTGTGGCTTCTTCAGCGGTAATGCCGACATCGGAAAGATCAACGGACGCCTCACACGCCAGCACCTCGATCTCTTTCCAGATATCAAACTTATTCTGAAGCTCCCAGATACGAGCCATTTCAGGACGGCTGTAACGATCGATCATGCGATTCTCCTTGCTCGGGTTTGGATTTGGTCGTAAATGCGAAGCACACCGAAGTTGACATAGTCAGAACGCACCATGTGAACTCTGTCATCTTAGGGGGTTATTAGTTTCATACACAAGACCCACCGCAGGACCCACATGGGCACCGATGACCGGTCCTATCGGGATCACCTCACCGATACCGTCCACCAACGGCATGATAAACTCTTTCAGGAAGAACTGCGCATGCTCACTGTCAGCAATAGTGTGGACAACGGCACGGCGAATTCCTCCGCCCGCCTGTATGTCTTTTTTGAACTGCTCCACAATCGCGATAAGCGCTTTGGGATACGTTCTGACCTTATCGAGTGTAACGACCGCACCTTCCTCAACCGAAAGGATTGGGACGAGCTTTAACAGCGAGCCGAGCAACGCGGCAGCTGCCCCGATTCGCCCGCCTCTTTCGAGATACTCAAGTGTGTGGGGCGCGAATACGAAGCGAGTCCGCGCGATCGTCTCTTTGGCTGCGACGATACACTGTTCCATCGTCCCGCCCTCAGCTGCCACCTGAGCGGCACTGAGAATCGCGAACCCTTCCTGCATACAGTTTGATCGGGTATCAAGTACCTCGATAATCGCATCGGGCCGCTCCGTTTTTACTTGGTCGGCAACCATACAGAAGGTATCGTACGTTCCACTCATATCCTTGGAAAGTGTAAGTCCCAGCACCTCATCACCCTGATTGAGAATCTCAAGCATCTTTATACGAATAGCAACCTGAGAAGGTTGGGATGATTTCGGTATCTCCCTTGTGTCCGCAAGGCGCGTGTAGAACTCTGACAAGTCGAGATCGAGTTCGCGCTCTTGCCTATCCCCGTCATGGATGAAAAGCGATACCTGACGCATGTCATAGCGCACGATATCCTCGGGACTTAAATAGTTGGTTGAGTCTATAAGAAGCTTTACTGCCATGTAATTATCATATCAATCATGAGCTTTATGTGCGGAAGAAAAAGGAATATCCGAAAAGCGTATCATAAGAGAGACCCCCGTAGAATGGGAGGACGGGGGTCAATCTTAGTGATACTGATTGTATGATAAATACTGCATTATTTGTGGAAATAGTTTGCTTTCTTTGCAAAGATAACGGTAACGGTTACAAAAACGACGCCAGTGGACGCAATGAGGGTATAAGGCGGTTGCCACAGCACATCTGATGTGTCGGGCGTTACCTCTGTTTTTTGCGTTCGTTTTCAGTAAGCAGGCGCTTGCGCAGCCTGATGCTTTGCGGAGTGATTTCGACGAGCTCGTCATCTTCGATATATTCGAGCGCTTCTTCGAGAGTGAACGTAACCGGAGGAGCAAGGATAATGCCCTTATCCGCACCCGATGCGCGCACGTTGGTCAGTTGCTTCGCTTTCGCGACGTTTACCACCAGATCGCCCGCCTTCGAGTTCTCGCCCACAATCATACCTTCGTAGCACATATCGCCCGGCGCGACGAAGAGTGTTCCGCGCTGTTGCAGACTGTCCAGAGCGTATGCAACCGCTTTATCGGTGCTCATCGCGATAAGCGAGCCGTTCTGTCTGCCAGCAAGGTCTCCTTGATAGAGTCCGTACTCAGCAAAATGGTGAAAAAGCGTCGCCTCACCGCGCGTCACGTTCAGGATTCGCGTACGAAGCCCCATCACGCCACGCGAGGGAATCTTAAACTCGAGGTGGACGAGCTCCTCGCGCTGAACCATATCGCTCATCTCGCCCCCGTTTGCACCGAAGATCTCGATGACCTTGCCTGCGTATTCACTAGGGACATCGACAACCGCAAGCTCGATAGGCTCAAGCTTATTGCCCTGTTCATCTCGGCGTATGATGACCTGAGGGCGACCAACTTGGAACTCAAATCCTTCACGTCTCATCGTCTCCATCAGTACCGAGAGATGAAGCACTCCGCGACCGGATACCTCCATGCCCCGCTTGTCTTCTGTCTCAACGATGCGCATCGCAATATTGGCGTCCGCCTCACGAAGCAACCGCTCCTTGATCTGACGACCACCGACGATATTGCCCTCTCGTCCGACCAAAGGCGAGGTTGACGCCTCGAAAATGACCGACATCGTGGGTTCCTCGACATGAATCGCCTCATGTTGAACGGGATTCTCGATCGAGGTATACATGTCACCGATATCGGTGCCGTCGACGCCTACGACCGCGACGATATCTCCCGCGCGTGCCCCGTCGGCCTCCTCGCGTCCAAGCGCTTCGAACGTATAGAGCGTTTTCACGGTGGCTTGCGCGCGCGTGCCGTCGTTTTTGATTACCATGATGCGCTCACCTGGGCGGATAGAGCCCGAGAACACGCGACCGACCCCGATACGCCCCACATAGCTGGAGTAATCGATCTGGCAAATCTGCAGGGCGAGCGGACCGTCTTGATCCACCTCCGGTGCAGGAATATGCTCAAGTATCGCGTCGAGCAGAGGTGCCATATCCATCGTGTCATCGTCGGGTTCACGACGCGCGTACCCTTTGGCGGCGCTCGTATAGATGACGGGGAAATCGAGCTGCTCGTCGTTGGCGCCCAACTCAAGCATCAGCTCGAAGACCTGATCGAGCACCTCATGGGGGCGCGCACCGTCGCGATCGATCTTGTTGATAACGACCATCGGTTTCAGATTGTTCTCAAGTGCCTTGCGCAAAACGAACCGCGTCTGTGGCATCGGCCCTTCGAACGCATCGACCAAGAGGAGGCATCCCTCGGCCATCTTGAGGACACGCTCGACCTCGCCCCCGAAATCGGCATGACCCGGCGTGTCGATCACATTGATCTTCGTATCTTTCCACCGAATCGAGATGTTTTTCGCAAGAATCGTTATGCCGCGCTCACGCTCTTGATCGTTTGAGTCAAGGACTCTCTCTTCGACCTTCTGGTTCTCACGAAAGACACCGGCGGATTGAAGCAGACGATCGACGAGCGTCGTCTTTCCATGGTCGACATGTGCAATTATTGCGATATTGCGGATATTATTCTGTAACACGTGTACCTCTAAAGTGCGGCGATAAGCGCATCGGCGTACTCTTCGGTGCTTGCAGTACCACCCAAGTCGTACGTAACGTTCTTTCCTTCACGAATGACCGTATCAACCGCATTCTCGATCGAGAGTGCCGCTTCGGTTTCGCCCAGATGACGCAGCATCATCGTCGCGCTCAGTATCAACGCAGTCGGATTGGCGATTCCCTGTCCGGCCCTGCGCGGTGCAGAACCGTGTACTGGCTCGAATACCGCCTCGTTCTCGCCGATATTGGCACCGGGAGCAAGCCCCAGTCCACCGACAAGTCCGGCGCAGACATCGCTTAAGATATCTCCGTACAGGTTAGGCATGACCATGACATCGAACTGCGTCGGGTTCATCACCAGTCTCATGCAGGCGGCATCGACGATGGCGTCCTCGAACTCGATGCCGGTGTGGGCGTACTCTTCGGCAACCTCACGCGCAACCCGGAGGAAGAGACCGTCGGTATGTTTCATGATATTTGCCTTGTGTACCGCGGTGACCTTTTTGCGTCCGTTCGCTACCGCATAATCGAACGCGGCTTTGACGATGCGGCGAGTGCCGTACACGCTGATTGGTTTGATCGAGATACCGGCATCCTCGCGAATCTCTTGAGCGCCCAGCTCTGAAAGACATGCGCGCAGCTTTGCCGCCTCGGGACTGGTGGACTCGAACTCGATTCCGGCGTACAGATCCTCGGTATTCTCGCGAAAGATCACGATATCGACCTCTTTAGAGGTCGCCTTGCCCTCGGTACCGCCATAGTGGCGTGCGGGGCGCAGATTCGTGAACAGGTCGAGCGCCTTGCGGATCTCGACGTTGATCGATCTGAACCCAAAGCCGACCGGCGTGGTTATCGGACCCTTGATAGCAACTTTGTTGCGCTTGATCGACTCGATAACACGTGGCGGCAACGGAGTTCCCTCCGTCTCTATAACGGCCTCGCCTGCTTCTTGTACCTCCCACTCGATGCCGACGCCCGTCGCCTCGACGACGCGCTGCATCGCTGCCGTAATCTCCGGACCGATACCGTCACCGGGAATAAGTGTTACTTTGTGCATGGTGTTGTACTCGCTTTCCTTCTCTGCGTGGTTTCTTATTATATACAGTTCTTAGTGTCTTAATTACAACTGAATGATACGATCTCGAGCGCCTTGCGCTTGAAAAGCCCCGTAGCGTTTTCCGCGTTGAATCTGAATTGCTCGCACGCTTCATCCTTGACCTCATCGGAGATGTTTCCTTTGAGCATCGTGATGAACTCGTTGAGCATATTCATGAACTCGGGATCTCCGTGATAACACCGAAGGGCGTCCGAGATGAGCGGCCACACCTTTTTCGAGCGTGGCGGGGTCGTCGCCCCGTATGCTGTAAAGATGCGAAACGCGCCGAGGCGCACCATTCCGGACTCCTCATCGTAGAGGCACTCCTCGACACCATCCCAGGCACGATCGATCAATCGCATATCGTTGCTCGCCAAAATCAACAGAATCGCCAGACTGTTGTAGCGCGTCGGTGCTTCCGGACGGTAGAGAGCGTCGATGAACGCGTCGCTATGCTCAAGCAACTGCTCCGGCATAGTGTGTGCGATATCGCACAGTGCCTGTGACACATATTCGCGCGTCAGGCGGGAGGAATGAGAAAGTGCGTCGACCAAAGCACGACGAACCGCAACATAGCGATTCGCCAAATCAAGCACTTCATCGATGGGTGTCTCGACATTTACCTCGTAGCGGCGCATAGCCTCTCCCTACTCAAGATTGAATCCCCCGTACTTGCGAAAATGCGCAACCAGTCCGCCGTCTTTTAGCAACTGTGCCATAACGGGCGGAAGCGGTGCGAAGGATATCTCCGTACTCTGGGTGATATTGGTGATGACGCCTCCCTCAAGATCGAGGGAAAGCTGATCCCCGTCATCAATAAGATCAGTGTCACAGATAATGACCGGCAGACCGGTATTGATCGCGTTGCGATAAAAGATACGAGCAAAACTTTTCGCAAGAACCGCTTTTGTGTTGGAGTTAATCAGCACAAGAGGCGCTTGTTCGCGACTTGATCCCATGCCGAAGTTCGTTCCCGCAACCAGGTAGCCGCCATCTGCGTGGACCTTGTTGTAGTAATCGGGGTCGAGATCCTCCATCGCATGGACGGCCATCGCCTCCATGTCAGCGCTCCTGAACTTATACTTTCCGCTGATGATGTAGTCGGTGTTTATGTCGTCTCCGTATTTAAATGCTTTGTGGCTCATACGATCTCACCTGCCAATACTGATTTGGCAACCGTCGCCGGACTTGCCAGATAGATGAACGCATTGCTGTTGCCCATCCGCCCCTTGAAATTACGGTTTGCTGTACTGATAACGTTCTCGCCGTCGCTGGGAACACCGTCGTGCGTGCCGACACATGGTCCGCACCCCGGCGTTACGACGCACGCACCCGCCTCGATAAATGTCTGAATATATCCCGCCTCCATCGCTGAGAGCAGCGTGTCGCGCGATGATGCGGCAACGATAAGACGTACATCAGGATGAATCTTTTTGCCTTTGAGGATCTCGGCCGCAATCGCAAGGTCCTCCAAACGTCCGTTCGTGCACGTACCGATCACCCCTTGGGCGATCGGAGTGCCCGCAACCTCACTGACTGGCGACACATTGTCAACGGCATGAGGCTTCGCGATCTGGGGAGTGAGCGTGCTCACATCAATCTCGATGACCGACTCATAGATCGCGTCCTCGTCCGGGTTTTGGGGATCAGGCGCACGATCGCTCCTGCCCTCAAACCATGCGAGCGTCTTTTCATCAGCGGCCATCAAGCCTGCTTTGGCACCAACCTCGATCGCCATGTTGCTGATAGTCATACGCGCCTCAATGCTCATCGCATCAATGGCAGGACCGCAAAACTCAAGCGCTTTGTACGTCGCTCCATCGGCACCGATCATGCCGGCCAGATGAAGGATGATGTCTTTGCTGTATACGCCGCTTGGCAGCTCGCCGTTAAGCACCACCTTGATGGTCTCGGGAACTTTGAACCAAAGCTTGCCGCTTGCCATTGCCGCGGCACCATCGGTCGAGCCGACGCCGGTTGAGAACACGTTGAGCGCCCCGTACGTGCAGGTATGACTGTCGCACCCTACCATGAGGTCTCCCGCAATCACGTGGCCTTGCTCGGGGATAAGCTGGTGGCAGACACCGCACCCCACATCGTAGATGTGGCAGCCGGTCTTCTTGCCGAACTCGCGCATCATCGTGTGAAGCGCACTCACGCCCTCGATGGGGCTGGGGCTGCTATGATCCATCACCAGCGCGACTTTATTGGGGTCGAAGACTTTATCGACACCCATGTTCTCTAATGCGCGAATCGCAAGCGGAGAGGTTCCGTCTTGCCCCATCACGAAATCGACGTCCGCGATGACGATGTCTCCGGCACGCGCATCGGTGCCCGAATGTGTGCTGAATATCTTTTCAGCTATCGTTTTGCCCGCCACTATGCCGATTCTTTCTTCGCAAGGTAATCCTGATAGAGCTTGACGAGTTCTTTGTCGAACAGTGAACGGTTCAGCAGTACCGACTTCGCGCGGACCGCCGGCAGAATCTCTGCGGCGACTTCGCGGGGAACAATGATGCCAAACTCGGCCAGTTTCATCTCGATCGTCTTCGAGCCACTGTGTTTGCCCACGACGATCTGACGCTCCAGCCCGACTTCGTCGGGACTGAATACCTCATATGTCTTCGGATTCTTGATAACGCCATCGGCATGGATTCCGCTTTCATGGGCGAACATGTTGCTTCCCACGATAGGCTTCCACGCAGGAATGGTGCGTCCTGCCGCACGCATGACGTAATCGGTGATCTCGTGGAAACGCTTGGTATCGATATCAAGGGCAACGCCTTCGAGGTACTTGAGCGCCATGACGACTTCCTCAAGTGCCGAGTTACCCGCACGCTCACCCAATCCACCGACGGTCACGTTGACCCACGTCGCACCGGCATGAATTCCGGCGATTGCGTTTGCGACCGCCATGCCGAAGTCGTTATGCGTGTGCATCTCGACATCGAGACCGGTCTCTTCGATCAACGCTTTTACGATACTGTAGCAGCGGAACGGATCCATAATACCGATGGTGTCGCAGAAACGGATTCTGTCCGCACCCTCCTCGCGCGCTGCTGCGGCATACTCCAAAAGAAAGCCCAGCTCGGTCCGCGATGCGTCCTCGGCATTAACCGATACGTACACGCCATGTGATTTCGCGAACGCCGTAGCCGCGCGAATCGAATCGAGAACCCACTGACGATCCTTTTGCAGCTTCGTCTCGATATGTATGTCACTAGTGGCCAGTGAGATGGCTATGGCATCGACGCCACAGTCCAGCGAGGTCTTGATATCATCAAGATTCGCTCGATTCCATGCCAGAACACTCGCGTTAAGGCCAAGATGAGCGATCTGCTCGATAACATCGCGCTCATCGCCACCCATCGCGGGGATTCCTGCCTCAATTTGATCGATACCGATCTCATCGAGCATACGGGCGATATTTACCTTCTCCTCATTGGTAAATACTACACCCGCGGTCTGTTCACCATCGCGAAGCGTGGTGTCGTCTAACTTAATATCTGTTCGATTCAGTTTGCTCTCAATGGGAAGTTCCCAAACCAGTTGATCAGCAACTTCTTCGGTAATCGGCGCCTGAATATCTTGCATGGTGCCTCCTTTCGCTGAACCTCCCATTATACTGCAAAAGAGGAGTTAATATGCAGGTTGAATCAAGAAAATTTGGGGCCCGGATTAGCATGGTGAATGCAGGTTCCCGATAGGGACTGCATTGTCTTTGATAAGGTAGTACCTCCAATTGCGTTTGATGGTGATGCTTGCGGCAGTCAACCAAACACGAAAGGAGGTACGACCATGAGTCGTATATTCTACCATCTAACCAAAGACGAGCGCGAGATGATTGCCGAGGGCATCGCCGAAG
>Ga0209737_10003338_pt1 | contig 11226 bp, 12 predicted proteins | sample TergutCu122P3_FD_187284 | JGI IMG/M metagenome (GOLD analysis project Ga0209737, IMG submission 187284) | Cubitermes ugandensis P3 segment gut microbial communities from Kakamega Forest, Kenya - Cu122 P3 (SPAdes) (version 2) | ecosystem: Host-associated > Arthropoda: Insects > Digestive system...
CCCCCCCCCAAGTCCAGGCTGTTCCCCCGCCCTCCCCCCAACCCTCACAAGGCAACTGACCATCTGCTGAAGTGAAGGTTTTCTCATGCTCTCTTCATTATCTTTTTGCTTTAGCTCGCTAAGTTGATTTGTCTTTTGTTCTTTTGCAATTTGTGCATAAATTGATATGTAGTCCTTTCATTATCTGTTGAACTGTAGTGTCATATTATAATATAGTTAATGTGGCCGTGGATCTGTGTTTGTAATGTAAATGGATGTACTGTTGTACTGCTAACATTCTTATTTTGTGTTCGTGAATCTCTTGTATACCATCTACATTTTAGCTTGTGTATCGAAGTAATATCTTGAATTTCTGCTTTTAGGTGAAGTTGAATTTCTTTTTGACTCAGTGAAGTCTGAATGAATTTTATATCTTCCATGTCTATGCATTAAGGAGTGTTATGTACTTGTATAATGAACCAACAAATGCATATTTATAAATATGTTCAGTCACATGTTGTACACATTAAAAAAAAATTCCTTGAGATTATGTACAACTTCACTTATCTAACAGGGTACGAACCAGCTTTGCACATCCACTGAACAACATAAATAAACCCAATTTTATTTTATTTTAACAAAAATGTAAACATAATAAATCTTAAAAACATAAGATTCGCTTGAGAATATTAAATGTAATAGTGAGTGGTCTTAACATACATTTTTGTACAGGTATTTGTATACCAATTGTGTTATTGTTATACAACACCTTGTTGATGGTCATGAGAGTGGCCGGAACGTGTTGGTGAAGGATGATATGTGATTTAACATATTTATAAATGTGCATTTGTTGGTTCATTATATAAGTATATATCATTTGCGTGGAATGTTTACTTTACATTTTCTAGAATTTATCCAAGCACTGTCTCAAGTTTCATAGACAAATAGGATGGTAGGCTGTGAACTGGATTCATCTGTCCCAAGGTAGGAAAAAGTGGTGGGTTCTTGCGGAAATATTGATGAACCCTTGGGTACCAAAAAATGTGGGGAATATCTTGGCCAGCTGAGGACCCACTACCTTCTTGAGAAGGACTGTCCTCCATTAAGTTAGATTATGTCAGAATTTCCATATGAAGTTTTTGTAACATCTGATCTTAAGGCATTACTGTACAGAAGCTCTCCACATGTTCTTTCAAGTATCACTAGTAACAGTTGTAAGCCATAGATGGATATGGGAAAGGTGTCTGCTGTCCCTTCAGGTCATATATTAGAATTATTATACAACCACAATGAATATGGGTAATATGCTATGTTAATTGATATTAGGCTTTATCATGCTGGGGTGGGTATTTAAATTTTAGCACATGGTTTATGACAAATGTCAGTATTGGTTTAACAGAAAAAGACAGTTATGAAATAATCGGAATTTTATGGGAAATAAAACACATTGTGCAGCATGTCTTAAAATGATATAAATTTCCTTGTTGTCTAGATATATAAAATGGATTTCTAGAGGTGCTTTCCCACATGTGTTCGCATATGTCAGTGCAGGTCTTAAAGGTTAGTGAAATGGGACTGTTCTTTCAACACCAAGGTATTAGGCAACAGTAATCTAGATGTATGAATATATGTTTTTTGATGGCATAAATATAGGACCAAACATGTTAGCTCGAGCCGTAACACTTCTTGCCTGTGTTTGGAAGATGCCCATTTCAGATCTCGGCTAGGACACTGTCCTGTCTGAGGTTTTTCTTGGTTTTCCTTATCCCTTCAGTCTGATATACACTACTCACTCTGCAATTTGCTGCTTTGTAGCCTGAGCCACTGACAGCATTATAAAAGAAACTACAAAGTATACATAGACTGAGGGCGTGTGAGTCTTTTAAAAAAGGTACAGTTTATCTTTGCTCGTTTGTGCCATGGACAAGTCTATCAATAAAAAAACACTCTGAAAAAGTCAGTATTGGGACAGTTATTGTGAATTGTGGATATTGCAGTTCTGCTTCAAGTGACTGTGTTGTTCTGCTTTCGTGAAACACACAGCATGGTATAGGCATGTAGATGCTATTAATCATGTGCTGTGGTTGTGACTGTTGCAGTTTGCTGATGCCTAGTATGACACTGTGTGGTGGTGGTAAGTGATAGAAATCAGGAGGGGTAATAGTGGATATATTTACAGGTAGAGATGTTTCTTCTGGGATACACGCTAGGGGTAACATTACGAGTCATACGACCTGCAGCCTTTGGTACTGAGGATTTTATGTGCTCGTACCCTGATTGGAATGAAGGTAATTGGCCTCAAGTTTTTCTGATCGCAGAAGATGATCGACACTACAATGTGCTTGTTCAGTGAAATAATCAATATCACCAGTGAGTGGAATTACAAACCCCTGTTTGTAAGTCAAACAGTTGTATCTGTGACACTTATCACCCAGAGTTTGAACCAGAAGTACACGAGATACTGTTCTGGAAGCACAGGTAGCATTTAAGCCATTGTAAATGATTGAGTGAAAATGTGTCTGTACAGTATGGTCCTGGTTTTTTCAGTTATTAGTATACCATATAAATTATTGACACTTTGTACAGTATTATGTAAGTTACCCATCATCGCACAATGAACGGAGGGTATACTGATGCAAAATAAGGCAGCTACAGTTTCAGTGCCATAGTATATTGTAAGCATTAAGTAGTGGGACTGGATTCTGTTGATTGAATGTGTCTGTATTTAACAAAAGGACTGAACAGCTGTATTATATTATACCCTACACCTCCTGAAGCAATATGCTGTTGCCCTTTTGGTGCGGCCAGATTTCATAATTAAACATTTGTTGCCATATACTGTAATATTAACTATGATTTAAAGATTTGTTACTGGTGTCTGCATGTTTTACACATTGGTGATGAGGTTGATAATTTCAGTCTCAATTACTGTATTTGTTGGTTTTATGACCATGATACAACCAAAGATTCAAGTTACTCTTGAAACGCTTCATAATCAAGTACAGTACTTTATACAGATTTGCTATATTTTGTTACTGACTGGAATTTTCAGGTGACCTTGGCAGTAGTTTGTGTTGGAAAGTCGACAATCCCTTGTTTGTGACCCCTAACCAGTGTATTCCAGTTAAAATACATTGGGCTGAAGTTCTGTCTTGCTTTGTGCATTTGAAATAATGCAGTTATTTTATGTAGTGGTGTGTGTGTGTGTGTAAATTTGACTTTCGGCTTGTTACAGAAAAAATACTGGCAATTAGTGTTTGTTTTAAAAGAAGGCTACATCACACATTTATAGAGCCTCATGTTTTTGAGAGGATCTGTATGTTTTCTCCTGACCATCATTGTGAGTATTAAGGGCATCTACCCATAGTGTGCAGGTCAACTGCATTTCTCTGGAGTAGGGGACTTAACATTTATCTTTAATGGAGTGTGGGATGTTTGTGTCACTTTTACAGTAAGAATGAGTGGTTTTGTAAAGAAAGTTCTTCAACTCCCCCATTTTTCTAACCTACATATACTTACGTATACAGTTTATGTTGTTCAATAAGTAAGGTATCCTAAATCATAAAAATTAAGTGGTAAGTCATTGCAGTGTTAAATGTTCTCATTTCTGCCATATAAGGATCATTATTTTTCAACATAAGCGCCAGGCACATTGATGCATTTGTCCCCTCTTGGTGCAAGCTTAAAAAACCCCACCATTCATGAACAGCCATTTCCACTTCATTACTGTGGAATCAGTGACCACCAAACTGTAGCTTCAGTAGTTTTAAACTGTATTCCAGCTTGTTTTGCTTGAGCAGTGAAATGGTGTGGTGATGTCTCATCACCTATCAAGAGCACAATTTTTAAGTTGACAGAATTTTTAAACTCATGCCATAATTGGATAATTTGGCAGTGTTCTTAGGGATTATGTTGAAAAATAATGACACTTCAGTAGATTAAATGAACTATATAAAGTTGTCATGACTTCTCATTTAACTTTTGTGATCTAGAGAACCTTAGTTATTGGACATACGTCATAACTGTGCTAGTAAATCCATTATACAGGTGCCTGGTGATTTTATGTCATAACTTCAGGGTTAGTAGATTCCTGACCTCATACCAAGTCAAAATGTGGGTCCAACTTTCAACCATTACAAATCTACAGGATTTTGAAATGTGAATGAATAAGGATGAGTTTGCATGTAAAACACACATGAGTTAGTGAGAGACATGGTTCTTTTTACTTCAGACAATGTTGAAGTGTTACTGTCTGTTTACAGCAAGTGTTAAAAATGACAGCTTTCATCTTGGATATACAGTTTGGCCCATTTTAGTGTATACAGAAACAGGCAGGTGTCTGATCATTTTGGTAGTACATCTGACAGCATGTGTGTATGTGTGTGTGTGTGTGTGTGTGTGTGTGTGTGTGTGGCAAGACATGTTTCCTAGGAGTACTTGGGATTCATTTTTCCAAAACTTTAGTGTAAATGTTACCTTTAGCCATTGTATGCATCCACCATGCAGCCTGCTGAAGGTTACCAGCAAGCATAAATTTAAATGTTTGAAGTCCTATATGAATTGTTGTAAATCAAACACATGATGATAAATGACATTTTTGACTCAGTATAATGTAATCTTGAAGTTATGACATAAAGTTGCGAGACAGTGTGTACAAACATCAGTAAAGAAACAACTATTTCATAATTCTAGAAATTAAATTAGTTTTTATAAAACATTTTAGAAGTAAAAATAAATTTGAACCCTCTGAAATTAAGTTTGTTTCATACCTGTGTATTTAAAAGGAGTGATTAACTGCTTTGAGTCAATAGCAGCAACAAAATTATTATTGTGTTTTAATGTAAGGTTACTAAAAGGGATGCATCATCATCTGGTGTCTGAAACAGCACCTGTACCTCTTTGCCATTTGGTGACTGCATTTGCATCTCTGGGAACAAACTGTAGATCTAATTAAACCAGTGCTGTGATTATGAACATTTTTGTTGAATTCAAGTTGCCGGAGTGAAAGTGAGTAGAAACATTGCAGTATTGCTCCATAAGTCATGCTGTGTGCTGTCTGATTCCTATATAATCATAACAGGAGCTGCACAGTCATACTTATTCCCATTGCAGTCTCTTGCTGAGTTACTCTTTCTCATTTGCTAAAATATCTTCTTTTCTATCAAATTTATCAGAGCCAGTATGGTTGCATTTTCTTTGTCTTTTACTGATGTGTGCGTAATATTTTAACCTTCATTTTGTTAGTAGCATGCTGCTGGGAAATTGAGCTGTCATCTTGTGGTTAGAAATTTGCAAGGAGAATTCATGACCTGTTGTGAGATTTGAGGATTTCACAATGGTGTTGATGAACATTCCAGTCTTCTGAGGTATGATGTCAGCATTTCAGAACAGGTTAATGCCTGGGCTACCCCAAAGGTAGAGCTCCCTCGCAACATTTGTAAGACTGGAATCTCGATTATTGTTAACATGGCTGTTATCACATGTTAGATATGATGAGATGTCATGGACTTTGTTGCTTCATCATGAATCTCAGCAAACCTTGAGAGCTGGAAAATCTTATACACAGCACATTGGAAGCAAATTGCTATCTACCATCACCCAAAGAATGATGGATAGTAGAATTTTTTAAGAGCTGTACACAACAAGCTGCCCAAATAGCAAGAATGGCTTCATGTAACATGTACCTGGTTATGTTTAATTAATTTGTATAATTTTTTTTAAATATGAGACTGCATAATTAAATAATGTATACAGTAGTTTCATTCACGTCATTCAGAACAAAATTACTTCAGAAGTTCGGGGTTTTTACAGGGGAGTCCATTTAAAACTATATACCCTGCTAGAAAACATGTATTTTACAAATTAGTAAACAACTGCTGAAGCATGTCAGTCCATATTATGCATCTCCACTCCTTCCTGAAATTTCACAATGCAGACAGCTCGATTCAGCAGGGTAGCATGGCATGTAATACAGCCAGGATGATAAATATATTTAAAGAATTTATGGAGAGAGGACCATTACAAAGGGACTACAGCCAACCGGATCTAAAATACTGTGACTCTTTGGTTACCTTAAAGAACGCATTTATTGTACCACAACCCAAGAAGCATACAGTTGAAAGTGTCTGAAAATGCTACCTAACAGAAGTATGGTGTAAATTTAGACAGGTCTCAAAACATTGTAAAGAGGACGGATGAAAGTATGCAGGACAGTGAAAAATACTTGCAGCATATTTTATGTTCAGTGGAATACTGTGTGAAGTATACTTTCTAATTGGGTTTGGGTTTAAATGGATTATATTCTGTTTCTCTATCTTGATCCAGAATATATAAAAAAAGGGTGCATCATAAACACCTGACGGTTTTTTAAGTGAAATAACTTTTTAAGGCAAAGTGTAAAAATGTTATTAACACTGTTGGGGTGCATTCCATATCCATCAGAATTCATCTTAGTCATTATTGTTGGAATATGACACTTTGTATGTGACCACCATGTCATTCAATACACTCCTGCAGTCGCGATGGAAAGGCTGTCATAACATGTTGTAGCATTTCCTTGGGGTTCCCTTGAATACACTCCAGAATTCGCTGTTTTAAGTCAGCACTACTGGCAGGATGTGTTTCGTATACCTTGCTTTTAATGTAGCCGCAGAGAAAGTAGTCCGGTACTGCATGGTCAGGCGAGTGGGTGGGCCAGGTGATGTCCCCAGAATGAGAAATGAGTCTGCCTGGAAACAGTCCTGAGGACTTGCAGGGAAATTTCTGCTGTATGAGCATTTGCTCCATCATGTTGGAACCACAGCAAATCTTGCTGACAAGGATGTAACTCACTGCGCAAAAATGTTTCCAGAATGACTGTGAACTGCTCTGCATTCACTGTTCACATTCTCAAAGAAATAAGGACCATGAGAATAAACTTCACACTACATTGTCACTTTTGCAGTGTGCGGAGGATGTTGGTGAAGTTACCTGGGTTGTTTGGAGCCCATTAGCAACAATTCTGTTTATTCACATAACCAGACACACTGAAGTGAGCCTCAACTGACATTGGTAATGTGTTCACTATGTTGCTATTGTTTTTCACCACATCCAAGAATTCATTGCAAAACTGTAGTCGGCTCACCTTGTCCAGTTAACTAAGTACAGCGACTTGGATTTTGTATGGATGGTAATGCAAATCCTTGTGGAGAATTTGGTGACCAGTTCTTCTTCTTTCACTGGTGTTACAACCCACTGTGGGTTTTAGCCTTCTCAGTGATTCCCTTCATTCCATCCTGTCTTTCATAACTTTCTCCACCCTCTTATTCCCAACCTCTGTAGATCATCTTCAACATCCTCAATCCATCTTTTCCTTGGCCTTCCTCTGATTTTCCTGCCTATTGTTTTCCACTCTAATACTCCTTTAGGTGTTCTCTTTTCATCCATCTGTATCATGTGACATAACCAAGCTATTCTTCTGCTTTTTATAAATTTCACTATGTATGCATTTTCTATTAGTTCATTCAGTTCACAGTTCATTTTTATTCTCCAGGATCCATCTTCATTTTGCACTGGACCAAAGATTTTCCTTAATATTCTACAATCAAATATTCTAAGGTATTGCTCATCTTGAGTTGTTAATGTCCAGGGTTCACATCCATAAGTCACTACTGGTCTTATTAAGCTCTTATATATTTTTAACTTCGAGCTGCTATTTAATGCTCTTGATTTCATTAATTTCTCATATGCATAGTAACAACGATTTCCGCTGAGGATCCTGGTTTGGATTTCACTATTGGTGGAGTTGGTTTGGTTCAATTGTGAACCTAGGTAGGAGAATTCTTTCACGTGCTCAAATTTATGTTTTCCACATTGCAAGTGGTCACCATTAACTACTATTCTCGTTACTTCCATATACTTGGTCTTATTATCATTAATTAGAAGACCCCCTTTTTTTGCTTCACTTTCTATATTAACTAGGGTATCTTTCAGTGCATTTTTATTTCTGCTCACTATTGCCACATCGTCAGCATATGCAAAAATTTGTGTACTTTTTGTTACTATATATCCAGTGATATTCATCTTCTGAAAACTTGCTTCAAAGACTAGATCGAATAATACAGAGGACAGTGCATCTCCTCATCTCACACCATTGGTAATGGGAAAAGCAGGTGTATAGAGGTTATCACCTCTTATGGTTTTCTTGGATCCAGCCATGGTCACATGAGTTGGACCAACTTCTTTGGTATACCCAATGTCATAAGGTCATTTAGCTTTCTGCCTCTATTGACACTGTCAAAGGCTTGTTTAAAGTCTATATATAGATTATGCCTTTTCTTGTGTTTGTCTTATAGCAGAGATGTAGTCAATGGTTGAACAGTTTGCGCGAAATCGGCACTGGTATTCCCCTAGTATTTCTTCTGCATATTCTGCTAATCTATTATATAGGATACCTGATAGCACTTTGTAGGTAACGTTGAGTAGTATTATGGCTCTATAGTTGGAGCACTCTAATTTGTCCCCTTTCTTACGTATGGGTTGTATGATTCCTATAGACCATTTTTCTTGTATTTTATGCTGTGTCCAAATTGAGTAAGATGGTGGATTCTTCTCCATAGGATTTCTCCTCCTTTTTCTAAAAATTCTGCTAATATTTGGTCTGTTCCTGGGGCCTTGTGGTTTTTAAGGCATTTAATTATGTCAGTTCCTCATGATTAGGCTATATGTCCTCATTTTCTGCTGTAAAGAATATTGTGCTGTCTGTATCATCTGGATTGCCTGTTAATACACTTTCAAAGTATTCTTTCCATCTTCTCTGGATATCCTCTTTTTCTGTCAATATTTTACCATCAGTATGTCTGTGTGCATTTACTCTAGGTTTAAATTCTTGTGTTATTTCTTGAATTCTTTTGTAATATTTCTTACTTTCATTCTTAGTATGACGTTCTACTGTTTCATCAACTTTTCTCTTGAGTAGCTCTATCTTCTTTCTACAACATACTCTGTATCCAACGTAATCGTTGGATACATTTCAGTCTAGCTTCCCGTTTTGCTTCTTTCATTTCTCGACACTCTTGGTCATACCATTCTTCGTTTCTTTCGTTTTGCTTTTCTCCTATTATGTTTTGTGCTGATGTGACTAACATTTCCTTCATACATGTCCATTCTTCCTCTGGTTCATTTGATGGTGGTTTTTCTTATAGTTTCCATTATACTTCTTGTTGATAATAGCATTCAACATGTTTCATCAAACTTGTCTACATTCCATCTTTTACGGTTTTCAGTTCTGTTTCTTGTTATTAGGGCTATCCAATTTCCTAATTGAGTCTCTGCCTTTCCACCGTATTTCTTGGAGGGGTACTATATCCATCTTATACTCTTCAGCTTCCTCCACTATCATATTCGTATTGCCAGCCTGCAGACCAGTGCGCACATTCCAGGTTCCAAATCACATTACCATATTCATATCCTTGTTTCGTAATCTAGATTGCTTTCGTAAGGACAGTCCTGCTTCCATCACTGAGTTCTTCGCAACGGTTTAATTTTAACAGGGCAGGGTTGTCAGCCCTGCGCCCAACCCCCAGCCTGGAGGACCTAGGGTATCTCTTTTAGTCTGGTCTCTCAACTAGAGCCTGTCTGGCTAGAGTGACCCTACCAGAAGCTTAAGCTTCCGCCAGCGTAGCCTCTTGCATCACCGAGACTCTCAAGCCCCCCCACCTGACTTATGCCTTCGTCAAGGTGGAGACACCTGTGGAAGGGGGGGGGATTCGGTGACTGCTGCATTCATTTAAGTGAAGTGCGAGAGCTTGCCGCTGAGCTGACCTGCGCAGACTTCACAACGTGGCATCTCTTACCCACTCCACACTGTCAGTTGCAGGTGCTGAAAATGGACGTCCTTGTGGTTTACTGTCCTTGACTGATCCTTCTTGATGCCATTTCGGTACCCACAATAGTAGAGTATTGCGGCAAGGGGCATCACGTCTTTGAAACTGCTGACGGAAACCACAATGTACAGCTATAACCAACCCTGTTTTGATAAACAATTCCACTGCTGCAATTCGGTGTTGCACTGACCAGTGCTCCATCTCAACTAAACTCCAAACATCAATGTGCATGATGATGGTCAGTACAAAAGCAGCACCTAGCTGGCACACTGCTTTTCGAATTTCAAAAACCGTCAGGTGTTTTTGACACACTCTGTATATTCTGTGTATCAAAAACTTGGTCAGAATAACTGAAGGGTGTAGCACAAATCATAAAAGACAAAACATGCAGCCAAGTTATACTCATCATTTTCACCGTATCAATACAAACACCTTCAAAAGGGGTTTGAGTCATTTTTAAAATTTAAGAATTTTTTAGTTGCATCAGTATTACATCTTTCCAAAGTGTAAAACAAAGTACATAATTGAGGGGATTGCTCCCATTGACACAGGTTTTGCAGTATGGAGCACCATAAGACTGTTCCTTAATGCCTCCTCTTAAACTGTATTTACTCCAGTTTTCCCAGCACAGTATTACCATTTACCTTTGATCTTATATATTTACCTGATTTAAAAGTTTTCCTAATTTTCTTAGTTCTGTAATTTTAATACATCCTGCAGTTTTCTTAAGTGCTCTCTCTGAATACTTTAATAAAATGTGAGTGGTATTCTCCTTTCCTTGCCATAATGGATATTGCCTCCTTCTACCCCACCCCTGAACCCTCTCAATTTCCAGATCCCCAATCAAAACCATGCTACCCTACTTATTCCTCTTACAGTATGACATTGTCCAACCATTAAAATATTAATAAACATTTTCCATAATATTGCTAGGAACTTGTATCTTTGTATATAATTGCATCCCTGTTTGATCATCTTAGATATTGCATTCACATTTAACTCCTGTTGGTTTAGTTGAATAAACCCCAAGCTCTTGTAACTTTTGGCCTAGGATCAGAATTAATATTCTCCACTTGTCATTCATAGCAACCCCCAATCAACTTCAGCTATGCCCATCTGCCTCACCCTGCACCAGTACTTTGCCACCATATGTGTATCTTCCTCCTTTATCCCTACCCAACTCTGTGCCACCATTCACCACCATCATATCCTTACTCAATAAGGATTTACGCCCCATATAATAATCTGAAATCGCAAATCATCTCATACATATTCTGAAGTAATCTGATCCCCCATATTCCATGTTCTGCTAAAACATCTTTCAACTGTGGACATCTGGTTTCCTTTTGCCATGTGACCTGTGTTAGGTTTCCCAAGCCTTACT
>Ga0209737_10003339_pt1 | contig 11224 bp, 10 predicted proteins | sample TergutCu122P3_FD_187284 | JGI IMG/M metagenome (GOLD analysis project Ga0209737, IMG submission 187284) | Cubitermes ugandensis P3 segment gut microbial communities from Kakamega Forest, Kenya - Cu122 P3 (SPAdes) (version 2) | ecosystem: Host-associated > Arthropoda: Insects > Digestive system...
ATGTGTTGTAGTGTTTTGATTATGTTTGTTTTGTGTTTGTTGTTGATGTGTGTATGGTGTAGTAGTAGGTGGTTATGAATAGGTAGTTGATGTTTTAGTTCGTGTTTGTAAGTGTGGTGGAGTTAGTGAATTTGGTGTTTTGTTTTAGAAAATGTGTTAAATAAGGGAATTGTGGTGGTTACTTGTGAGTGTATCTTCTTTATTATAAAAACTCACACACTTATGCTCGCTGTAGTGCTAAAAACCACGTAATTAATTTTCATGCGTTTGTCGTGTTAGGCGTTATTATTTGTCGATTCTAAAACTGCGTATACACTATCCAAATGATACAGAAAATGTACACGTAAAACACAAATATTGCAACAATCAGCTAACAAAATATGTGACCTGACGCTAAACACTAATCACCTAAAAGGTCTATAATAGATATTGCGTAATTCGTTTTACACAATTTTTTTCTGTATATGTCGCTTACAGGTAAGCAGAGGCTTGTCTATTCAATATGGCGCTGTTCAAATTGACTATTGTAGAGTTCTGCGTAGAAGCCTCCTTTTGTGAGAAGTTCAGTGTGGTTTCCGCTTTCGATGATATCTCCGTTTTTCATGACGAGTATCATGTCAGCATTGCGTATGGTTGAAAGTCTATGTGCGATAACAAAGGATGTCCGTCCGTGGGTTAATTTATCCATTGCTTCTTGTACAATTTTTTCAGTGCGAGTGTCCACAGAGCTTGTAGCTTCATCCAGTATCAATAGGGGCGCGTTTTGAATCATGGCACGGGCGATTGTGATAAGCTGTTTTTGTCCTACGGACAAGTTTGCTTTATCATTTAGCACGGTGTCATAGCCATTAGGCAATGTTCGTATGAATTGGTGAATACCAACTGCTTTACAGACGGTGGCTACTTGTTCATCTGTAACATTTTGTTTGCTGTAGATGATGTTTTCCTTTATGGTTCCTTCAAAGAGCCAAGTGTCTTGTAGTACCATGCAGAATTGGTCATGTATGTTTTCTCGTGTAACTTGATTTGTAGGTATGCCGTCAAGTCGAATTTCGCCGCTGTCGATTTCGTAGAAGCGCATTAATAAATTGACTATTGTTGTTTTTCCTGCGCCTGTAGGTCCAACTATAGCAATTTTTTGTCCAGCTTTTATTTTTGCAGAAAAATTGTTGATAATTGTTTTTCCTTTCTCATAGCCAAAATGAACGTTTTCAAATTCAACCGTGCCTGTGATGTTATCTAGTTTTTTGAGTTTTTGACTTTCATCAGCTAATTCTTCTTCAGCTAAAAAGTCAAAGACACGCTCACTCGCAGCTGCGGTTCTCTGTAATTGTTGCATTGACTGAGCTACTTGTGTTAATGGTTGTGTGAATAAACGGACGTATATCATAAAGGCTACAATGACTCCGAACGTAATAGTGCCATTCATAACCAATGCTGCGCCGACTACACATACAGCCACATATCCAAAGTTTCCAATGAAATTCATTAAGGGCATCATTAATCCTGACATAAATTGAGATTTCCAGCCACTTGTGTAGAGTGAATCATTTATATGTTCAAATGTCTTTTTTGCGTTTTTACCACCATTGTAAACTTTAACAACATTATGACCTGAGTAGACTTCTTCGATGTGTCCATTAATGTTTCCAAGACCTTGTTGTTGCGCGATGAAATGTTTTTGAGATTTAGACATTATAAGCATCATAAGTACAAAGCCTATAACAGAAGCACCTATTGCAGTTAATGCCATGATCCAGTTTGTAATAAGCATCATTATCATAGAACCAACAAACAAAGCAATAGCTCTCACCAAATTATCAAGGCTCTGATTAAGCGTCTGTCCTATGGTGTCAACATCATTAGTTACACGACTAAGAACATCGCCATAACTTGTTTTATCAAAATATTTGAATGGTAACTTGTTAATTTTTTGTGAAATGTCTGTACGCATATTTTTAGATATTTTCGCAGTCACAGTTGCCATAATATAGTTTTCTATAAAACTAAAAACTGCCGAACAAGCATATAAGAAAACAAGCAATACACCAAGACTATATACAGCATGCATGTCAATTGCGCCAAGTACAGGAATGCCATCTACCACTGCAGGAAGACCTTTTACAATTTCATCTATCATATTCTTTATTTTGTCAGGACCAATAATTACAAACACTGCGCTCAAAGCTGCAAGAACAAGCGCCGTTACAATAGAGAACATGTAATTTTTACAATATCTTAAGAGTTCACCCCAAGTCTTTTTAAAATCTTTAGCTTTCTCTGCAGACCCCGTACCAGAACGCCCACCAAAACCACCTGCAAATCCACTATTTTGTCCTCTATTGTCACGATTTCTACTCATTATTTAATTCCTCCTCGCTTAATTGAGACATTGCAATCTCTTTATACACCGCACATTCACGAAGCAATTCTTTATGTGTCCCTTGTCCAACAATTTTACCCTTATCAAGCACTATGATTTGGTCAGCATCCATAATTGTACCAATTCTTTGCGCAACTATTATTGTAGTTACTCCAGCTGTTTCTTGTCGTAATTTAAGACGTAAAGCACGATCCGTTTTATAGTCCAATGCTGAAAAAGAATCATCAAAAATGTAAATTTCCGGTTTACGACAGATAGCACGAGCAATTGCAATGCGTTGTTTCTGACCACCAGACACGTTTGTACCACCTTGTGAAATAGATGCGCCATAACCGTTTTCCATTTTTTCAACAAAATCTGCACCTTGCGCAATCTGAACAGCTTTCTTAACATCATCAGCACTGAATTTGTCACCACCATTATCCCCGTAAGCGACATTAGATTCTACTGTGCCTTTAAATAATACGGCCTTTTGGGGTACGTAACCAATTTTGTTGTAAAGAGCTTCTAATTTGTAATCTTTTACGTTTACGCCGTCTACTAATACTTCTCCCTCTGTTGCATCAAAGAATCGTGGGATAAGATTAATTAATGTTGATTTACCACTTCCAGTAGAACCGATAAATGCAACTGTTTCTCCCTGTTTTGTTGTAAAACTCACATTTTCAAGAACATAGTCTGAAGCATCAAGATATTTGAAGTAGACATTGTTAAAAGTGACCACCCCTTTAAAGTCGGGTTTTCCTGCAGACACTGTTCCGTCAACAATATGAGGTTTAGTATCAAGTACTTCATTGATACGTTTTGCAGAAACACTAGCACGCGGCAACATTATGAATATTATTACCAACAACATAAAGGCCATGATTACTTGCATAGCATAATTTGAAAAGACAACCATATCAGTGAACACAGTTAATTTATCCATCAACTGCGCGGCATCAATCAAATATGCGCCTATCCAATATATCGCAAGAGAAAGCCCATTTAACATTGCCATTAGGACAGGCATTAACATTGCCATTGCTCGGTTTGCAAACATTTGAGTATCCGTAAGCGCCTCATTTGCCGCTTCAAACTTTGTTTTCTGATAATCCTCAGCATTATAGGCACGAACAACACGTAACCCTGTAAGATTTTCTCTTGTAACACGAGTTACATCATCGGTAAGTATCTGCATTTTTTTAAATTTAGGTATAACAAGTACCATAAGAACGACAACAAGTACTAACACAACTAGAACTGCTATGCCAGTAGCTATAGACCATTCAAAACCTTTTCCAGCAATTTTAGTTACCGCCCACACAGCCATAATTGGAGCTTTAATGACTAATTGTAAAGCAATTACAATGAGCATTTGAACTTGTGTTATATCATTTGTAGAACGGGTAATCAAACTTGAAGTTGAAAAACGGTTAATTTCTTCCATAGAAAAGGAGTCAACTTTATTAAATAACAAACTACGGAGACGCTGTGAAAAGGATGCGCCAATGCGTGCTGCAAAATAACCAACAATTATTGCAGCTGCAAGACTGCACAAAGCACATATAATCATATAGCCGCCGGTAAGCCAAATGTCACTCATTGCACTTCCGGGTGTTTGAACGAGCATAGTTATTTCCGCCATATAATCAGGCAGTTTGAGATCAAGCCAAACTTGTGTTACAATAAATATTAAGCTAATACCTATTATGAACCATTCAGTTGCCTTTAGATACTTTAAGATTTTAAGCATTAGTAACCATCCATTCAAGTAACACCACTATTTAGTAACTGTGTTAGATACACAAAATATAAACATATTCACACTTTACCATCATCAACCACATCTGATGTCACACTAAGAAGTATCTCAACTAATCGTCCAGTAAGTCGAACATATTCTTTTGCATCATGCTCACCTAACAAAGTAAATCTCTTCACAATTACATCCACAGCATTACGATAATTCTTCTCAGCCAAAAGTTTACCCTCAGGAGTAATTTTAACTAAAATTTTTCTACGATCACTCGTATCAATTTCCCGAGTAATCAAACCCTTTTTCTCCAAACTATTTAGTACTGTAGCAATTCTTGCAGTACTAACACACATAGCATTACCAATCTCACCTGGAAACACGTAGCCATTATGAAGAGAAATATATTGAAGAACAAAACCCTCACCATGCACAGCCTCATCAATAGGCTTATTCAACCTATCCTTTATAAGCAACTGCGTTTTATCTAAGAACTCAACCGCTAACGCAGAATAATCCACCATTTAACATCTTTTCAACAATACCTAACACCATTATATAAATCGTTATCAACTGAATTTACCCATATTGACAAACACAAACAGTATTATCAATCACATTACAAAGAACAGCAAAAACCTGATCAGCATTTAAATTATCAGTATCCAAAATAAAATTAAAAGGAGTAAAATCTTCGCCCAAATCAAACCCATACAATTTCTTATAAATCATTTTTGTCTGAGTCTCCTTCTCCTTAAGAACTGCATAAGCCTGATCAAAAGTCAACTTATCACGCTCAGCCACCCGCGCCGCACGTTTATCAAAAGACGCCATCAACCAAATTTTAAAACCATCCTTAAGCAACCACGGCATAGTCCAACTATCAAGTAACACATTACCCAACTTTGCATAATTAAGCAACCTGTTATCCACTTCCTTATCAAACTGAGAATCATTAACCCGCCGCTCCAAAAACTCTAAACCAGCAGGACTCTCCCACCAACCCTCACCAGTTACCACACACCCAGCCTCTTTAGCCAACTCTTTAAGAGCATCACCACCAGAATAACACGTTAAATTATACCTCTTTGCAATTTTCTTAGAAAGCGTACTCTTACCAGTACCAGCCATTCCAGAAATACAAAGAAGAAGAGGCTTACAAGCAACACCAGCAGGGTTATTTACAGACATAACACAACAACCCCAAAGCTACTCAATAGGCACAGTACCTAAAATACGTTGCATCAACATACTAACAAAGAAAGCCAAAGGCATATACCAAGTAAAGAATAAAAGACCACCGCCAGAAGTAATAAAGGTGGTGCCAATTAATGATAAACCATTTTCAAAGCCAGGTAAATAAGCCACAGGTATATCCATAAAAAAACCTCGCATAACAACCCAAGGGATAAGAGTGACCATAGATATAACCATAGTCAACATTTGTGGTTTCATCATTTTAGCATTCAGAGCATTAATTTGTGATTGTTTCTTCTGCAACTTATCAAGCTGCTTTTGATCATTAGCACGCGTAGCAGCCATGCGCTCCTTGTTAAAAGCAGAGACTTCTCGCCGAATTTCATGATATCTATCCCAACCAAGAAACCGATTGATAACTACTCTATTGATAGACTGACTGACGACTGTCATTATAAGTGCAATACCCATAAGAAGTATTGTCACAACAGGCACAACTGTAAGCCATGATAAATCTGCCATACACATTCACTTGAATACTTATTGTGTATGCGTATCCTTCTTCCTTGTTTATAACCGTTTTTACTGGTTCTACTTACAACTCACAAGCCCATTACTTTCAAAACATACTAACCTAAAAAACACGAGACATACCCATGTGACAATTAATTAGATAACAGTTATAGGTAATTATTAAAAGCTGAAACTATACATATAAAGAGACAAATAATGGTAACTGATGACTTGCATTCTCTACTGGCAAAGTTTGTAAGAACTAACGCTAACATTGCGGATATGCAATGGGATAGGAGAATGAGTCCACGGTTACTGTTTAATCCTTATGCAAAAAATTATGAAGAAAAAAATAAAACAGCACACTATTTTTTATTGGCCGCGTCAATTTTGGACGACCAAATGGTAAGTTTTTCAGAAAACGCTAGAAATTTACTTATTAACTTACACGAAAAATTTGGAACCGCACGGCTATTTGAAATTACTAAAGCACACCTATTCAGTGAAGAGATTACAAAGTACAGTTTTTACAATTATCTTGGTCCACACAAAGAAGCTATTGCTGAAACTTTAGCAGCAGTAAACATTTTTGTCAAATTTAAAGCTGAAAGAGATCTAATGCGGTATACACTAAAATTTGCTAACCCTAAAGATTTTGTTGACGAATTAACCAGAAGTATTGAACAAATGAGAGGCATCCATAAAAATAAAGCATGGACATACATACGTTGGATGGTACGGCCAGAACCTGACTTTGAAATTTTTAAACATTACTCATCCAAAGATTTACTGATGCCTTTAACAAAAGAAAACATTAGTGTCGCAACAAGTTTAGGTTTAATAAATTCCACTACAGCATATATATGGAAAGATGAAAATGTCGCCTTAAAAGCACAACTTAAAATCACTGAATATGCTAAAAAAATATTTCCATCTGACCCAACAAAAGCAGACTACCCATTTTTTCTATTAGGCAGATGGCTGAAACGTAAAAAGCTTAATCGAAACACTCTAAAAGAAGGATTACAGTTTTTTGAACAGATCCAAAAAGTTACAGGTCAACCACAAGTACACTATCAAAAAGTAAGTCGCTACAAAAGCGGTTGGGAAAAAGAAACCGCACGTATGCTAATACGTATGCACATTCCATTTGGCTATGAAACAATCACTTTTCCACTTCCAGGAGACAAGTACACACCAGATTTTATTTTAGATAAAGAAATTAACGGTAGAAAAATTGTTCTTGAACCACATTACGAAATGAACCTTAAACAGTCCTCAAAATATTCCCTATTTAAACAAACTTATGGACACAAATTTATGCTCATTTTGCTTTTAAAAAATGATTTAATAACATTTTTCAATAAAAGAAACATCCTCACAAACGACGTATGTGATGATGTGTGGCCAATAGAATTTGTCAGCTTACTTATAGATAAAATAAAAACAGGCGAATACGAACAAAACCAAAAATAAACAGGTCTTGTTCAAAAATATTTACGGAAAACAACTCTTTAAATAAAATAAAATATTGAGATAAAAAAAGCTGGTGTGAGGTTATTCACCCAGTATGCTTCTGAACGCGGGGAACATTTCTGCAGCTCTTTCACGCATTAACAGTTCGTAATACTGATAGACTATACCTACGGTTAATAAGATACCAGTACCTGAACCGAAAACTCCCAGGAAATCTGCAAAGCCCGCTACTAACCCAACTATTAGACCGCCAAGTATTGTCACTACTGGAATGTATCGTCTTAGTATTTGCTCAATTGGTCTTTCGCTACGTCTATAACCAGGTATCTGCATTCCGCTATCCATGAGTTGTTTTGCAACTTTATTTGGACCTAACCCACCAATTTCAAGCCAGCTTAGCGAGAAGATAGCACAGAAAATTAGCAATATGCCAAGATAACCAACGGCTCGTACGGGTTCAGCTGCAACGTTCAAGATTCCCGATGGTGGAGACATATAATGCGCTAAACCGCCAATGCTACGAATACCTTCACCAGTTGACTCATAATTTCCGAAAATTCGGAAAAACCAAAGCGCGGCTGTACCAGAGTTCCCTAGACGTGACCATAGTAATTGAGTAAAGAAGAACACGTTTGCAAATAATGCGCTAGCAAAGATAACAGGCAAGTTACTCACATAGAGCAGTTTTATTGGATATCTGCTACGGAATCCTTTGTATCCGGCATAAGTTAGCGGCAGTTCAACACGAACACCTTGTACGTAAATAATTACAAGGAATATTACAATAGTAGCAATGAAACCAATTAATGTGTATGGAACAAATTGATCAACTGAAACTGAACCCACAACCCATTCCGTGATCGTCATTTGGTTGCCTAGCAACTGACTTAATGATCCTACGAACAACCCATTTGCTGGCGAGAACATAGCCCAGAATATACTTTGAGCAACACCTGCCATAATAAAGAGGCTTATACCACTGCCTATACCCCAGCCTTTTTGAACTAATTCGTCAAGAAGCATCACAATCATACCTGCAAATATCAATTGTAGCAGAATCACAAAAACTGTCGGTATACCAAGCGCGTCTATGCTACCATACATACCGCTCAATATGTATGCACCTGCTTGCACAGCAGTTAATAATATAGAGAAAACTTTACTTGCCGAAGTAAAGAGGCTCCTATCCTCAGGATTCGACATGTCACACTTAATAATTGAAGAACCAACAAGCAACTGGAGAATTAAACCAGCCGTCACAATAGGGCCAATACCCAGTTCCATCAAAGTTCCTCTGTTGGAAGCAAAAATAACTCTCATCCGTTCAAACTGATCATAATCCGACTGAGCAACCCCATAGAGAGGAATCTCAGTCATGACTAAGAAAATTATTAAAACAAGGGCTGTCCAGAAGATTTTTTCGTTAAAAGAAACTTTACGGGAAGGCTTTTTTATTTCAAGCAGAATTCTGCCTATTGGTTTAAATATACTTAGGAATCTTCCGGCCATAGGTCAATCTTACGCTCCAGTCTCTTGGGAAACTGTGATTACTTTTCCACCTGCTTTAACGATTTTTTCTTCAGCTAATTTGGAGCAGGTTGGCACTGTAACAGTTAAGGGTCTTGCTATTTTTCCTGTACCCAACAGTTTAGTATAACCCATTTCAGTCAAATCAACTGTACTGGTTTCAGCAAGGTCAACTAATCTCTGAATGTTTATAGTGTTTTCTACTTTATGAAGACTTCGTGGAGAAGTAAAACCATGATTTCCAAAATAGTCAGGTTCATAAGTAGTAACTTTACTCCAAAGGTGTTTATGTCGCCCTACTTTTCGGTTGCCTTTACTACCTGCATCACGATGTTGACCAATTCTTCCGTAACCTTGTGTCCTTGAACCTCGCGTCTTCCGTATTTTTCTAAGTTTATGAGGCATATTTTAATCAGCTTCTTTTTTTATTGTTTATTGTGAACTACGCTTTTTTTAATTTTATTTCCAACACGCCATTCTTGAAAGTTGTGTGGATATCGCTGGGAATGACTACCTTCGGTAAATTTAAACTTTTATAGTATCTTCGTTCTTTTGATTTTGCAGACAGCGTAATTTTCTGATCTTTCACATTTATCTTGAAGGATTCCTTATTAAATCCTGCTATCTCTGCAATGATAGTTATCCAATTGCTCTCTTGAAAAATATCAATCAAAGGCTTAGGATCACCAAATTTACGCTTACTAAAACCTTTTGCAGACCTAAACCGCTGGCCATAACGAACAGTGTTAATAGGCGTAATGCGCTCAACCCGAAGAATTTTGGATGTGTTTTTAGCAATCTCATCAGACTCATCGGTAAGATCTATCCACTTACGACTTTTGGTACTTCTACGCCATTTTGCACTCATTTTTCCCCCTCCAAATCACGTAATGCATTTCTCTATTGAGATTATAAAAGATATCGCAAACCAAAATACAAAAACACTCAACAACAAGAAAAGAAATAACACTACAAAAAATAGGTTCTATCAACTTTGTAATGAAAATTTCTGTTAATTAGCTAAGATAATTTTACTCATGTTCACTTTTGTGTGATGTTATGTGAACTACTGAATCGGCTTATAACATATAGATCAAAATAGAACACTTTTTTTTGAAGAACAGGCATTTATCGAGACTTATCACACAGCAGTATTAATAACCAAGTATGCATCAAGAAGAAGTGAGACTCTCATGGAAAAAGAAAAAACCCATATTCCCCCCTTTAAAACACAAGGAATTAAGACAAAATTAATTCCACTGATTCGTGATAACGCATTGATTGATAAATCAGCAGTATGGATCGAACCATTTATGGGTTCTGGAGTTGTTGGTTTAAATATAGCACCCAAAAAAGCTGTTTTTGCTGACTTGAATCCGCACATAATAAATTTCTATAACAAATTAAAGAACAAAGAAATCGACTCTAAAATAGTTGCAGACTACCTTGCTGAACAAGGCATATTATTAGCGCAAAAATCCGATGAACACTACTACTTTATACGAGAAAAATTTAACAGTGAATATGACCCGTTAGATTTCCTTTTCTTAAACCGTTCATGCTTTAACGGCATAATTCGTTTCAATAAAAACAAAGAATTTAATGTACCATATGGACACAAGCCACAACGATTTGCAAAAGCGTACATAACAAAAATAGTAAACCAAGTTAAATATTTTGAAAAAATGATAAAAGATAACGATTGGACTTTTATATGCCAATCTTTTGAAGATACCATTGGTCTTGCTAATGAGGATTCATTCATTTATTGCGATCCACCGTACATTGGCAGGCATGTTGACTATTATGATGGTAATTGGAACGAATATCAAGAAAGAAAGCTATATCAATGCTTGACAAATTCTAAGGCTCGATTTATGTTATCAACATGGGAATCTAATCAATATCGATGCAACCCATTCATTAATTTAATATGGCACTCTTGTTATAAAACGACTCAAGAGCATTTCTATTTTGTTGGAGCTAAGGAAGAAAACAGAAATGCTATGACAGAAGTGTTACTGACTAATTACAATCATATGAAACATTAACACATCGTTTACACTGCACATCAATGTGAGTAAATAACAGAACATTATCCTGAAAACTATTTGAATGGTTATTTATTCTTTTACAACTACAATAGTTAATTAATCTAAAAGTTCAAGCTTATTAAAAATAAAAACAAAAAAATATGTTGAATTGTTAGACCATGCGTTTGACTAGATCGTTGATAGCTTCGCCACGATAACCAGCTTCTCCACCAGCTTTGAAAGATTTTTTAATGTTGCCTTTAAAGCCTTTTGATGGTGGATGTAATTTGAATATTGGAACCATGAAGGGTAGTTTGCTGTGTTCGGCCTTGCCAGTCATTATTGCATCTGCGAGTTCTT
>Ga0209737_10003340_pt1 | contig 11222 bp, 10 predicted proteins | sample TergutCu122P3_FD_187284 | JGI IMG/M metagenome (GOLD analysis project Ga0209737, IMG submission 187284) | Cubitermes ugandensis P3 segment gut microbial communities from Kakamega Forest, Kenya - Cu122 P3 (SPAdes) (version 2) | ecosystem: Host-associated > Arthropoda: Insects > Digestive system...
AATCCTGACTGTACCTGGAACTGTATAGGAGGAGGTCTTCTTGTTGGAAATAGATGTGACTGGCCTGCAGAATCAAAGACTTGTCGGGAGCTGAATTTAAATCCAAATCCTCCTCCACCATTGAGTGAGGGTGTTGATGTGAAACAGAATCCCCCTCTTGACTGCCTCTGGATTTGTTTAGAGGGAAGTCGAGCGGGAATGGTTCCCCTGTTACTAGAGGGTGATATACATACATGTGACAATATCCTCCCTCCAGGAGAGGAGGGTTGTACTAATACAAATCCATATTCACCACTGGCTGAAGGTGGTGTTGTAAAACAAGATCCTAATACCTGTAAATGGACTTGTGAAGGTGGAACTCGAGCAGGAATGGCGCCATTGCAAGATGGACAATGGACCTGTAGTCCTAGAGAATCAGTCGGAGAGAATGATCCAAGATGAGTCCGCAAGAAGGGCCTCGTAGATTAGAGGAAGGCCATTATCAGGCATTAGATCCACCGAAGAGAGCAATCACAGGGGTTAATCTGCTCAATAGTGTTGGAGAGTTTGTACGATCAGTGCCTCTGCGTTTTGAACATCCAACTCAATGGTGCCCATGTCCTCTTAATATGGAACAAGATCCAGAGGATTCGACTGGAGAGAAATGTAGAATCGCATGTCCATTGCCCTATACTATTCCAGATCAAGATGGTAATTGTATATGCAATCCAGACCCCGCACGACACTTATTATTAACAGAAGTACCTGATGAAAAGGGAGTGCGTCCTTGTAAACCAGGGTATGAAGATCCAGATGGGGACGGAGAATGCCTCTTAATCTCCGTGTAGGTTCTACAACACCTTCTGGTACTTGTTCATGATGAGATGTAAATATCGAGAGCATATATCTCTCGATTTCTTTTTTATGGATCAAGACTGTTGAGCGAACATGTGCCGAGTGTATCAAAAAGGGAAGAGCATTATGAAGTGCATAAAGTGTGGAAGTGAAGAGACCATGAAGAATGGTCATCATCATGAGAGACAGCGCTTCAAATGCAAAAATTGTGGATATCAGTTCACGAAAGAACATTCCGCTAGCAAAAGCCCACGAACCAAGTGCCTTGCAATTATGTTATTCCACTCTGGGTTGTCTCTTCGTTCAATCGCCTCGATTGTTCACGTATCTGCACCTTGTGTATTGAATTGGGTTCGAGAATTTAGCGTAACCGGTTATAAAAAACCAAAACCTCAAGGTAGTATTCTCGTCACATTAGATGAAATGTGGCAGTTTCTTCACTCAAAAAAAGCAAATTCAGGACATGAAAAGCATTTTGTCGTTTTACAGATCGACCCATTGACGGGGGAAGTGGAACATGTGGTGCTAACCAAAACTCAAAACAACCTATCATAATCTGAGCTTTTCATTTTTTTCAAATAGAAACTAAATTTGGAGCCAGAGATGAACCTCAGGTTGTCGTCAACAGTTTTTGAATGGACGTGCCAACATCCTATTTTCATGATATAAAGGTCAATGTGGGATTGTTTTGTACTGACGTATCCATAGCCTTTTGTGACATGCGGTTCAACCTAGTATTGGAAATTTGGATCTACGAGGGGAGTTTATAGTATAATTCTTCCCGTTATTTCAAGGATTTTAAAAGATTTTTTTCAGATTTATAGTATAGAAAAATGAAAAACTCACAATCTTATCACCAAATTTCGTACGTAGTCTGTGATTACCTCTTTTACCATCTCCCATTTTTTGCACGGTTTCGAGACGAATGAATGTATCTAACGGGGTGATCATACTATAAAGGCATGCAAAATAGAGGATATATACTCAATATCTGCCCACTTATTGCTTTTTCATATTGAGCACCTTATTTCGTGCCCTGATAAATTCTCCAATACTCCATGCTTGGCAGATTGTTCCACCTGCACGGTATGGAGCTGAACCATCAAAGATCTCAGGGAGCATGCCAACCCCATCTGTCAATAGATATTGATAGAGAGGCAGAAGATATGGGGCCGGATCCGTGTAATTATATGCAATAATGGCATCTATAAAAAATCCAATCAGCCATGGCCAGACCATTCCATTATGGTACGAACGATCCCCTTGGAACGCTGGATAATAGCCAGATTCATACTTCCCAAGTGTCCGTGGTCCATAGGGAGTTATAAGCTCAGTACAAATGTGTGAAAGAGCACGATGCGCACGCTCAGGTGATATCTGGCCAAGACCAAGCGGAATAAGTTGATTGGGACGAAGTGCAGAGCTGCTCGGATCCAGTGTATCATATAAAAATCCTTCCTCCTCATTCCAATATGATAAGAATGCATCACGTACGTCAGCCACAGGAACAGGTATTGGAATCTGGTGCTGCTCACAAAATGAAAGTGCATGAAGCCATAGACTATTAATCTCAACAGGTTTTCCCGTTCGGGCAGTGAATGTAGTATCCATCCATCCAGTCGAAGGAGCAACATGGATCAGATTATCTTCTAATTTAGTGATAGATGTCGAAGGATATCTGGAAATGAGAGATGAAAGCGCAAGAGCATTCTTTCGTATATATTTTAGAGCATGTTCCGGCCATCTCTCATAATATTTTGAAAGTGCCCAGAACAACCATAATGTCGCATCAGATGAGTTATATGCATCTGGAAATCGATTTTGAACGAGCCCACCCTGAACATGGGATAAATGCCAGGAAAAGATATCTTCTGCTTTTGAGAGGCGTCCATACTCAAGCAACAGACCTGGAAGACTGATAAAGGTATCTCTACCCCATGATTCTAAAAACCAATGATATCCTGCATATATCTGATCTGTCTGGCAGCACAGCCCTGCTGCACGTGACAATATATCGCCAGAGAAAATATCATCAGAAATCGCAGTCGAATTTGCTATCTCCAGTGATGGATGATGGCAGGAAATGAGTACTGTTTCATTTGTAACGATGCCATGAAAAATCCCAGGAGACAGGAGATCTTCATGTGCCTCATACCCTCGTTCTTCTTCCCTTGGGTAGTACGCCTGATAATACACTGTTTCATCACGAGTAAATGAGAGACCAGATGAAAACTCGCAGTCATGTACAGAAAAAGCTGTGCTTGTTCCTGACTCTCCCGGATATGAAATGGGGAGAGATGAGTAGCCAAGTGCTCGTATATCTCTATGAGTGACAAGGGGGCGTATAACAAGGTGAGCTGTTCCAATAACATCATAACGTATAAAAAAAGCACCATCAAAATAGATCGTTTTTGTTATTGAGCAGTCAGGAAACTCATACCGAATCTGCACAGGGTACAAAGATGAACCATGGATATGAGAGGTGTTTGGACCAATATCACCAAAAAAGCCAGGTAAAATCGAGATGCCATTTATCTCCTCATGAAGAGCAGAAAGAAAAACATGCTCATCAATAATGAGGAGTCCATGGTATCTACGAGTATTTCCTGCAAAGGAAGAAGATGAATATGCTCTCTTCTGCACCATCAAAAACTCACGAAACTGAGCGATCGTGAGATCCTGGAGCTCTTTTCCATAGTATATCATTTCTGGAACTTCAGCGTATATTCCAAGTGGTTCATCTGTGACGTGCATCTTACATGTACCTCTCAATCAGCTTGTGCGCAGGGATTTGTAGATCTCAGCAGTCTGTTTCGCAATACGCTCCCACGTGAAATGCTCAAGCACTCGTTTTCGTCCATTTTTTCCACAAAATGTTCGTAAATCTTCATCTTGCAAAAGAATACTGACATACGTTGCAATGTCAGATGGATCCCAGGGATTCACATGAAAGCCACACTGTTCTGAACCAGCTGCAATGATCTGCTCTCGAAATCCACTTGTACCAGTAGCGCCAACAACAACAGGTTTTCCAATCGACATAGCCTCAGTGCACACAATGCCAAATGGTTCATATTTTGATGGAAATACTGCAACATCACATGCTGCATAGTATAAAAGACGTTCATCTTCAGAGACAAGTTCTGGAATAAAAATCACATGATCTGAGAGATGGAAATCAGAAATATAACCACGAATTGATGATTCAAGTTCACCAACTCCAATAAGAACAAGCATGGCATCTGGAACCTGGCGAAGGATCTCAGGCATTGCCTGAACAAGCTCAACAGCCCCTTTCACCCATGTCAAGCGACCGACAAAAAAGATCATGGGACGTGTTCCAACTCCAATCTTTTCTCTAAAGGGAGTTAGAACATGATCAGGATAGCGTTCCATGCTGTATTTCGTCGTATCAACACCATTATACACGACATTGATCTTCTCAGCAGGATACCCAAAGCTAATGAGTTCATCCCTCATCGCATAAGATACGGTAATAATAACATCTGCACGTTCTGCTGCTTCACGTTCGATATCACGAATAATCTGTGACCCTCCAATTGTTCTTCCCTGCTCTGTGGAGTGAAAATGCATGACGAGCGGAATATTTAGATTTTCCTGAATGAGAAATCCAGCAGGAGCTGCGAGCCAGTCATGCACTGCGACTGCATCAAATCGTGATTTGTTCTGCCCATCACGAATAACACGATGTGCTGCCATTTCACAAAAAAGCAGAGTTTCCATAAAGAAATTTTGATCAGGAGGAGCCCACTGAATTACATCTCCTGGACTGTAAAGTGACAAAAGACTGTGTATTTTCATGAGTTTTGGACGGTAGACAGGAATATTTTTATAATCTCCATCTTCCGGATCAGCACCAGTATTTCGTGAACACACAACAGGATCAACAGCCTCTTTTACCAGCCGTGGAGTAATCTCCATCGCGTAGGTACCAAGCCCTCCACGAAAAAATGGAGGATATTCATCCACAATATATGAAAGTTTTAATGGTTGTACAGGAGACTTCATCGTTTATTTTTGGATATACCAAAATTTATCTGTTTCCATCTCCTTTTTTTGCAAACCTTGAATATGCAATTTCGTGGCATCCTACCATGTAGAGACACATCCCACATTGACTTAAGGATGGTATTTTCCAATATCTGGGTCAGATATACCCAGCTCTCGATCGAGAGCAATCAAAAGCTGCTCAAGCGTTTTGATTACAGCAGCATGCATCTCTGTATTAACTGGCCCGCCTGCCTGATGCCACATAATCTTTTGACGAAGCATGACAGCCAGTTCTTCAATCTCAGTGCCTTCAAACTGCTTTGGAATCTGAAAATTCATGAGAATATCTTGTGCCCCCATCCACGCCCGCTCTGGTGGAAGAGAAAATTTAGTTGAAAGATGACAAAGAGGAATAATAAACCCTCGCCCAAATCTAGTTTTTGCAGTCGTACTCATACAAATATACAGACAAGGAGGAAAATAGATGTTTTGATCGTGGCAGATCTTATTCAACCTGGCTCCTCAGTATTTAGATATGTTCGAGCAGGTATCACAAGAGTCAGGTGAAGACCCCGTGTGACAATACAGTATTGCTTGAAACAGCAGATAAGGGATAAGTGTGAATATAGTTTTTCAGAGAGGATATTACGAGTTGCATGCCTCAAATCAGTTGCAATTAGTTTCAAAGAATCCCAAAAGCCTGTTCATGAGTTGAGAAAATGATAAAAGGAGTGAAACAAGACGTTTCATTCCAACAAAATAGAATTCATCTCATGAAGACCATCGCGCTATCGGAGGGTCAGGTAATATGGTTACCCTCAGCGAGGTATGAGATCGGAAACAGAGGGATTATGTGTAATGAACTCGAAACTAAACATTATCCTTAGATCAGACAAATAGAACTACAACCATTGCGTCAGAGGTTATGTAGATTCAACCTGATCCATGTGAATTACAATCCGGGGAACTACGATGGATGGGAAAAAGATAGCTGGTTTTGCAGTTTCATTACTATTGATACTCCTCATGGTATCAGTGGTATCTGCAATACCACCGTTACCTGCTGAGTTTTACGGCAGCGTTTATGTGAATGGAAATCCTGCGCCAGCAGGCACGATAATAAGTGCAACAATTGGAGGAGAGGTCAGAGGAACCTTTACTACATCTGAAGCAGGAAAATATGGAGGTCCAAGCCTTTTTGATGATAGGTTAATCGTATCTCCAACAGAAGATGATGTTTCAGAAGGCGTCGCTGAGATTGCATTTCGTATTGGAAATATGCAAACTGAGCAGACTGTGCAGCTTTCACCAGGGAAATCGTATCAATTAGATCTCTTCGTTGGAGGCAGCGTACTGCCAACAATTACGCAAACACCTATTCCAACACCAGTACCTCCTACGATGCCTAACCCAAACCTCATTGCTGATTTTACAGTAGACACGCGAGCAGGAGCAAGTCCTTTGAAAGTAGTATTTACAGATCTTTCAACAGGCAACCCAAGCACATGGCTATGGGAGTTTGGAGATGGGACCGTTTCGGGGGAGAGAAACCCAGTTCACATATATCAAAAAGCTGGTGTGTTTGATGTTACATTAACTGTATCTAATGCACAGGGTGAAAATCGAAAAACAGAATCCAGATATATCGTCGTAATAGGTAATGTGCCACCGCCTGCGGCAATGTTTGAAGCAAGACCTCTTACTGGTTCAGCGCCTTTGCATGTATCATTTACTGATATCTCTATTGGACCTCCCACTGCATGGTCGTGGGACTTTGGAGATGGAAGCATCTCAAACAAAAAGAACCCAACACACACCTATACTGCCGAGGGTCTGTACTCAGTCAGACTTTGGATAGAAAATGCAGGTGGATCAAACAGTATAGTCAGAGAAGATTATATTTCAGTATCAGGAAGTGGCTCAGGTATCATTGCAGACTTTACTGCAACACCAACCACTGGACTCGCGCCACTAACAGTAAAGTTCAGGGATCTCTCATCAGGGAACCCAACAATGTGGCACTGGGAATTTGGAGATGGGCAGACATCCACGGCTGCAAACCCAGAACATACCTACACAACACCAGGTGTGTACACAGTAACACTCACCGCGAGCAGCCAAACGAGTGGCTCAGATACACGGCAAAGAACAGCATATATCACAGTTAGCAGCCAGGTAGTCGGACTCATTGCAGCATTTAGTGCACATCCAACTGGTGGAACTGTACCACTGAGTGTGGAATTTAGAGATACATCCATTGGGAATCCAACGATGTGGTACTGGGATTTTGGAGATGGGCAGACCTCAACGATTGCAAATCCAAGACATATCTACACTACACCAGGCACATATGCAGTAAAACTGACAGTTAGCAACCAGGCAGCAACTGATACAACTATCGTAGAGAACGCCATTATCGTTGTTGGCGGAGGTGGCGGGAGTCAAGCAGACTTTGTTGCATCACCAACAAGTGGTGTGCTGCCATTGACTGTCCAATTTACTGATGTCTCTAATTTCAATCCAGTGCGCTGGCTCTGGGAGTTTGGGGATGGAGCTATCTCAACCGAGCAACACCCACAGCACGTATACAAAAACGCTGGATCATACACGGTAAGGCTCCGGGTTACAGATATTTCAGGTCAGGTTCACGAAGTAAGAAAACAAGGATTCATACATATTCAACCTGCACATCCAGGGGCACATGGAAGGATTGAGATCAGCTTTGCACCAGACAGAGCATCTGTACTATTAAATGGAGCTAAAGTTGGAGAGACCGAGTTCTTAAAGACCTACACCATACCATCTGTTCCACCAGGCACCCATCAACTCCGAATTGTGAAAGATGGATTTGAAGACTTTAACAGAGAAGTAGTAGTTCGTCCAGGAGCCACACTGAGAGTGCAAGGAAGGATGATGCAAACATCATCACCAGGAGGTACAATATCAGTCTCAACATCTCCTGACGGAGCAAATGTATTTCTTAATGGACTACCTCTTGGAACTGCGCCAATCTGGAGACCAGGTGTATCACCTGGACCTCATACTCTTACGGTAACAGCTGGAAATTACTATGACTGGGCACGTGAGATCCAAGTATTAAGCGGAGAGGTCTCGTATATCACTGCTGTACTGTTCCCACAATGGTGGTCACAAGAGACTGGCGTTGTAATGATCTCATCTATGCCTTCTGGTGGTACAGTCTTTGTAGATGGAGCATCAGTTGGGCAGAGTCCAGTGACAATTTCCGATCTCGAAGCAGGAGTACGTATCATCCGTGTCGAAGCTGCAGGATATGAACCATGGGAGAATTCCGTTACAGTACACAAAGGTCGAACATCGTACGTTGTTGCAACATTGGATACTGTTGCGGCGCTCGATGGATAACTATCTTTTCAACAATAATCTTTTCCATATTTTAGAAAAATCATTTCTCTTTTACGCTTTTTTGGAATTAATCATAGTACTCTAAATTCTCTTCTCTCTTAATATAGTACTTGTACATCTTGGAGATAAGCCTTGGATGTGCAAGGAAATTACATGTATGATTACACTTCTACAAAATACAAAATTCACCTCTCATTCCATACCGATGGTCTGGTGGAAAGACCTGATGTAGTTGGTGCTATTTTTGGTCAGACCGAAGGATTACTCGGAGAAGAATTGGATCTTCGTGAACTTCAACGCATGGGAAAAGTCGGGAGAATTGACGTACAGTTACATAGCTCGAATGGGGAGGCAAATGGATCCATAATAATTACTTCTACGCTCGATCTTGCAGAGACTGCAGTGCTTGCTGCATCGATGGAAACCATTGAGCGAATAGGTCCATGTGCTGCAACAGTTGAGGTTGTTGTCATTGAAGACATCCGTGTCACAAGGCGAAATCAAATTCGCGATCGGGCAAAAATCATCTTGCTTGAACATGTTGATGAGAACAGTATTGACACAGAAACATTGATTAAAGAAATCAGGGAAAGTCAACGTGTTGGACAAATAGAAACATATGGACCAGAAGAGCTTCCAGCAGGTCCACATGTAGAGCAATCTGATGCAATTATTCTTGTTGAAGGACGAGCAGATGTTTTAAATTTACTCCGTGCTGGCATTAAAAATGCTCTTGCAGTACAAGGAACGAATATACCACAGACAGTAATTGATATCTGTAGACAAAAAATCGTGACAACTCTTTTTGATGGAGATCGAGGAGGAGATCTTATCCTGCAAGAACTACTTCAAATTGCAGATGTGGATTTTGTTGCATTCTCCCTAAGAGGCGCATCTGTTGAAGATATGAGTCGAAAGGAGATCACAAAAGCTCTTCGGAACAAGGTTCCAATAGAATACGTGCGTTCTGGGCAGATTGAACACTTTTTGAAACTGAACAGCGCACCGGCATTACAATTGGAAGCAGCCACAGATGAAACTCCATATCTTGCATCCCATAATAAAGAGAAAAAGAGAGAAGAAGGGCGATATCAAACAGATATTCAATTGCAACCCCGTGAAAAGAAGAGCAAAGGTGCTTTTGAAGCAGAAAAAAAATCTGTGTCAATTACGGATAAGGTGTGGAATGTGATTGATCAAACGATAAACAGTGGGGATCTCGCCCTGCTGGATCAAAATGGAGAATCCATTTTTAAAGGAAGAGCTGATGATGTGGCAAAAGTGCTCACAGATGTTGCAAAGGTACATGCTGATGCGAACGTGCTGATCGTAGATAAGCCAATCACACAAGCACTTGTTGATCTCGCAGTTAACACGCCTCTAAGAGTGTTTGCTGCACCATCGTTCGCTGGACTTGTAAAACAACCTGTCAATATACAGCTCATTCCATTTCCCTCATAAATATTTTTTTGAGTTAGACTATTTATGGTAATGCAGACATAAAGTACGGATAGAACTATGCACAAGGATGAGTTGATATCCCTTCATCAAATGCTTGTTGATATTAAAGATTACTTGGAAAAGAATGATGCATCATTAGATTTTTCCTCATACGATAATCTGAAAATAGCACCATCACAGGTACATAAGAGCAAGATGGAACACAAGCATGCAGTATTTATTTTGGGAAATGTTATTGCAAAAGGAATGAAAGATGTTAATCAAGCAGCATCAGGACGTATGTCTGTTCGTATGCAGCAGCTTGCAGATAAAGCCTTAAAAGAAATTGAGCATCAATAGGCCACAAATATTAGTGTGTTTACGCAAGTAGATGCGGTGCAGAACGAGAAGAGAATAGTGTCATAAACTAAGCACAAATTGACACATTAATTATCGTGAAGATCCTCAAACTCTTTAAATGATTTTGGAACAATTATAGTAGTTTAATTTTAAAATGTTCAATTTTTGAAATATTCTAGAATTATATTTACAAGCATTTGAACATTTTAAAATTAAACTACTATATGCCAGCTGAAACAGAAATTTTTGAATTAGATAGATTAGCAACTGCCCGTTGATCGATTGAGCAATCCTTTCAAGAATGTAAAAGCTATTTAGGGATGACTCATTACGAAACTCGCACATATCAAGCGTGGCACAGACACATGCTACTTGTGATGATTGCACAGTTATTTTTAACTACTTTACGTCATCGTTTTAAAAAAAGGTGCTAATTTAACGATGCCAATGGTTCGCTATATCATTGCTTCACAGATACCAATTCAAAGTAGATTTGAATTAATGATAAAAATAATTCATTGCATGTATTAAAAATAAATTATATGTTATATGATAAATAAAGTGGAGGAGTTATGTTCAGCTGTAGTGTGTGTGCCACGAATGCAAGGTTTAAGCAGATGCTAAACCGAGGCAATGCTGTACAAATGAGGCGGTGGGCCTGCCGGTTTCGCCATACAGGTGGAGGCTTCAAACCACCTTAAGGTGCTGCGGTCAAAAGCCATGGTATTGAGCGTTAATGGAAAAGGCAGAAAGCTGTCAGGTGAGCGTTAAGGAGATGAGTGACCATACGAACCTCTCACGAAAGTGTCGAAAGCGATTAGATTCCATCAAAACCGGGGCCGCACTATACTCCGGGATAAGTTTAGACGAAACCTGTTTACTGACTAAGCGATGGGCAGCACAAAGGAGGCATGAACTTAACGCAGGCGTTGTGCGCACGTAAGTAATACAGATTAAAGTGTATTACGTGGTTTATTGAAAGATCCGCCTTAAGCAAGCGGTAGATAAAATTATCAAAGCGGTAAGAGCCGCAACCTATCATCAACAACTTACCTGGCGAGGAAACTTTAAAGGAAAAATAGCATGTTGCTAAAGGCATGAGTTGAGTGAACTTTCACCTCACGACTGAATGCCGAGATGAAAATTTGTGTACGAGGATGAAAGCTACACTGCCTGAAGGACAGCCAGAGGCT
>Ga0209737_10003341_pt1 | contig 11220 bp, 8 predicted proteins | sample TergutCu122P3_FD_187284 | JGI IMG/M metagenome (GOLD analysis project Ga0209737, IMG submission 187284) | Cubitermes ugandensis P3 segment gut microbial communities from Kakamega Forest, Kenya - Cu122 P3 (SPAdes) (version 2) | ecosystem: Host-associated > Arthropoda: Insects > Digestive system >...
ACGTTTGCGACGAAAGAGGGCCGGATGGGATGATGAGGAGCGTATGCGAGTCTTGGGAATGAAACCTCTATGATAAATAGATGCAATCGCCCTGCCTCTTGAGGCAGGCGGCCCGCCGAAGGCGGGTCGGAGGGAGTAGCAGCGGCTCAGTTGCCAAGAGAGCAAGACAACACCAGTCATAAGGCATGTAAATATCTTAAACACATATTCATGAAAGTCGGCTAAAATAATTGCCATCGTCATTCTCGGTGGCGGCCGCCATGAAACGGAATCCTTCCTTCGATACCAGCTACAAGGCGCTTTTCTCCTGCCCGGAGGTCGTGCGCGACCTGTTACGGGGATACGTTCCAGGCAAGTGGCTCGAACACGTCAACTACGAAAGCCTGACCCGGATCAACGCCAGCTACGTATCGAGAAGCGACAAACAACGCCACGACGACATGGTGTGGCGCATCGACATTGGCGGGCATTGGTTGTGGGTCTACATCCTGCTCGAATTCCAGAGCGAACCCGATCAATGGATGGCCGTGCGGGTGATGCAGTACGTCAGCCTGCTGGCGGAGCAACTGGTGAAGGAAGGCGTGCAGGATGGCCTGCCGGAAGGCCGCTTGCCGCCGATACTGCCCATCGTCCTGTATAACGGACGGCCCGAGTGGAGTGCGCCGCTCGATGTGGGCGACTGTTTCCATACGCCGCCTGATGGTCTGGAAACATATCGTCCGGCGCTCCGTTACCTGCTGCTCGACGAGCGCCGTTTGCAACAGCACCCGCTACGGGAAGTGAGAAACTTTGCTGACGCCGTTTTCCGCATGGAAGCCAGCCGACGGCTGCCCGATGCCATTGCCGTGGCAAGGGCGCTGGATGAGATGCTGCGCGCTCCGGGTCTGCAAACGGTGCGTCGCGCGTTCGCTCAATGGATAAAAGCGCTGTTGCTCCGCCGTGCTTCAGCTTCTATGATTGAAGAGATCGGGGCCATCAGAGATGTTTTTGAGGAGCTTGAAATGCTGACCGAGCACAAAGAAACCTGGTTCGATGACGACATCGAAAAGAGCTTTTTGCAGGGACATGAAAGAGGTCTGGAAAAAGGCCGGGAAGAAGGCCGGGAAGAAGGCCGGGAAGCGACCCTGTTGTCTGTTGCCCAAAACATGCTCAAGTGTGGCAGGCCCGTCAAGGAGATTGCGGAAGTCACCGGGCTTCAGCCGGAGGCGATTCAGGCGTTGATGCACTGAGTTTTCGCCGTTGAAAGGCAATCCAGCTGCGGCGAAAGGCATCTTCCCGCCAGATCGTGCGCAGGGCGCGGTAGTCGGAGAGATTCGCGGCCATTCCCGTGATCCTGTCGATTTTCGTTGAGTTGGCGGGCAGAGCATCCTTGTGTTTCTCGATGAATAGGCGGCCGTAGTGGGCGTGTTCTTTGCCGTACCCCCCCATCGAGGCGTGGATGACAGGAATGTCGCAGCATACCCCAAGCTTCTTGCCTGCGCGCCAAGCGGAAAAGCTGAAGTCGAGATCGTAGAGATGAAATCCGTCGAAGGTGCTCTCGTCGAAACCGATTTCTTCGGCCACTTCCCGGCGAGCCATGATGCACAGGCCGTCGAGCCCCTGGATGTCGTCCGCCACGGGCCAGAGTTCGGGGTTCCAGACGTTCAGGGAGAGCGTCTTGCCGAAAATGTGCGCGATTGCACCGAATAACCAGGGAAATCCTGCGCACCACCAGCTTTCCGCAATGACCAGGCGCGTGCCCGCGAAACCCAGGATGTCGAAATTTTGCATGCGATGGCTGATTTTTTGGCCGAAATCCGAGTCGAGAATCAGAATATCGTCATGAGAGAAAATTACGATGTCGCCACGCGCGCGCCGCAAACCCCGGTTGTAGCCCTCGGCGAGCGAGCGGGCGTCGTGAATGCCGATGATCTCGTGTGGAAAGTTGGAAAAAACCCGCTTGTAGCAGAGATTCACTTGAGTGAATTTGAGGGGATCGATGCTGCAAACGATGACAGAAAAAAGAGGGTTTCTGGACATCTTCATGGAGTTTCCTCCGCAAAGCGGCGATCCATGGCCAAGGTAGCGCGGCGAAAAACATCTTCTGTCCAGACAGTCTTCAGGCTTTCGTGGTCAGAAAGGAGGCAATCTACGCTGGAGCAAGGCACCTCAAGGCGTGTTTGGACTGAATCGCTGTACTTTTCATAAAGGCGTTTCAAGTATTTTTGATATATGTTAATGGTATATATATCTGCGGTGCCCCCGGAGTTTGTGCCTTTGTGGATCAGGGGTATGTCGCAACAAATCCCAATTTTGTACCCGGCAAGGTGCGCGGCGAAGCTGAAATCGAGATCATAAAGAACCCAGTCATCAAAGGTGTCCGCATCGAACCCGATGGCGGCTGCCACTTTGCGGCGGGCAATGATGCAAAGACCGTCCAGGTGCATGCCATTGCTTACAACCGGGTAATCCCACGCACCACGGAGCGAGAACCGAATACGGTCAGGATACTCAGGCAGAAAACCAGAGAATGCGCCAGCGTAATGATTTTGTGCGTCAAGCCCTGCGGAAGAGGTGCGACTTGCCATCCCAAGAAAACCCAGCACATCCCACGACTGCATTCGTTCGCTGATTTTTTGAGCGAAGGCTTCGTCCAGAAAAGTCACATCGTCGTGGGAAAAAACCACGATATCGCCGCGCGCACGCCGCAAGGCCCGGTTGTAACCCTCGGCCAGCGAGCGAGCGTTGTGAATGCCGATGATTTCATGCGGAACTCCTGCTAGCAGGTGCTCGAAGTGCGTGCCGACCTGGGCGAAATTCCACGGATCGATGCTGCAGACGATGACGGAAAAAAGAGGCGTATTCATGGCTGTCATTGCATGTCTGAGGAGGTCAAATGCGTGGGCTGACCACCCTGGGGTAAACCCGTCATGGCATCTGCAAAACTCAATGCAAAACCCTTTGCATCGACAAGTCCCTGCGCCGTCATGCGTTCGCGCAGGGTTGGATCGGGTTTCACTCGTGAAGGGGCGAGCTGCCGGGCGAGGTCTACAAAATGCGGTGCGCCAATGGCTATCCATTCTTCCTTGCCAAGCGCCTTCAGCAAGGCGGCGGGGCGCTGCGACCAGGGCAGGATGGAACCGGGAATAAGGCAGGGTTTCCCCATCCACAGGCAGGTAGGCAAGGCAAGGCCACCGGGGTTCGTCGGCGGCAGTAGCCCAAGGTCGATGGATTGCCAGGCCAGACAGAATTCTTCCGTGGTGCGGGCATTGATGAAAACAAGCCGCGCAGGGTCGATGCCCGCGCCGGAGAATTGCCCGCTGATGAAGGTTTGCGCTGCCTGTCCCAACTCTTCCAGGTTGATGACGAGCGTAGCTTCGGGATGCTGGCGCAACGTCTCGGCGAAAAGTTGCCAGCCATTGCGGCCAATCCCCGCAGCAGGAACGAGGCATCCGAGCACCGGCGGTTCTCCGCGTGCTGCATCGTCAGTGAGAGGTAGTTCCGGCAGATCGAACACTTCGCCTATTTCGGGAAGTTTTACGGTGGGCAGCATGTTTTCCACGGCGAGAAGCGCGCCTGCCAGAGTTCGCACGTCGGGTGCAATGGGCGGCATGGGCGCTTCTGCCCACAGGAGTTTGTGGGGCGCGGGTGCCGCCAGAAAAACCGCCAGACGAGCCAAGGGAGCGCAGGGCTGCATGTCGATCAGAATGTCCGGGGCAAGTTCGCGGAGCTGTTTGATCGCGCTGTCGTCTTCGTCCTGATAAATGTTCAAAGCCGTGTCGGCAAGCAGGGCGCACATCTGAATCATGTCGTCCTTGGATGGAGACCCGTGACAGGAAATGAGGATAGTGAAGAAAAGTTCTGAGGGCAGGTAGCGGAAGAGTGCGTAAAGTTGTTCGAGTTGATGGCGTGATGTGAATTCGCCCACCATAAACGCGACTCTTATCAAATCAGATTCGATTTTGATGGCATTGTCCCTGTTGGAATGAATCACGTTATCCAGTTGGGCCTGAATGCGGGAGAGGGTTTCGAGAAATGTTTCACCGTCCTCATCGAAGCGCGCCAGACAACGCGCCGCCAACAAGTCATCGGACAATCCCGCTGAAAAGCGCAGGGTATATTTTGTGAATTCAGACAGGTCGCCGCATTCGGCAAGTATTTGCAGCAAAATGTTCTGGATGGATGCTTGGGCATTGGATGGCAGAGTGGCAACGGCTTGCAGGAGTGAAACCGCTTCTGCGCTTTGTCCGGTCAAATGCAGGCTTTGCGCGAGCGCCGGATAAGCCGCAAACAGATCAGGCTGTATTTGGACGGCTTTCCGCAAATATTCCACTGCCTCGGAAGGTCTGGCGCTTTTCAGGAAAACTTCGCCCAGCGCCGCAATGAGATCGGCGCGCTCCGGTGCGAGCCGAATTGATTGATTGATAAAATTTCGCGCTTCTGCCAGCAGTCCTTGCCGTGCGCAAGTGAAGGCCAAGTATGCGTAGGACAGCGGGTTTTCCGGTTTTTCGGCCATTGCCGTGGAAAGATATTCTATGGCGGTCTCGAAATCATCTTTTTTGAAAGCATGGATTCCGCGATCAAGCAGAATTTCTGATTTCTTTATCGTCTCCATCATCGACGGGGCGTCCGGAGTGTTACCCGTTATGGTATACATGAGGCGAACTGTATTGATCTCCTGCAATTTATTTATTAATGTGGTTTTTTGAAAAGCGGTAGGTGAATCTACTTTGAAAATAATGCCGTTTATAACAGGGCTGAACGGAATCTGCTTTGCCTGCGCGAATCTAGTGACGGTGCAGATGGAATCAAAAAAGGATACGCTGCAAATTTCTTGGCGATACAATCTCAAAAAAGGCATCAAGTCCATATCGCTTGAAAGTTGACTTTCAGGAATATGGTCAGCATGGAGTATATCAATGAAGTGTTTGAAAAATTCGATTGAAGAATTTCTATGACACAATCTGCCACCAAATTTTTCCCAGTAGCTTGTGTGCAGATCTTCAATGACATAAATTCCGCCCGGGTTGATTTTATTAAAAAGACTAAAAAATGTCGAGATGACTTCGTTGCACAAATGAGATCCGTCATCGATAATAATGTCAAAATATTTGCCGGCAAACAGGCGATTGGTGAGCGCATCATCCGTGGCGCTACCCAGATGAAAATGAATATTGTCACCGAACTCAAGTTCACAGCACCTAGGATTGATATCCATGCCATGAATTTCCGATCCTGGCGGTAGATATTTTTTCCATATTTCTAGCGAGCCACCGTTCTGTACGCCGATTTCGAGCAGACGTAACGGTTTTCCAGCGTCGAGATAACGCGCGAAAATTTGATCGTATACGAATGGATAATGTGTCCATTTATGGCAGGCATATCCTTGGTGATTTTTGTAAATATCGTAGTAGCTCTGCTTTTCCCAGGCTTGGGCTGAGTGAGTGTTCATTGGCTTCTCCGTAGGCTGTCAGCGTAATGGGTTGGTATAGAACTCACCGAACAGTTCGAAAAATTCCCGTCGGCGCGCTTCGCATTCCTGGTCTTGCAACAGGCATTGCCGATAAAATTCTTTTGCTTCGATAAAGTGTCCTGTTTGAAAAAAAAGCAACGCCGCTGCGTATAAAATCAAAGGCTGGAAAAAATCGAAAGACAGACTGATTTTTGCCGCCAGCAAGCCGGCTTCGTATTGTTTGTTCCTGATATAGTATTCAATGAGTTGGGAAACGTCATCTTCTCGCATGAGATCGGGCTGCATTTTTCTTAAAACAATCGTGTGACCGTTGCCGACTTTGCTGTCGGTTTCTTCTACCGCTTCCACGCAAAAAGCAGCCAGTTTTTGCCGGTTGATCCAGTTGACGAGTTGCAACATGGATTGAAGCGAATACACGTAATAATGTGGACGCCAGTTGCTCGATGCGTCTGATGATCCTGCGGAAGGAGGAATTTTATCGACGGTTCTATTTTCAGAATAGGCTGAAATAAATTCTTCCTGCTGGGTCAAAGGACGAAAAATATCGTATTTCTTTTCTGCAGTTCTCTTCGGGAAAATGCAGAAAAATACGCCGCCTTCTTTCAAAACGCGTGCGGATTCCAGAAAACCCGCAATAGGATTGGGTTCGTGTTCTATAACATGGGAACTGATGACAAAATCGAGGCTTGCCGTATCAATAGGAATGTGTCTGAAATCTCCAATCTTATCGACTCGCACGACATTCCCGACATATTTTTCCTGTTCTCCGACATAGAGCAGGTAATCCTCCTGGTCGCGTGGGTGTAAAAACTCGACGCCATTACTGGGTGCAATATTCAGGCAGTTGGGCAGGAAAAAGGGGTTGTGCAGGGAGGCACCCAGTTCTACGCCGTTTCCGATGCAATACTTGAATGCCAGAGGTTGCGGTCCGGACATTTCCTTGTCCTTAGCGTGTCGTGCACCAGTGCTGCCACATGCCACGGAAAGCATCTTCCAGGCTGCGGGCCATGCGTCGGCCATCGAGCAGTGGGCTCATCATCATGCGTTCGCGCAGATTGCCACGCAGGCGTTTGAGGCGATCGTGGTCGTTCGCAAGGGCGACGGCGATGTTCACGTAATCGTCGGCGCTGGTTGCGACCAGTTCGTGTAGACCGACGTTTTCGAGAATTGCCTTGCCCATACGGGCGGACAGATGCTCGCCGGGCCAGGTGACGAAGGGCACGCCCATCCAGATGGAGTCATAGCCGGTCGTGCCGCCGTTGTAGGGGAAGGGGTCGAGTCCGAGGTCGATTTCGTTGTAGCTCTCGTAGTATTTCTGCTTTGCGATATAGCCCCGAAACTCGAGTTGTGCAGGATCGACGCCGTGGCGCTCGAACTGGCTGGAGAAGTAACGGATGGTTTCATCGTCCCGCCCGCCGATGGCGACGAGGATCAGGCGGGCTTCTTGGCACTGGACGAGGATGCGGCTCCAGAGTTCGATGGTTTTTTCGCTTGCCTTGCGGAAGTGGTTGAGGCAGGCGAAGGTGAAGGGGGCGGATTCGCGCTCGCAGGGCAGGCCGGGCAGGATGGCGGCGTTGCTGATCTCGGTGCGTGCGCCGTAGCAGTCCGGCAGAGGCCAGGGGGTTTCCTGACTCCAGCCTCCTTTTTCCAGCACCGGGTCGGGCGGGATGAAGATGTAATCCATCGCGGACATGCCGCTGGTTCCGGGAAACCCGAGCCAGGTGACCTGAATGGGTGCGGGCTTGCGTGCGATGACATCGCTGCGGCCCCCATCGGTGAAACCGTTGAGATCGACGAGAATATCGATTTCGTCGCCTTCGATGAGGTCAGCCAGCCCGTCGTCGCCGATGCCGACGACTGCGCGCCATTGTTGGGCGTATGGCTTGATCCGGCGGGTAACGTCGTCTTCCTCGGAGAAGTTGTAGTAGATGAAGGTTTCCAGTTTTTCGTGGTCGATATGTTCGAGAAACGGCCACACGAAGGCGGCAACCGGATGGGTGCGCATGTCGGAGGAAAGCCATCCGATGCGCAGCCGCCGTTCAGGATTGCGGTTGCGGGGTGCGAAATCGTTGCCACGAAGCTGGGGGCGGAAGATACGTTCATCGAAGGTCTGCGCAAGCTGGAGGATGTCTGCCGCGCTGACCGAGGAGGCGGAAACCATTGCCCATAACGCCTTGCTGTACGTGCCACGGTGATTGGGGTCGCGCGCGCGCGCGCGAGCAAGCAGCTCCAGGGCTTCATCGTGGCGGCCCTGGTCGTTGTGCCAGGTGGAGAGGTTCATCAACGCGTAGATGTTGTCCGGGTCTTTCCCCAGAATGGTATCGGCCGCTTTGCGCACCTTTTCGCTTTCCCCTGTCTTGGCGTACACCATGAGCAGGGTGTTCCAGGCGCTGAGGTTGTCCGGGTTGCGCTCGACCGCCATTTCCAGGTTTTCACGCGCCATTGGCGCCCAGTACTTGAGGGCGAACATGGCCCCGAGTTTTTCGAGGATCCAGTCCTCGGGCACGCCCAGCGCGTGCGCGCGATCCATCGCGTCGATGGCGGCCAGAGCCTCGCCGCACATGATGAGGGTGACAGCAAGTTTGGCCTGAATGTTAGGGTCATCGGGGGCAGAATCTGCCGCCTGCCGGTAAAAACTTGCCGCCTCAAGGTTGTCGCCCCGTGCCCAGGCCAATTCGCCCGCCAGGTTGAACGTGGTGACGGCCTCCGGGGCCAGGATCATGAGTTTTTTCAGGCAGGCATCGGCTTTGTCTGTCTGCTTTTTTTCGATGTAGAGATGCCCAAGGGAGAGCCAGGCATCCGGGTAGCGCGGTGCAAGCGTCGTGGCCTTGTTGAAGGCTTTCAAGGCTTCGTCGAGTTCGCCGAGATGCTGGCAGGCCATGCCGAGCAGGCAGTAGTGCGCGGCAAGAGGACGAGGCAAGCGGGCGACTTCTTCCAGCAGGCGGCGGGCCTGTTGCCAGTTGCCCGCCTTCACGTAAGCGCCGGAGAGACTGCACAGGATGCCTGCGTCTTTTGGGGCGAGTTGATGGGCGGCGAGCAGTTGTTGCAGGCTCTCTTCGATCTGCCCGAGCTTGCCGAGAGCCTCCCCGAGCTTTAGGCGATAGCGGGCGTTTTCCGGCTGTAATTGCGCCGCGTGCTCGAAGAACGTGGCGGCGGTGTCCTGCTGTCCGATGCCCTGCGCGACTTCACCCAGTCCAAACCACGCCTGGTGTGTCTCCGGGGAGAGGGTGGCAACTTCCTCGAACAGTGCGCCTGCGTGGTTGTAATCCTTGGCGGCAAGCGCTTTTTGCGCCTTGCCGAGCAGGTGTTTCTGCTTGACGGACATGCAAAGGGCCTCCGCGGGCGGCTTGTCGATTGGTTGCAGTGTATTGGGCCGGTTCGGCTGGTTAAGGGTGGAATAGCGGAGGAATAACGGGGTATATCCCCATGACCCGGACAAGCAAGTCTTGCCTGGCACGATAGATGCTTCATAGCTCTTGAAGGCTCCGCGTGGGTGTTCCGTCAGGGGATGACCATGAACGTGTGGTCACACGCGGGAAGACGCCGATAACCCTTCGGAGGAGGCATGAAATGCCACAGATTATCAATACAAATATTTCGTCACTGAACGCGCAACGAAACCTGGATACCTCGCAGAGCGCCTTGTTCACCGCGCTGCAAAGGTTGTCTTCCGGTCTGCGGGTGAACAGTTCCAAGGACGATGCCGCCGGCTTGGCCGTGGCGGAGAAAATGAATGCTCAGGCGCGCGGCATGACGGTAGCGATTCGCAACTCCAATGACGGCATTTCGCTGGCGCAGGTTGCCGAGGCGGGGATGAACGTCATCAGCGAGCATTTGCAACGGATGCGCGAACTGGCGGTGCAGGCGGCCTCAGGTCAGTATGATTCGGACAACCGCGGCGCGCTGGACACTGAATATCAGCAACTGGCGAGCGAAATCAGCCGGGTCATCGACGCCACCAATTTCAACGGCCAGAAATTGCTGGATGGCACATTTTCCGCCGGGGTGAATTTTCAGGTCGGGCCAAACTCGACCCCTGAATCGCAAATCCTGGTGGAGATCAGTTCGGTTTCCGTTGCTGTCGGCGGGATTACCGGCTCGGATGGCACTGCTGCCTTGAACGAACTTTCCGTACTCGATGCAGCCATCGACAACATCAACAATAACCGCGCTTCGCTTGGCGCGATCCAGAACCGTTTTGAAGGCGTACTCACCCAGTTGGCGGCATCGAGGGAATCCACCGAGGCCGCACGTAGCCGGATCATGGATGCGGACTATGCCAATGAAACCGCGAAGCTGGCGCGCGCACAGGTATTACAACAGGCCGGGGTAGCCATGCTGGCCCAGGCCAACGCCTTGCCGCAGAACGTGCTGCGATTGCTGCAATAAAAACTTACGGCCTCCCTCCTTGCGCGCTACCGCGATCCTGAACTACGCGGGGCGCGCTTTTGTTTCGATCTGATTCCCGCCCCCATCCCAGCCTTCCCCCGCAAGCGGGGGAAGGAGTCAGTTAGCGCCAGAGGTATACGTGAAAACCCGCACGCTTCACTCAGGAAATAGACGGGCAACGGTAGGTACACATATTTTGCCCTTAAAGAAATTTCGGCCTTCGCCGTTACAGCATCCAAGCGGCAACGGATAACGTCCAAGGCTCCAAATGACAGTCCGGCGTCTTGCTCGAATGAAGTCAATCCCGAAGGAGATTAAAAATGCCTCAAATTATCAATACCAACATCCCGTCGCTCAACGCCCAGCGGAATCTGAACGCTTCGCAGAATTCCCTGAACCTCGCGTTGCAACGGCTCTCTTCCGGCCTGCGTGTCAATAGCTCCAAGGATGACGCTGCTGGCTTGGCCGTGGCGGAAAAAATGAATGCGCAGGCGCGCGGCATGACGGTAGCGATGCGTAACGCCAACGATGGCTTGTCTCTCGCGCAAACGGCGGAAGCCGGCATGAACGTGATCGGCGCCCACCTGCAACGGATGCGGGAACTGGCGGTGCAGGCGGCTTCCGGCCAGTATGATTCCAACAACCGCGCTGCGCTGGATACCGAATATCAGCAGCTGGCGAGTGAAATTGATCGTGTCGTGAGCGCTACCAATTTCAACGGCCAGAAGTTGCTGGACGGCACGTTCTCGACCGGGATTAATTTCCAGGTCGGTGCGACTTCGACCGGCGAATCGCAGATCAAGATCAACATTTCGCAAGTATCTGTCTCCGTTGGCGGGATTACCGGTAGCACTGGCGATGCTGCCCTCAGTGAAATCAGTACGCTCGATAGCTTGATCGACCAGATCAACAACAACCGCGCCTCGCTGGGTGCGATTCAGAACCGTTTCGAGGGCGTACTCGATCAACTGTCAGCCGCGCACGAGAACACGGAAGCGGCCCGCAGCCGGATCATGGATGCGGATTACGCCGCCGAGACCGCGAAGCTGGCGCGTGCGCAAGTGCTGCAACAGGCAGGTGTGGCCATGTTGTCGCAGGCAAACGCCTTGCCGCAGAACGTGTTGTCGCTACTGCGGTAGCAAGGCAGCGAGTGGTTGAAAACGGGGAGTGTCGGCCAGGGGGCCGACACTCCCTGAGCTACAGTCAGAGAGGGTTGAATCGTGGAAATCATTGGACTTAACGGCGTCATTGCGGGAGCGAACAGTCGCGCTTCGCCGCAGCGATCCTCCACGCCCCTGCCCGCTGTAACCGCCGGACTACCCGGACAGTCCTCCTCGAACACCGACGAGGCGCGCGCTGCCGGGCGAGGCCAGGAAACC
>Ga0209737_10003342_pt1 | contig 11220 bp, 7 predicted proteins | sample TergutCu122P3_FD_187284 | JGI IMG/M metagenome (GOLD analysis project Ga0209737, IMG submission 187284) | Cubitermes ugandensis P3 segment gut microbial communities from Kakamega Forest, Kenya - Cu122 P3 (SPAdes) (version 2) | ecosystem: Host-associated > Arthropoda: Insects > Digestive system >...
GGCACCGCTGGGAGAAGTGTGTGGAGTCCCAAGGGAACTACTTTGAGGGTGATTAGGTGTCCAACGCTCCAGGTAAGCCAGTTTCTTTTTCCCGGCCAAAGGTCGGATACTTTTCTAAGAGACCACGTATCTATGCCCTTGTATGCTTTAGTGCTCTGGACAAGTACAGCTTTACTTTTATGTTGTGCTTGCTGACCATGTCTGCCGTTTCAAAGTAGTTAGTTTCTTTTTTAGTCTTTTGCTAGATTCTGCTCCATGTTACTGTCATGTTGGTCTGATCTACACTATGCTGCCACATCATGAGTTGTTGTGGCATGGGGGCTTTCTGTGTTGTGGAGCTGCTCTTCTTGGGTAGGCAGTAAAAGAAACACTCTGTATAACGTTCAGAATCCTCAGCTTCAACTGCAGATTGCGTGTACAACATATGTTGGCCATCAAATCAGTGTTAGTCACCTTCCTAGCCACTTGTCAACCGGCGAATATGGATGTTAAATGAAATGTAGTGTTAATTTATGTTTTGGTTTGGAATTCAGTCACACATCTTAGAAAATTCACTGACATTAATCCGTGTTTTCTTAAAATTATGCAGACATTATTGTCTATGACATTGATGTCTGGCATAAATAAATAAAATGAATGGAATGTTGAAAAGATCCACATACTGAAAAACACAGTTCTTAATTTACAGTGATAGGTATTTTGATGCCCACCATGCACTCATGTCACCTCTGGTTTTAGATGCAGGTCATGGATTTTTGTTGTACAGGATGTACATTACTTTCCATAATGCCAAACATGGAATATCATTGCTTTAGCAGTGTGTTTGAAATGATGTTTTGCTGTTTTAGACGGCCAGTTACCGTGTGTTGGTGTGTTTACCTTCCTGCTTCTCCACTGAACACTCGGTGTCGGGTGATAATTTTGCAACATCCAGCAGAAAAGCGAAGATGCCTTGCCACAGTGCCAATGTTATCCCTTGGCCTTGCACCAGGAAGATGCCTTATATTTCAAGGAAAGAAGTTTCCACAAACCAGGCAAGAACACGATTCTTCACATGAACAAAGCAAAGACTTGTAGTTTGATTGCTTGGTATGGGAAATGGACAGGTACGATCGTAGTCACTGCAGCACTTGTGATGTGGTGCTCTTTCAAAGGGTAAATACTTGACCTTATTACCATGTCACCTCCCATAAATCCAACCCCTGGTCTGTACCTTGGGGTATCGTAGATTCGAACTCTACCCTAGGTCACGTGGGAGGCGGCAACAGTTGTGGACGGTATACCCTGATGGGGGTTGCTACGACACGCTGGCTGATGGGGCTCTGGTCTACCCAAGCCAAGGTGGAAAGTATTGTGCCGAAGACTGCATGGCACTGGCGTAGAGATAGCAGTGTCGTTAACGATCCCCTTGGGGAACCAGGCCGCACCCCATTTTATGTAGGCCTTCTGTCTGCGTGGGGCTCCGTGGATGGTGACCTTATGTTTTTCTTGTATGTGTGTAGGAGGGCTTCTTTTTGGGGACTCCTGCAGACATACATGAATGAATGAATGAATAAACAGAATCCCCTTGCTTGGCCAGTGGCTCTGGTGACAGAGTATCCCCGTCCATGGGGACCCTGTTAGGGACCATGGAGGGGGTATCCTTACTGGGAACTCTGCAGGAAAGACAATAAGAGATATATTAAGAGAGACATAAAAATTCCCTGACATAAAAATTCCCTGCAAATAAAGGATAGTATAGCCAGGTTCCTTTCATGGACCCTAAGATTTTAAGTCTGGGGTCCATGTGGAAATTTGGTAAAGGGAAAGGGCTCTCCTGAGCTGATATTAGATTATGAAGCACAAAGAGCCATAAGGTCTAGGTGCATCAGGACCATAAGGGCTCGAACCCAATGCAAATCTATCTGTCTATCTACTACCATGTCGTGTACCTTTCTCTTCATGTTGTTATGTTATCTGAGTTTTTTGTTGCAGGCATGAGGGACTAGAAGAATTTTTGGAGTCTCCAAATTCTGTTCTTGTATATCCATCCAAGACTGCAGTGAATATAGAAGAATTGCCACCTGTGTCTGAACTGTCAGACCCTTATAACTTGATTCTGATTGATGGAACTTGGCCTCAGGCCAAAGCAATTTTTCACAGAACACCTCAGTTACACAAACTGAGACAGGTATTTTACTATACATTTATGTTCAAGAGCTTGTTGTGTTAGGAAACAGACTGTTTCCACATTTTTTTAAATCATAAGTGTTATATATAAAAGACGCACAAAAATATGCCTCCCCTTGTCCTGTATGTAGTGAAATTTCTCGTATCTAAAGCAGGAAGTGTTCGGAATATAGCAGCCTCAAAGACACTGTTCATAAATTGCTTGTCATAGCAAAGAACTCTGAAAACTAGGTAATGTGGCAGTAATGTAAAGTACTTTGTTTTTGATTCATACACATTTTTGGTGCTGTGTAATTCTTAATCACCGAACCATGTTATAGTGGTCACACTCTAAAATTTTTTTGCAACTGATCTGAAGCTTCATGTTACATTTTTAACTACGAACAACCAGTCTGGAAATTAATGGAGACTGAACTCAGGAAATTCCTGCTACATTACAGTCCAGAATCTTTTGTCTTCCAGCTTGATATTCGAAAATATGAAGATTAAAATATACATAACTGTATTTCAATGTTTCACCGTGCATTTTTCAATTCAATAATTGATAAAACACCAACACATGCACTTTTCATTCAACGCTATATTAGTCTAGCGTGTTGATTTTATTAAAATACATAAAAATATTTAAAGGTACTCCAACATGTTTCAATCTTAAGAGATCATCTTCAGGGAGTATGTTTGTACCTTGCTAAAGTCACTGGATTATTTAAAAATTTAAGAATTTTTTAAAATTTAAAACACTGAATTTAAAATCCCGATGGTCAACTCCGGCGTTGTGGCAGCAATACATGTAGCAGGTGTGCGTTGTGACCCTTGTGGTGCAATGCGTTATCATTTTGATATTTGATATTGTAAATAAATACTGTTGGCTACATGTACTAATATAGATCATCATGGACAGCCTGTGATCTGTGAAGGACAATGGAACAGAGTTAACCATAAACCTGTCTTTGGTCCCCAAAATGTTTAATCCTTTCTTGTAATTTATGCCACTTTTCTCCCAAGAAGATTTAATAAATTGGGTTTTACTTGTACTTAGAAGAAATGAACAGTAATTGGGCTAATATTTTATCATGTCAGTCTCTTGTTGCCGTGGCATGGCACATTCTTGGATTGCAGATGGAGCAGACAGGCTGCATCTATTAAAAGGTAGTTGTAGGGGTAGTGAATAAGTTGCCTAAAGACAACAAGGTGTGTTCCTGCAGATGGTGGTTGTGTGGGTCCTAACATCTGTATGAAACTAGAATGTTGAGAATGCTACGCAGGTTGTCAGATATGGACAGGTTTTTTGGGATGACTGAGGCGACAGAAAAGGGCATTGGATTTGTGGCTTAGAGTGTGGAAAAAGAGCAGCAAAAGAATGCAGACCATCAATTAGTTGTAGAGGAAATACAAGGGTCACTGAACCAACAGACAGTTGACATAGGGCAGACATTTTTTTTAACCCATTGACAATTGCCTTAGATGAGATTCTGTCTTTATTCACTTCGCAAGCAATGCCCCAGATGTTTTCTTAATGTGTTTCTTTCACATACCAAAATTTTCATTCAAAACTGGGAAATGCAGTCCTGCAGATATGCCTATATCATCTGCCATTTGTAGTATTGATAATGATGTATTTGAACACAACACAACATTGTATGCTTTGATTTTTCATCAGTTAAGAAATTGGGTGGCCAGGTGGAACATTGTTTGTCTTCCGTCATTCTTGACCATTTTTAAATCATTGTTGCCATTCAGACATATTTGATTTTCTTAATGCTCCATCACCAAATGCTGCTTCTAACAAACAATATCATTAGTGGTTCTTCCTGTTTTGTACAATTTCAAACCAATTTGCTGTTCTGTTAATGACATCTTTAAAAAATTGCTGACACACTTTCTTTAAATCAAATAATTGCCTTTGTTGATCAACAATGCACATTCAGACTGAGTAGAAACCAACATTGAGATCCAGACAGTCTACTAAACCCTGCCTAACCATCAAATGGCTGTATCATTTTAAAGTGGGGTTGCTCAGGCAGTCCAAGAACTTTTGGAACAAACATTGTACATTGCATTGTTGAAACATCAGATGTATTTTGATTTTTGCCCATAATGATCTGAAAAGTTACATTCTTCAACCACAAGGTTAAGTCAGGGAAAGAATGAGCAATCATCTTCCACACACATACCTAGTATATGCCTCCCTACTGAATAATGTTTTCCACTCTTGCAAGTTGTTATTGTATTCTTACCTGCTCTGTTACAAATTTCCATTGACAAATGTCATTTCATTGTATTAAAATAAATGAACTGTCATATACACCATAAAATTTCATGGGTTTTTTTAAGCCAGTGACAGTAATGACTATAACAGTGAATAATAATTAAATGAACGGTTTCTTCTCCTAAGATGGATTTTGAATCTGGTCTATTGGTGCAGCCCTTGAATTTTAGGCATTGTGTACCCTTGAATGTTTATAGCCGTTGCACATGAGTTAAGAGAGAATGTATTGAACAAGTGAAATTGAATGGCCAGTGGTAAGACATAGTAGGAATAAAAAAATAGGGGATGTTTTGAAAGGATGAGACTCTGCGCATTGGGGGGGGGGCCAGAAGGGTCTAGCAGTTGTCGCAGTATGTCCACGTCAAAATAAAGGGGGTTTTGTTCAAATTTTTAAATAGTGGAAATTTCTTAACTTTGACAGTTTTAGACCTCTTAAATCTTGCAGGGGAGGATGAACGGTAGTCAGGCGTACACATTAAGAAAAAAACGGCTAGAATGCTAATTTGGGATTCATACAGGTCACGACACAGCGGGCAACGTTAGGTCATTGGTAGCCAATCACTTAACAGAATTTAAAAATTCTTACTTTTGGACCTATTAGGAAATAGCGAAATCGAAAGACAGCCAACTAGAAATCAGGGAAGTGGAAAGAAGATTCAAGTAGTGGAAAAGAAATGAGAACGGGAGTGCCAGTTACTGCGTAGCGATGCATAAGGGCAGTAACTGTTTAGCCAGGGTAAAGTAAAGACAATAATTTGGGTGACCCTGATCAGTGGAGTGTTGAAGTTCCCATGCCACTGCCATTAATTATACAAATCACCTGTATGTAATTAGTTTGGACAAAACAACATAAAAATAAAGAGGATAATCAAGTTAGTGACCAGATTACCATGATCGTGTGTAGTTGTCGGTTCCCATAAGTATTTCGGGTCCTCTGAAGAGACACTTAGATTCCCTGAAATCAAGAGTCCTGCTTTCAAATTTGAGCTAGAACGGGTATATGTTCAACATTAAATTAATGTGTGGCCCGCTGCCCACATGTCTGCTTAAATGTGGTATATGTTGAATATTTCAATGTTTCACCGTGCATTTTTCAATTCAATAATTGATAAACACCAACACATGCACTTTTTCACATTCAAAACTGTATTAGTCTAAAATTTTAATTTCAATGTTAAAATGCATAAATATATTTAAAGGTACTCCAACATGTTTCGATCTTAACAGATCATCATCAGGGAGTAGGCCTGTACCTCGTTAAAGTCACAGTGACTTTAATGAGGTACGGGCCTACTCCCTGATGATGATCTGTTAAGATCGAAACATGTCGGAGTACCTTTAAATATTTTTATGTATTTTAACATTGAAATTAACATTTTAGACTAATAAAGTTTTGAACGTGAAAAAATGCATGTGTTGGTGTTTATCAATTATTGAATATGTTATTATTACTTTTTTGGGTTATGATGAAAATGCAGGAGCACAGAGTTGATACCACATGTGTGTTGATCAACCTAATGATGGTTTGTTAATCTTCTCTCTGAACCCTTATTATCTTATACTTAATAGACAATATGCCTGTTAGAATATGTGTGCAAGTAATGTTTTTATCTATTTTCCAGGTTAAAATTGTGTCTGGAAGTACAAGTGAGTACGTAATCCGCACACAGCCAACAGATGGCTGTCTGTCAACGTTAGAGACAGCAGCAGAAACTTTAGCAGTAATAGAAAGAAACAGTTACATAAAAAGTAAATTATTGCAGCCATTGATAGCACTTTGTGACTACCAGTTGGATCATGGAGCAGTTACACATCAGAGTAAAGAATATAGAATAAAAAATGATACGTATCCGAAACAAATTGGGAAGAGACTTAGTAAGTTGCTGAAAAAGTGTTAAATACTGGACTGAAAAGACTCCGTACATAAGTAGATGTAAATTAGTTAAAGTGATGATCAATGAGAGGATCTGTCTTTATCCACTGAACATGTGAAGATGTTAAAGTATATTTGTGTACCAAGTACTGTAAATATGATTACTGAAGTAGAAACTCTAAGAAAAGTAACATCATATTACTTTAAATATCTGTAAATAACCCAATTCCACAAGAAGTATAGTGAAACTGTGTTAAGAAATTTTTGGAAAAATTGAGCAAATTGGGCTCATTCAGCAGAGAAACTTTTTAAAACATTATGCCCAAAAATGTGTTATTTTGTAATATCATAAAGGAATCTATATTTTATTTACTGGAGTATTATTCCATATGACTTCATTTGAAGATTGTTTTTCACTAATGTTATAGAACTGTGAACCATATTTAAGTCTTCAGGGATTTGACACATTCTTTAATGCAAGATAGGGCCTTACATATTTTTGCAAGCACAAAACATTCCCTCACTTTCCATTTATAATTGCAACATATAAAGTGTAATATCAGATTATTATTTAACAATTAATAATTTTTTGAGTTACATTTTATTTATAGTTAGTTTGGCACTTTTTGAAAAGAAACTGAAGTGTACATACGATATGTAACACAGACTTATTCACCAGTGTGCAGTGGGCTGTCAGAAGTGCCCTTTAGAAAATGATTGTCATCCTGCAGGTACTTCATGGACTTACAGTGCATGGAGAGCAGTTGGCATTGGAGTCAACTTCTTCATGTGCAGTTGAATTCATGGGTTTGTGAAGTTGGTACACAGCCTGCTGTTCACATGCATAAAAAACATCATCATCGTGGACATATCCTTCAAAAACAGTGCTGTTGTTTAAGTTCATCAGAGGGTTTTGTCACATATCTGAGCCTGCTTCTCCTTTTAATCGTCCCCATCAACTTGATGGTTGACTTCCCCAAACTACATACTCCCACCCACCTGCTATTCAGCTTCCAAAGCCCTCCTTCCTACCAATTAGCTCCCCAAATTGCATCCACCCTTCCATCATTGTGTTAGTTCCTGAAACCCCTTCCTGCATCTCCCCTGCCAGTTTGGTTTCCGAAACCCCATTCCACACTACTACTGTTCAGCTTCTCAAAACTCATCCATCCTCCTACCCTGCAGTCATCTTCCCCAACTCCATCTTCCCTCTCACCTACTGACTTCCCCTTCTGTCCTACCATCCAGTTGGGTTCCAAAACTCATCATCCCTCCTACATTAGTGTGCCACTGGAATTATTTAAAAAGTGTTGCATTTTACCCTTAGTATGTTATGTAAAGTGAGTTGGAAATGAAAGAAAAAGTGCTAAATACAAGTGATAAACAGCATGTCTCCAAAACTTACTATCCTGGACGGTTCTTAAACATCACAGCAGAATATGATCAAAATGGAGAGGGAAGTTTTGTAGGTCCGGAGAGTTGTTATTAGGGATTATGTGTGCTATAGGCTTATTTATCAAGAGAAGAGAGAGGTTGGGTTGAAACTCTCTTTTGACAGATATTTTAAGAAAGTTGATGATCCCTATTAGGGTTAGAATCATATTCTTCGGCATATCTGCTTGTAGAATCATCATCAGCAAGTCATTTTTTTTCAACATTAAAATTTGTTTCTTGTCCATCTAAGAAACTAGAATTTCAGGTTCACATTACTTTAGAAAGTAAATTTCTGCTTACTATATTTAGTGTTTTGTGTGGATTTTTAATATTTTAAATGATTGTGGATACATTTTTTAACACTTGCAGTTTTAGAACTCCAAATATTTATGCCATCATTGGAATTTTATCGTATTTTTAGCTTTCTGAGAATGGAGTTTCTCCGCAACATATGTCTGTAGATAACATTCACACCCATTTGGAGGAATACATTATGTATGAAACTAGGAGACATCTGTATACATGGACTTTTATATATACACATATATATTGAAGTTTAGTTTGTATCGCCTCTAGTAAAGGCATAATACATTATGAATTATATAATAATACCTGTTGAAATTAGTTTGCACAATTTTATTGCTATTCTTCGTTTTTGAAGTTTGGGTAGTTTCATCACTATTATTCATTTTTCAGATTCTCTGAACGTGTACACTGAGGTAAGTTTTAGCGTCTCCATCAAGACTGTTTTCATAAATTGTTACGTAATGGAAATAACATTATGGCATAGATTTGCAGAGTTAGATAATCATTTATTACAGCAGATGTCTTTGAAACTTCCTGTTTTCCTGTGCTTCCGATCTGTGGCTCTTATGCATGAGGTCTAATCTGACACTAATTAACACTGACTTTGTAATGTAGACAGGCCTCCTATGTAAGCATTTTATCTTTAAATGTTCTGTGGAACACCTCATAAAGATGGTACAGAAATTTAGCAAACAGGAAGTGCTCCTTTAAACTTGTTGTTTTTGGAAAAATTGGGTTACACTATGGAAAATGAATGTGAGAATGACTATCAAACCAACATTTCAACTATGAAGGAGTTAAAGAGTATATTAAATCAGGGGAAAGTATGCCTTCATTTGGTACAGTTTCATTTGTCTTCCCACCTGTGGTGTAGAAGCATAATACAATTATACAAAAATATTTTTTTATGTTTTTTATGAATATGCAACTTGGTCTCTTTCATTTAGGCCAAAACATAGATTATGGGCAATTGAGAACAGGTTGCTGAATATTTCAATGCAAAAGAAAGTAATAGTAGGCTAAAGAAAAGTTGCATGATAAACTTCATGATTTGTACTCAGTTGTATACTATTAAGGGTGCATGTCTACTAGATGAGTGGTGTATTTGGGCATGCAGGAGAAAGAAGAGACATGCATGTGGAGTTTTAGTGGGAAGGTGTGACATGACATACCGATGATTTTGAACACCTAGTCATAGAGTGGAAGAGAATATTACCATCACTGTTATGTGGCCTTGGGTAGGGACTGGGATCCTGTAATCAACCCACGGTTTCCAAAAAGTTTAGCGAATTTCTAGAATATCTTCTCTGGGAGAACTCGTCAAGTTTCTGGGTTGTCCACTAGGTGTCGGTGAGTATTTCAGTCTCTGTGATGCATTTAAGTGAGCCCCTGTCACCACGGCATGGCACGTCCACAGGTTGCAGATGGAAGAACAGCCTCCAATATGGAGGGTAATTGCAAATATATTGAATAAGCAGTCGCGGACAGCCGAGAAGGGTTGGTCCTCCAGCCTGGTGGTTGGGCGAGGTGCTAAGAACTCCTCACTGGGAAAAAAAATTATCATGTTACGAATCATTCAAAAAGGCCTCAGACTTGGACCGATGCAATGGAAGAGGGACGTGGAATGTTAGGAGCCTGTATAGGTCAGGTTCCCTTACAATGGCAGCCAGTGAACTGGCAAGATATAAATTAGATTTAGTGGGTGTACAAGAAGTTAGGTGGGACAGATGGGGTACATGGCAGGGGATTATAATTTTTCCATGGAAAAGGAAATGATAACCATCAATTGGGAACAAAATTTTTTGTCCATCACAGAATATTATCAGTATTTAAGAGAGTAGATTTTGTTAGTGATGGGATGTCATACATCGTTCTGAGAGGGCGCTGGTATTATATTTTGAACGGGTATGCACCGAGGAGGAAAGTGATTCAAAAGGCAGTTTTTATGAGGAATTAAAGCAGGTTTTTTATTACTTTCCTAAGTACTACCATATGAAAATTCTGTTAGGAGATTTTAATGCAAAATTTGGGAGAGATGATACCTTCAAATCTGCAGTTGGGAATGAGAGTCTACATCATGATAGTAATGATAGTAGTGTTAGAATAGTAAACTTCGCCACATCAAAAATCTGGTTAAGAGTGCGATGTTCCCACACTGAAACATTCAAAAATAAACCTGGACCTCTTCTGAAGGGAAGACTCAACCAAATTGATCACATATGGATGGATAGGAGATGGCATGCGAGTATACTCGATATATGAACTTTTAGGGGAGCTGACAGTGATACTGATCACTATCTGATGGTGCAAAAGCTAGGAAAAGAGTGGCAATAGGTAAAGAAGCAGCACAGAAGTTTTTGTGGAAGTATTTAATCTAAGGAAGCTAAATGAGATGGAGGTTAGATAAGAGTATCAGATTAAGATCTCCAACAGGTTTGCAGCTTTGGAGAACTTATGTGACAGTGAGGACATAAATAGGGCTTGGGAGAACATTAAAGAGTATATCAAAACCTCAGCTAAAGAGAGTCTTAGGTCTGTATGAATTGAAGCAGCATACGCCATGGTTTGATGAAGAATGTGTAAGTTATTTAGATCAAAAGAAGCAGGCTAAAATGCAGTGGTTACAGGTTCTAAACCAAAACAATGTAGACAATCTAAACAATGTAAGATGTGAAATTAGTAGACATTTCTGGAACAAAAAGAAGGAATGAAAGCTAAAATTGATGAACTTGAAACTAACAGTAAGAACAAAAGTATCAGAGACTTGTATAGGGGCATAAGTGATTTTAAGAAGGGTTACCAGCCTCGAAATAATATAGTAAAGGATGAGAAGGGTGTTTTGGTTACAGCCCCCCACAGTATTTTGGCTAGGTGGAGGAGCCATTTGTCTCAGCTGTTCAATGTGCCTGGGGTTAATGATGTTCAGCAGACAGAAATACATACAAGACAACCACTAGTGCCTGAGCTGAGTGAATATGAGTTTGAGATGGGTATTGAAAATCTAAAAAGACACAAATTACCAGATATTGATGAAATCCCTGCAGAATTGATTAAAACAGGAAAGAGGACTATTTGCTCTGAGAGTCATAAACCTACTAATAATATTTGGAATAAGGAGGAATTGCCTAAGGAGTGGACGGAATCAATCGTACCTACCTATAAGAAGGGC
>Ga0209737_10003343_pt1 | contig 11219 bp, 9 predicted proteins | sample TergutCu122P3_FD_187284 | JGI IMG/M metagenome (GOLD analysis project Ga0209737, IMG submission 187284) | Cubitermes ugandensis P3 segment gut microbial communities from Kakamega Forest, Kenya - Cu122 P3 (SPAdes) (version 2) | ecosystem: Host-associated > Arthropoda: Insects > Digestive system >...
CCGCCTTAATCGTGAAGGAATTGTAGGGGCCAAGACTGTCTTTGACATCCCTTTAGGTTACCTGTCCATCAGCACGCCGGAAGAACTGCGCCGCAAGCTGCTCTAGCTCTTTTGGCGTTGGTTATTTATTAACCATCTGGGCAATAGCGCTCCGGCTGCAGCGCCAAGAAAAAATTTACTTGCAAAAACTATGATTTATTATTAAAATATGATAAAATAGCAAGATGCCATTAATAAATTCTCTAAAAGAATGGATGTCATCTAAGAGTGTCACAAATTATAATACTGTATTAGAAAGGAGTTTATGAAAGATGAATCAGGTTGTTCAGTTTTTATTGAAGAGTAAGGTTTTTTATGTGGCTACCATCGAAGATGATCAACCGCGTGTACGTCCGTTTTCTGCCATAATGGAGTGGGATGGGAAGACCTACATCTGCACCAGCAATAAAAAGGCCGTTTTCAAGCAGATGGCTGCTAATCCTAAAGTTGAGATCTCAGCTATGGCCGGCGACAAGTGGATTCGTTTTTGGGGGAAGGTCGTCGTTGATCCGAGACGGGAAGCTCGCGCGGCTATGATTGAAGCTCATCCAATGCTGGCAAACATGTATAAAGTTGATGATGGAGAGTTTGAAGTGCTCTACTTCACAGATGCAAAGGCAATGGTCTACACCTTTACAAGCGCCCCGGAGGAGCTCACGCTCTAACTAATCTTTATAAATTATAAATTGACTTAATAAAATGAATGATAGGCAGGTAGGTACAAATTATGGGCAATAACCCTTTTTCACAAATCACTCCTGAAATTTTAGAACTCGCGACTCTTTGTGAAAGGAATAGCACCATCGATCCTTCACTTTATGAAAAATATTCTGTTAACAGAGGTCTGCGGGATGTAAACGGAAAGGGTGTTTTAACCGGATTAACTGAGATTTCCGCCATTTACTCTTCGAAAATCATTGATGGAGTAGCCCAGCCCTGCGAGGGTGAGCTTTATTATCGCGGCATTAATGTGGAAGAACTGGTGGAAGGATACATTAATGAGAAAAGATACGGATTTGAAGAAGTTGCATATTTATTGATGTTCGGGCGGCTGCCTAATGCCCGGGAACTGAATGATTATTGTCAATTGTTGGCAAGATACCGCTCTTTGCCTACAAACTTTGTCCGGGACATTATTTTGAAGGCGCCCAGCCAGGATATGATGAATACCTTGGCTCGCAGCGTATTGACAATGTATTCCTATGATGATTACGGCAATGATATTTCGTTACCCAATGTTTTGCGTCAATCGCTGCAGCTGATAGCCCTGTTCCCCCTGCTCTCGGTTTATGGATACCAGGCTTATTGCCATTACCATGACAATAAAAGCTTGTTTATTCACGCTCCGAAAGCGGAACTCTCCACAGCGGAGAATATCCTGCATATCCTGAGGCAGGACAGTACATATACGGAGTTGGAAGCGCAAATCCTCGATCTTGCTCTCATACTCCATGCTGAGCACGGCGGAGGTAACAACTCTACCTTTACGGTTCATGTGGTTTCCTCTTCAGCGACAGATACATATTCAGCCATCGCCGCTGCCCTTGGTTCCCTGAAAGGGCCGAAGCACGGGGGAGCGAACATTAAAGTTGTGCAGATGTTTGAAGATATGAAAGAAAACATTAAAGACTGGAACGATGAAGACGCTGTGGCAGATTATCTCAAACGGCTCTTACACGGCGAAGCTTTTGACAATCAGGGATTGATTTACGGTATGGGCCATGCGGTCTACTCCCTCTCAGACCCCCGTGCCGAGGTTTTCAAGAAGTTTGTGGAGAGACTCTCCAGAGAAAAAGGCCGTACGGAAGAATTCCAGCTATACTCTCTGGTTGAGAGATTGGGACCGGAAGTTATACAGAGAGAACGTCGTATATACAAAGGGGTCAGCGCCAATGTAGACTTCTACAGCGGCTTTGTCTACAACATGCTGGACCTGCCTTTGCAATTATATACGCCTCTCTTCGCTATAGCCCGTATTGCCGGATGGTCTGCTCACCGCATGGAGGAGATCATAAACGGCAACAGAATTATCCGTCCGGCTTACATGGCTGTCGCCGAAGACCAGAAGTATATCCCACTGGCGATGCGCGGTTCCTAATAGAAGAGACAATTAACTTCAGCGAAATATAAATTAAGCGTCTGTCATACTTAGGCAGGCGCTTGATTTATTATCTTTTTATACAAGAAATATCAAAAGATATCAGTGAGAACTCATCTCTGGTAAGCTTTTTTCTTTTTGGCCAACTGTTCCAGGAGAAATGGATTGAGAACCTTTATAAAGGTACCCTTCATACCTAGGGATCTGGACTCAATGACGCCGGCGCTTTCAAATTTCCTTAGTGCGTTGACGATAACTGACCTGGTGATCCCTAACTGATCGGCTATCTTACTTGCTACCAACAGACCTTCTTCACCATGGAGCTCCTCGAAGATGTTTTCTACAGCTTCCAATTCAGAATAAGAAAGGGTTCCGATAGCGAGCTGCACGACAGCCTTATTGCGCGCTTCTTCCTCAATTTTCTCTGCTTTTGCCCTTAAGATCTCCATCCCAACCACAGTGGCGCCGTTTTCCGCCAGGATCAGGTCTTCCGATATAAAAGAATCTGTAAAACGGGCCAGCAGCAGTGTCCCGAGCCTTTTGCCCCCGCCGATAATGGGGACGACTGTGGTAAACTTGTTTGTGAAATGACAGGTTTCCGTGTGCACAAAGACACAATCATTTGTTTTCTGGGTCATGTTGACCCTTGTCTCATCATCTCTTAACAAAAATTCGTTATACTTTTCCGGGAAATCCCCTGCCTTCAACACTTGACGGACCATCAAATCACACTCAAAGCCGTCAACAAAGGCAAAACCAAGAATCTTCCCTTCCCGACTGGAAAGATAGACGTTGGCATGAATGACGCTTTTCAGAACATCTGCCACTTCATTGAAGTCTACACGTTGCCCAACATTCTTCTGCAATATTTTATTGATACGGCGCGTTTTTTCTAATAACGGGGAGTCTACCATTACCATCACCTCTTTTTTGAATTTTAATAACCGAAATCGTGATTAATCAATTTGATAAAATTTACCTTCAAATATACCTTGTCATAAAGAGTATATCGCCAATTATTTCAAAAATTTAAACTATTTTAAGTATATAACGCATATTTTTTATGCATTATTCTACAGTATATACTTGCTCAAATCTTTGTTCATGACTATATCCTTCAGTTTCAGCTTCACGTAATCCCTGTTAATAACGATTTTTTGGCCATCCAGCTCGGGTGCGTAGAAAGATACTTCTTCCAAAATTTTTTCTAAAACAGTGTGTAATCGACGTGCCCCGATGTTTTCCATATTATCGTTAAGCAAACTAGAAATCTCGGCGATCTCTTCGATTCCTTCCTCATCAAATTCTATCAAGACCCCTTCTGTGGACAGGAGAGCTATGTATTGTTTGATTAAAGCGTTCTCGGTGTCTGTTAATATCCTTTTAAAATCATCTTTTGTCAAGCTCTGCAGCTCTACTCGGATAGGAAATCTACCTTGAAGCTCCGGGATGAGATCAGAAGGCTTTGAGAAATGAAAAGCCCCGGCTGCGATAAAAAGTATATAATCTGTTTTAACCGGACCATATTTTGTCATCACCACTGATCCTTCCACTATAGGAAGGATATCACGCTGGACGCCTTCTCTGGAGACGTCAGGCCCGCTCTTCGCAGTATTGCCGCCGGCTATTTTATCAATCTCATCCAGGAAAACGATCCCTGATTGTTCTGCTTTTTCGATAGCTTCACTGATGACGTCATCCATGTTTATGAGCTTTTCGCTCTCTTCCTGCAGAAGCACCTTCCGGGCTTCCTTCACAGGCAACTTTTTCTTCTTTTTCTTGCCGGGCATAAGACTGCCAAGCATATCTTGAAAATTGATCCCAACTCCGTCCATCCCCATCCCAGAAAAAAAGTCCATCATAAGGGGATTGGAAGGAGTGCGATCGTCAACCTCCACCTCAATTATCTCGTCCTCTAAAGCGCCTGAGCTAAGTCTCTCCTTTAGCGCTCGCTTCGCTTCTGTTGCCGTATCTTTGACTTGGGCGTCTGGATCCTTGCTCTGGACGCCTTCATATTGCATCTCAGGTTCTTCATCTGTCTGCGAATCATCTGCATCTGAGGCAGCCTGAAAAAGAAGATCAAAGGGACTCATGGCGGCGGGCTTGCTTTTCTTGACAGAGGGTGACAAAAGATCCAGAAGCCGCCCTTCGGCAAGTTCTGCCGCTCTTTTTTCAATAGCCCGGCTTTTCTCCTCTTTGACTATGCGCACAGATGCTTCAAGCAACTCCCTGATCATGGAATCCACGTCTCTGCCAACGTAACCGACCTCGGTAAACTTGGTGGCTTCCACTTTTACAAAAGGAAAATTGACGAGCTTGGCCAATCTGCGGGCAATTTCTGTCTTGCCGATACCTGTAGGCCCGATCATAATAATATTTTTCGGGATAATATCATCCTTAATGCTTTCTTGAAGGATTCTGCGCCGATAACGGTTTCTAAGCGCTACAGCAACGCTTTTTTTTGCGTCGTTCTGCCCGATAATATACTTATCGAGTTCTTCTACTATTTTTCTAGGAGTGAGTTCTTTTTCAAAATTTGACATCTAGTCTGCAATTAGCCTCCCAATCGTATATTGTATATCAGATCTCTTCAACATTTATATTATTATTGGTATAGACACAAATCTCTGAAGCGATGGAAACGGAGCGGAGCGCAATTTCAGCAGGTGTAAGGGCTGTTTCTCTAAACAAAGCCCTGGCTGCAGCCAATGCGTAAGCGCCGCCGGAACCGATAGCAGCGATCCCGTCATCCGGCTCGATAATCTCCCCTGTACCTGATAAAACGAGCAACGCATCCTCTGAGGCAACGATAAGCAAGGCTTCCAATCGTCTCAAATAGCGATCCGATCGCCATTCTTTGGCAAGCTCAACTGCAGCGCGCCGCAGGTTGCCGTGGGCTTCCTCCAACTGCTTCTCAAACTTGTCAAAAAGGGTAAAGGAGTCTGCCACAGACCCTGCAAATCCAGCTAGGACTTTATCATGGTAAAGCCTTCTGACTTTTTTGGCCTGATGCTTCATAATGATGCTGCCGGAAAAAGTGACCTGGCCATCGCCTGCGATAGCAATTTTATTGTCTTTTTTTACAGCAAGTATTGTTGTGGATTCAAACATAAGAGCACCTACAATGTTTTCAAGATTAAATTGATAACTTTATATTAAATTAATAACTTTAAATATTGAAATTTTCGACGATTTCGTCAGTATTAATTTTATTTCGTCTGTATTACACCTTAGACCTACGTTAGACTTACGTTTGTTAATCTGCTAACCGTCCGTCCCGGACCACTAACCACTTGCGGTCGCAAACCGCATAAAACTTACTCAAGCTCTGGGATGAGCCCTCAAGTAGGTTTTCTTCAGATCTTCCTTGGTAATATGCGTATATATCTGGGTTGTAGAGATGGAAACATGTCCCAGCAACTCTTGAACAACCCGCAAATCAGCCCCTGCATTTAACATATGGCTGGCAAAAGAATGGCGCAACATGTGAGGGCTGACCTTCAGACCGGCGTCAAGCTCTCGTGCGTATTTTGCGATCATACGGCGGATGCTTCTATCCGTCAACCTTTGACCGTCTCTGTTCAAAAAGAAGGCGTTGTCCCTTGCTCCTGCTTTGCAGTTTGCCTCCAGCGCCGACCTGCCGATTTTTAAATAAACTGCCGCCGCCTGACGGGCATATTTCCCTATAGGGACGATCCTTTCCTTAGACCCTTTACCCATCACCTTTATATAGCCGGATTCCAGATCCACATCTGCCAGATTCAATCCTGCGGCTTCACTGACTCTGATGCCGGAACCATAGATGATCTCCAAAATCGCTTTATCCCGGGAACCGGAGACTGTCCCTGCAGCCGGAGCTTCCAGAAGATCAATAACCTCATCCGGATAAAGAAACTTGGGCAGTTTTTTTGCTTTTTTAGGTGTAGAGAGAACCTCCCAGGAACTATTGTCAAGTTCTCCCTCCCTTTTCAAATAGCGCAAAAAAGCTCTCACGGCTGCTATTTTCCTGGCTATGGTACTCCTTGCGTAACCCAGTTCCTTCAAAATAGCTAAGAATCTTCTTAATATTTGATAGTTAACATTTTGGCATGAGATTTCTTGGGCGTCAATGAAGCGTAAAAATTGTTCAATATCCTTTTCATAGCTTGTGATAGTCAAATTAGCAGCATTTCTTTCAACTTTCAAATACTGCTTAAATTTTTCGGTATAATTCTCCATGGACTTACCCTTATCTTTCCATACTAACATAGTAAATCTTAATATGCAAGTGATTTATATAAATAATAAACAGAATTTTTCAAGAAAGATCGACAATTTCTCTAAGCTTCTGTCTGAGAGCGCCTTTTTACGCTCTTTACGGGGCGTCTTGGCGAGTAGCGGGGGAAATAGCCCAAAATTAATATTCATAGGCTGAAAATTGCTGCTGTCTGCGGTAACAAGGTAATTTGTCAAGGCGCCGAGAGCTGTCTCAACCGGAAAAATTAATGATTCATCACCTTGAAGAAAGCAATATGCATTAATCCCGGCTAGGAGCCCCGTAGCAGCTGATTCCACGTAGCCTTCCACCCCAGTGATCTGACCCGCCCAAAAGATACCCGGCGCCTCTTTCATTTCTAAAGAAGCCTGCAGCAATAAAGGAGCATTAATATAAGTATTCCTGTGCATGACGCCCAGTCTGACAAATTCGGCAGACTCCAATCCCGGGATCAAACGAAATATACGTCTCTGTTCCGGCCATTTGAGCCTGGTCTGAAACCCCACCATATTATAGAGGGCGCCTTGAGCATTTTCTTTCCGCAGCTGCACAACGGCGTAAGGATGTTTTTCCTGACCTTGGAGAGTAAGCCCTACGGGCTTAAGCGGCCCATAGCGAAGGGTATCTTCCCCTCTTCTTGCCAGCGTCTCTACAGGCATACAGCCTTCAAAAAAAATTTCCTGCTCAAATTCTTTGCCGGGCGTCACTTCCCCGCGGCTGAGTTCCTGCCAAAACAACCTGTATTCTTCTCTGTCGAGGGGACAGTTCAAATAATCATCCCCGCCCTTCCCATAACGGGAAGCAAAAAAGGCTTTCTCCATGTCGATGGATTCGGCGGTAATAATGGGTGCGGCGGCGTCATAAAAGTACAGCCTGCCAAGACCCGTAAAAGAGTCCAGAAAATCAGCCAGGCCCGGGGAGGTAAGAGGACCGGTGGCGATAATAACAGGCCTCTTTTCCGGCAACTCCGTAAGCTCTTCATAGCGAACCTCAACCAGGGGGTTATCCAAAAGTCGCCGGGTTACCAGATGGGCAAACGCGTCCCGATCTACAGCTAAAGCGCCGCCTGAAGGCACCTGGGTTTCAAGGGCGCACTGCATAATAAGCGAATCAAGCCGACGCATCTCTTCTTTCAGCAGCCCTACTGCATTCTGTGAAGACAAAGCACGAAAAGAATTGCTGCAAACGAGCTCGGCAAAATATTCACTCTGATGCGCGGGGGTCATTTTAGTCGGCCTCATCTCATAGAGGATGACTTTCCCGCCTCTTTTGGCAATTTGCCAGGCAGCCTCTGCTCCGGCCAGCCCGGCGCCGATAACAACAGCCTCATTCATTATTTTTCCTTAGCCCCTTTTGCTTCCTGAAAACCGCAATCTTTATCGCTGCAACGCAGAACAGCGCTTCCGCCCCTGGCTTTCTTTTCCACCATGAACGCTCCGCACCGGGGGCATTTTTGAGCAACAGGCTTATCCCAGGAGACAAAACTGCATTCCGGGTAACTGCTGCAGCCATAAAAAATTCTCCTGCTCTTGGTTCTCCGCTCAACAACCTCGCCTTGGCATAATGGGCATGCTACCCCTATATTTGTCTTAGGCTGCATAGTATAACGGCAATCAGGAAAACCGGGGCAAGCGTAAAATGTTCCGTAACGCCCGTATTTTTTCACCAAATTCTTGCCGCAGTGAGGGCAGACTTCATCGATCTCCTCGTCTTTCAGCTCAATATTCTCCATTTTTTCCGAGGCGACTTGCAAACGAAGACGAAATGGCACATAGAAATCATTCAATACGTTTAAACCGGAATATTCTCCTGATTCTATTTTGTCCAGCTTGTTCTCCAATTGGGCGGTAAAATCGATATCAATTACCTCCGGGAAGAATTCTTTCATCATATCAACTATGATAAATCCAAGCTCCGTCGGCTTGAAGGCTTTTTCCTCCTTCAGCACATAGCCTCTACTCTGTATAGTTTCGATAGTAGGAGAGTACGTGCTCGGCCTGCCGATCCCTTTATTTTCCAAAGTTTTAACCAATGATGCTTCTGTAAATCTTGGCGGAGGCTGCGTAAAATGTTGTTCCGGTTTTAATGAGCGCAGCTCCAAATCTTGTCCTTTTTGCAGAGGAGGTATCCTCTTGTCCTTATCTTTGTCTTTATCTGTTTTTTCTGCATATAAAACGGTAAAGCCGGGAAACTTGACAGTTGAACCACTCGCTTTGAAGATGTATCCCTGGGCGTCGATATCCACTTTTACTTGTTCAAAAAGCGCCTGCGCCATCTCGCTGGCGACAAATCTTTCCCAGATGAGCCTGTAAAGCCTGAGTTGATCCCTGCTGAGAAATTTTTTCATCTGCTCCGGCTCCCTAAAAACTGAAGTAGGCCTGATCGCTTCATGTGCTTCCTGAGCGCCCTTGGGTGAGGCAAAACTTCTGCTCTTTGCAGGGAGGTATTCTTGGCCGAATTTCTCATCAATATACTGCCTCGCCTCCTCCTGGGCTACGGGAGAAACTCTCACGGCGTCTGTCCGCATATAGGTTATTAAACCTATCGATTCTTTTTTGGGACCCACATCCACGCCCTCATAAAGCTGCTGAGCCAAAAACATGGTTCTTTTTGTAGTGAAACCAAGCCTGTTCGAGGCGTCCTGCTGGAGCGAACTCGTTGTAAAGGGAGGCAGAGAGTTGCGCCTTCTTTCTTTAACAGCGATGTTTTTAACGGAATATGAAGCCCCTTCCAAAACTGCTGCGATATCTTGAACCTGTTTTTCAGAAGGAAGTTTGATTTTTTTATCCTTACCAAAGAATTTTGCCGGAAAAAGGCCGCCACTGGTAGGCTCTTTAAAAAGCCCTTCAATAGTCCAATACTCCTCGGATACAAATGCCTCAATCTCCTGCTCTCTATCACTGATCAGACGGACAGCCACAGATTGTACCCGTCCTGCGCTGAGGCCTTTGCGAACCTTGTTCCAAAGCAGCGGGCTGATCATATACCCCACCAGACGATCAAGGATGCGCCTGGCTTGTTGGGCTTCGATCTTGCCCAGATTCAGCGTTTGCGGGTTTGAAAATGCATTTTTCACGGCTGCCTTGGTAATTTCATGGAACTCAACCCTGCACGGCGTGCTCTCTTTGAGACCTAGAGAATTACTGAGATGCCAGCTTATGGCCTCCCCCTCACGATCCGGGTCAGTTGCCAGGAAAATATGTTTGGCTTTTTTGCCGGCGTCTTTCAGCTCCTTCATAATCTTCCCTTTACCTCGTATGGTAATATACTTGGCTTTAAATGCATTTTCAGGATCAATACCCAAGTTACTTTTGGGCAGATCCACAAGATGTCCCATAGAAGCTTTGACAATATAATTTTTTCCTAGAAATTTGCTGATCGTCCTGGCTTTAGCCGGAGATTCAACAATTACAAGATCCATTCGGCACCTCCGCTATGTCCTTATATAATATTTCCCCGGAAGTTGTTTTACCTTTCCGTCCAGTTCCAATTCCAACAACAAAACATGAACTTCCGCGGCGTTTTTCTTACTCGCTATAATTATTTCTTCCAGCAAACGGGGTTCATGGGAAATAAAGTCAAGTAGAGTTCCTGTACGCGGCTCATTCCCAGTAACTATTTGCTCGTTTTTCAGCGGTAGATACAGCTCTTCCAAAATATCTCCCACTGTTTCCACAAGCTTGGCGCCGTCTTTTAGAAGCTTATGACAGCCTTTGCTGTGTGGGCTCGAGATCCCGCTGGGCACGGCAAAGACTTCTCGCCCCTGTTCCAGGGCAAAGCCTGCTGTAATAAGGGCGCCGCTTCTCTCAGCGGCTTCTATGACCAGAGTTCCGAGGGAAAGCCCGCTTATGATGCGGTTTCTCTGAGGGAAATGTTGAGGGAGAGGGCTGACGCCGGGTGGGAATTCGCTGAGAACTATGCCCAGACCAGTGATCTTTTCTTTCAGGCTGCGGTTCTCCGGGGGGTAACATATATCTACTCCACAACCTAAAACAGCCGCTGTATAGCCTCCCGCTTCCAATGCGCCTTTATGCACCCAACTATCAATACCTCTCGCCATGCCGCTGATTATTGTCATCCCGTAGCCTGCCAGCTTGGATGCAAAACTAAAGGCAACCTCCTGCCCGTAATGAGTATGTTTCCTGCTGCCAATAATAGCCAATGACGGATTGTTCAACAGCTTCAGATTCCCCTGATAGTAAAGAAGAGGAGGCGGATCATGAATCTCTTTCAACAAAGATGGATAATCCGCTTCCTCCCATGTTACAACAGAGATGTTTTTTTGTACGACTTCTTCCCAAGCCTGATCAGGGTCAAGCTTGGTTCGTATATTGATAAACTCCTCCGCCACAACAGGCCCAAAGCGCTCCAAACTAAGCAATTCGGGCTTTGTCGCACGCCAGGCGTCAAATGGCGACCCATAATAGTCAAGGAGTGTTTTTATTCTTTTAGCGCCCAAAGAAGGAACTAATTTTAATGCATGATAATATTTCCTGATTTCCTTCTTCTCGTCAGTCATTTGTTTCGACGTTGACGATCTTCGTCATTTTATTGTTTTCATCGACGAAAATAACTTTTGGGTTGAAACCCTGCAGCTCTTCCGGAGTATAGCATCCATAGGTAATAATAATGATCGTATCTCCCGGCTGAACCAACCTGGCTGCTGCGCCATTGAGACAAATATCACCTTTTCCCCGTTCCCCGGTTATAACATATGTCTCCAGGCGTGCGCCGTTATTGTTATTCACAACCTGGACTTTCTCGTAGGGCAGCATATCCGCCAGATCCATAAGATCTTCGTCTATGGTTATACTGCCTACATAATTA
>Ga0209737_10003344_pt1 | contig 11217 bp, 8 predicted proteins | sample TergutCu122P3_FD_187284 | JGI IMG/M metagenome (GOLD analysis project Ga0209737, IMG submission 187284) | Cubitermes ugandensis P3 segment gut microbial communities from Kakamega Forest, Kenya - Cu122 P3 (SPAdes) (version 2) | ecosystem: Host-associated > Arthropoda: Insects > Digestive system >...
CCATATACAGTGTAAGGGATGTTGTTTTTGCGCAGACAATTTTCAACAAAGCGCGAAATATAGTTAGCCCGGTAAATGATGGCAATATCACTATATTTTCCTCCGGCGCTTATATGTTCATTGATTTTTCCAGCAATATAAGCCGTTTCTTCATTATCATTTTTGGCGTGAAAATGTTCGGGTTTCGGACCACTTTCATTTTGTGTATGTAATTCTTTTTTGTCACGGTTTTGGTTTTTTGAAATCAAGCTATTGGATGCCGCCAGAATCTCCGGGGTGGAGCGGTAATTTTCGTTTAAGAAAATGGTCTTAAATTCGGCTTTTAGCGGCGGTACTGTATGGAATGGAAAATACTGCGGAAGTAGGTCTTCGTCGGTGTAATAAGATTTCATATAATCGATAAACATGGTGAAATTCAGCATCGGACAACCACGCCATTCGTAGATATTCTGGTCGCCGTCACCTACAACGAAAAAATTTTGATGCACATCCGTTAATAAGCGCAAAATCCTGACTTCCTTGCTATTGGTATCTTGAAATTCGTCCATCATCACATAATGAAGGCGGTCACTCCATTTTATTGCCACATCATCGTGAAATTTGAATAAATGTACGACAAAGTTGATAATATCAAAGAAATCAAGCCCAAAATATTTCTTCTGTTTTTCCATGTAACGGGCGATGACTTCTTTCTGTGCTTCATCGGCAGCATCGTAACGTTTTACACCCTCGCGTGGATTCTGCATATAATCGCCATAAACGGTTTTATTTTTATACAAGCGGATTTTGTCAATCATGTATTCAAAGGTCGCGGTATCCATTTTGATACCTAGTTCTTCGTAAACCTCTTCCAAGATATTTTTTTGGTCGGTATTGTCCAGAATAACGAAACTCTCAGGATAAAATAATTTACCGATATCCTCCTTGAGTACGCGGACACAAAAAGAATGGAGCGTGGAGACAAAAGAAATATCAATATCATTGCCCAACATATAACGCAAACGGTTTTTCATTTCACGGGCGGCTTTGTTCGTAAAAGTGATACAGAGAATATTCGCCGGTGAAATCCCAAGCTCTTCAACGAGATAGGCATACCGCGCTGTCAACGCCCGGGTTTTACCGCTGCCTGCCCCGGCAACAACACGAACATAACCTTCGGTAGATCGGACGGCTTCCAGTTGTTGTTCGTTTAGCTGAGATAAGATTTTGTCAATATCCATTTAAGTTGATTCCATAGGGTGCTGAGATTCAAAACCAACGTTCCAAATCAGGAAGGAGTTCAACCGTATCATCAAAGGTTCTACCTTCCTTTATATAGTTATTTCTGCGGTTAACACGATCTATTTGCTGGATTTTATAAGAACGGTATGCCACTTCATCGGCATAACGGCTTGGAATTACAATTACACCATCGTGGTCGGCAAAAATCACATCCCCCGAACTAACTTGCACACCAGCGCATAATACGGATTCATCTAAAGAGTTAAGCTCAATACGACCTTGGGGATGAACATATGAAATACCTTTGGAAAAAACCGGCATTCCTTGGATTATACTTTCGGGCGTATCTCTCATATAACCGTCAAGGACGATGCCAAGAAGACCATTATTGACCATATTATGGACATTCTCACTACCAAAAACACCACCGATTAAACCGTGGACGGCACAGACAATAACGGAATCTTTTACATTTACAAAAAGCTCCATTGCTTTGTCAAATAAATCCGTTTTTTGTTTGTTATCCCAATAATGATATCCACCATCTTTTTTGCGGGCATATTGCAAGCGTTCGAAATCCTCATATTCCATATAAGGCATTTTAACATCTGTTTTGGTAAACTCCATTGTTCTTGCAATACCGCAAAAGCTGGTTTGATCGATTATTGGACGCATATACGGCTCCATGCAATATAAATCTTGTAAACCCATGCTGTCTAAAGCATCACTTAGATCGGCACAGCGTGACATTTTAATAAGCTCTAATGCTTTTCTATTAATCACCACTTCCACTCCTCCTTAGGATGTAGAGACTCGAACCCTGCCTGTCCAAATTTAAACTCCAACCCACAATCTCATTATACCACATAAACATAATTTACTAAAGAACAAATTAATGAGTTACTATCATTTTATGGGCTAAAAGCTCCAAGTTTTTAATTATGTTTGAGGCATAATGCATGTTAGCGACTTATTATTGAATTGTCGAAAAAATCGTTCAACAAATTCATGATAGTCATGTCATGTTCCATATAAAGACTTTTATCAATTATATCTTTAATGCTCATGCTAAGCGTAAGTTTTTGGTATTCAATTGCGGCATCAGTTAAGAAATATTCATAGTGTCCGTTATGCTTCGATAATGGGTTGAATCATATTCATTATAATCGGCTCGACTAAAAACTACTGTATGTGCGATAGTGATTCCACCAATGCAAATACCCCCCAGACCTATTATAATAATCAAACACCATATCATAAATTCTGCTCCTACCATGTAAGTGGTATGTTTCGGATAAAAGCGTCAAACAGCACCCCGTACATATACGAGGCGCTGTCATACATTTACCAGATTATTTTCTTTTTACGGGAATCCATATTTCTGTGTAATAATCCGCACTGCTTGAATCACCGGCAGTATACATCTCGATGGTGATACAATCATCAAGCTCATATTCGCGGCAGTTAGGAAGCCATTCGCCCCATATTTTCTTAAATCCTTCGTATAAAGCATCGGGCATAGCACCTGTGCATGGGAAAATTGCCCATGTTTTTGCGGGGATTTCCATCTTTGTAAATTTATCAGGGAGTAGTTCTTTTCCTTTATTACAATCCGCTATCATATAATTGATTTTATTGTTGCCTGATTTAGTGTCGTAACTAATCCCGAACATGCCGCAAACATATGCGCCGTTCCCGCTTTGAAAATGTTCTTTCCAAAATTCAGGTACCTCCACATTCATTGTATCTCCGTTAAATTCCTTTGTGCAACCAATAACGGTAAACGCTTCTTTTTTTTCAATCTTGTAATCCATGAGATTACCTCCTTCTAATTTGAATATGATTTTTAGAGGGGCTGCTGATTTTAATTTAGTGCCCTCTTTTTTTGCGGACGATGGGGAAATACCATGGAATCGGCTGAATGCTTTTGTAAAACTGTCGGGTGAGTCGTAACCATATTTTATGGCTATGTCAATGACTTTTTCTTTGCCTGATAATAGCTCCAAACCAGCCAAGGTGAGCCTGCGGTTACGGATATATTCGCCCAGTGTAAATCCACATAGGATACCGAACACTCTTTGGAAATGGAAAGATGAAACACATGCGCGCTTTGCGATTTCTTCGTAATCCAGTTCCTCTAGCAAATTGTCTTCAATGTAGTGAACGGCGTTTTGTATCCCGGTTAACCAATCCATAATTATTTTCCTCTCTCTTCGTCTGTGTAAATCATATCAGATAAAGAAGTTGCTTCCCCGACTTTTTGTGCGTAGTTTTGTCATGGTTATGAATGAGCTTTAAATATACAATAATGATGCCGGAGCAAAATCCTTTAAATACGATTTTAACTCTGGCACCAAAATGAAAGGAGATTTATCTAATTATAGAAGCTAAGAAATATAATAACTATGTCTATTGTAACGTGATTATATAAATATCATAACACTATTACCTATCCAGCTCCCCTTTCAACCGACTTCCTTCTTCCAATAATTCTCTTAATTTATCCAAATCTTTATTTGCTAATGCTTCTTTATAACGGGTGACTTCATTAATGAAGCTGTCGAGTTCTTTAATGAGATAGTCGCTATTATCCATGCAAAGTTCTGCCCACATATCGGCATTCAGACGGGCAACACGGGTTAAATCCTGATAACTTCCCGCCGAAAAACCTTTATGCCCCTGGGCGGTCGGACTTTTGATAAAAGCATTTGAAACGACATGTGCCATTTGTGAGCTGTAGGCTATCACTTCATCATGTTTATCCGCAGTTGTAATGGTAAGATGCCCGAAACCAACCGGCTTTAACAAGTCTTCAATCTTTCCAAACAAAACCGGATCATCATATACCGGCGGAACAAGCAACATATAGGCACCACTAAAGAGATTTGCCCGGCTGTTTTTGAAACCGGCTTTATGGCTTCCCGCCATCGGATGTCCGCCAACGAAGATAAAACCATACTGCCCGGCAAGTTCAAAGCAACGTTCACAAACTAGCCGCTTAACACCACAACAGTCGATTACGATGGTATCCTTTGCAATAAAAGGTGCCGCTTTTTCCAAATACTCCACGGCATCATGTGGATTAACCGCGATAAAAATTGCCTCACATTGACTTAAGGTCTGCTCGTTTAATGCGCCTTTAATCGTATCGGACAAAGCCGCAAATCCTAAAATTGCTTCATCAGTATCAAAACCGAAGACATCATGTCCTTCCGCTTTGTATGCCTTAGCAAGCGAACCACCGATTAAACCCATCCCAACAATCCCAATTTTCATCACGAAACACCTCCGTCATTGCACATAATTCCGTCATTGCACATAATTCCTACATTGCACATAATTCCGACATTGCACATAATTCCATCATTGCGCATAATTCCGTCATTGCGGGCTTGACCCGCAATCTCCTCATTTCACACCAGTACCTCTCGCACTTTACATATCTTCCGCGCCACATCAGCAAATTGCTCCGGCGTAAGTGACTGCGCCCCATCGCAAAGGGCATTAATCGGGTCGTTATGGACCTCAATCAAAAGACCATGTGCTCCGGCTGCCGTTGCCGCCATTGCCATCGGTTCAACTAAACGGGCAATCCCGCAGGCATGGCTCGGATCAACAACAACGGGTAAATGCGTAAGCGTACGCAGCATCGGTATCGCCGACAGGTCGAGGGTATTGCGGGTATAAGTTTCAAAAGTGCGTATACCCCGCTCACAGAGGATAATATTATTGTTTCCTTCTGACATAATATATTCCGCACTCATCAAAAGCTCCTGAAGGGTATTTGCCAGACCACGTTTTAATAACACCGGTTTTTTGCAAGCTCCCAGCTCTTTGAGCAATTCAAAATTCTGCATATTCCTTGCCCCGACCTGGATTATATCAACATCATCAAATAATGATAAATGATTTGCATTCATAATCTCGGTGATGATAGGCATCCCGGTTTGTTTTTTTGCTTCCAGCAGAAAATCAATTCCATCGGCTTTTAATCCTTGGAAATCATAGGGTGATGTCCGGGGTTTAAACGCCCCGCCACGCAGGATGGTCGCTCCCGAAGCCTTCACACTACTCGCGATGGAAAGGATTTGTTCCGCAGATTCTACCGAACATGGACCCGCCATGATTTGAAAATGGGGACCGCCGATTTTTAAGTTTCCGATTTCAATAATACTGTCGTCGGGATGGAATTTTTTGTTTGCCCTCTTAAAAGGTTCGCTGACCCTTTTTACCGAGTCAACCATCTCAAGCCCTTCGACAAGCTCCGGGTCAATTCTGCTTGTATCACCAAGTAAACCGAGCACGGTATAACTTTCGCCTACGGAAATATGGACTTTTAACCCCCGTCCTTCAAACCAGGCCGTCAGGTTTTCAATTTGTTCTGTAGTTGCGTTGGGTTTTAATACTGCTATCATAAAACAAAGTCTCCTTTTAATATATTTTTAGTTCTCAAAAAACCTTTCAACTAATTCAACCGCTTTGTCAAAATCACTCTCAAAGAAAATCGTATAGTGAATTTTTTCAATAGCAGCCATTGTTTTGTTTTTCCATTTCATATCTTTCAATGAATCCAATATCGCAAGTGCTGTTACCGAATTGTAATCATCACAAGCTGATTTCACAAGCAATAACTGCTCTTTTAAGAAACTAATATCCTCGGTAATGTCAGAATCATCGTATTCAATTTCGTGAGTAGAATATTCTTTGATAAGATTCTCAAGTGTTCCAATGAAACTGTCAATGTGCGCAGAAATAAAAGCGTTATCTTTTTTTCGCCCCGCTTCTTCCAGTTTGGAAGCCTGTTCTGATTCCGCGGTCTTTCCGATGTTTGCAAGTGCGGACTTCATTGCATGGACAGTCGTTGTAAATAGGGAAATGTCGGAAGTACGCAAAACATCCATTGCTTTTTTTGCATCCTCGCAGAAAATTTTTAGTAGTTTCGGAGAAACTTGCGGGACACTAAGGACATCATCTCCTACTATTTGGGGGCTATATTTTTCTGCTTTGTCAGGGTGCTTATCACGTACCCACCTGTTTAAGATAGCATTAAGCTGACGCACATCAATCGGTTTTGAAATAAAATCATCGAACCCATTTTCCCTGAACATTTTGTCATTACCGACAATTGCGTTCGCGGTAAGGGCAATAATCGTACCTTCGTAACCTGCCCTGCGGATTTTCTTCGTAGTTTCGATTCCATCCAAAACCGGCATCATATGGTCCATGAAAATAATGTCATATGTATTTGTTTTGACCATTTCAATTGCTTCAAACCCACTTACGGCAGTGTCGATTTGAAGCTGATATGGTGACATCAAACCACGTGCAACATAGAGATTTGTTTCGACATCGTCAACGACAAGAATTTTGCCATATGGCATTATTTCCAAGATGATATTGCGTCTTTCTTTTTTGCCGTCAAAGTCGAAATTCTTAAGTTTTTCTGAAACTTTCGCGCCGATAGGGGTAGCATTTGGCACAACCTTTTGGAGGATGTTAACCGTGAAAACACTGCCTTTACCGTATTCGCTTTCAACCTTGATTTCACCGTTCATCAGCCTGACGAGATTTTGGGTAATATTGAGACCGATACCCGTTCCCTCTGTTTCGCGGTTGAACTCCGTGTTAAAGCGCATATACTCTTCCGCAAAAAGCTTTTCACAATCTTCCGGTTTCAAACCTTGTCCTGTGTCTTCAACGGATATCTTAAGATTTATTTCATCGTTTTCCTTAAGGTGATGATTGATTGCCAATTTAACATGACCCTCGGCGGTATACTTGAAAGCATTTGAAAGAAGATTATTGAGGATTTGCCTTATCCTAAGTTCATCACCTATCATTCTTGACGGTAAATTTTCGTCAACATCAATCAAGAATTTTATGTTTTTTGTACCGATCCGCACGACATTTAACTGGGCTGAATCATAAATGATACCCGGAACATCATAATCAACCTGACTGAGTTCCAATTTCCCGCTTTCGATTTTTGAAAGGTCGAGAATATCATTAATAATTCCCAGTAAGGTATTACCCGATGTATAGATTTTCTCAAGCGCATCTATATTTTTTTCCGTGCCCTGATCATTTAGCTCCATCTGGGTAATACCGAGAATGGCGTTCATCGGGGTACGGATTTCGTGCGACATGGTGGCAAGGAATTGGGATTTCGCGGCATTGGCATATTCAGCTTCTTTTTGCGATTTTTCAGCAGCCCTTTTGCTGTTTTCCAGTTGGGTTATATCCGAAATGTCAATAAACGACCCTCCGACCTCGCCGGTGAGTTTGTCGGCAATAACTTTAAAGTACCGCTTCTCATTGTCAATAGTGATCGGAATAATACTTTCAGACAAACCTTCCGCTTCAAATGCGGTTGAAAACATCAGTTTCAGCTCCCTTTCGGTGAATAGGTCAAGAAGCGGCTGGCCGATGGCAAACCCCGGTTGTGAGAAACCGGCAAATCGCGCCATCGGTTCAGAAATAAAACGTACCTGACTCTCTTTATCGGTAATAACCATCAGATTCGGCGTACTGACAAGCAGTGACGAGAATGCTTCAAGGGCTTTGTCTGAATGGCTTTCTTTTTGGGTAACGCTATAAGATTGTAGCAACATCAAAAATGATGTGAAAAAGTATAGCAAAAACATGTAAAGGAAAGTATGAAAATCAAGTGATTCAATCTGTGGAAGCGGAGCAAGAAAGATCAAAACTAATAAATTAAAAATCGAACTTACTGCTATTAACCAAATCATTTGCTTAAAGGTTCTGATAAGCGAAAATGTTCCCATTATTATAATTGACATAAAGAAATAACGATGCAACGGTTGGGCATCATAAACTACAACGGCAAAAGCGGCGGCTTGAGTAACCAAGGCGGTAATATAGGCTAGATTTCCAAGGGTTTTGGCGTATATATATACACATAGACCAAAAGTAACAATAGGTATGCCGCACATAACGGTTAACCATAGTGTTTTGGTATCCTTGACGCCTAAGGTAACATCAAATAAAGCGATAACAAAGAACAGCAAAAAAATCATAATGACTGACGCTACCCATGTCTTTATCTGCTTATTATCTTTCTCACTTCTTATTTTATATGCTTTAGTGGCCACTTTCATTAATAGCTCACCTTTCCTCACAAGCGTCCTAACGGGACGGTTTATTGATTGTTTGTGAATAGTCAAATAATTCTAAACCGTTCGGCACAACGAATTTGACCGCTAAGGGCATCAGTTTTATTTTAAGCTCTTTCCCATAGAATTTTTTGTAGTCTAAAGAGATTTTGATTTCTTCATCGCTGCGGATTTCCATTTCCTTAAACTTCTTGCTGATAATCAAATCGCTTTTTTCAAACAAACCCTTCGTAAATAAATCAATTGCCGTCAATACTTTAATAGGACTGGACGGACGTAGGAAAACCGCGTTGAGCAGACCGTCATTAACTTTTCCATAAGGGTTACAGATAATTCCGTTGCCGATACTTGGGCTGTTTCCGATTGAAATATTACCATAATTCCCCGACATATCTTCGCCGTCAATCGTTAGCTGGAAGTATTGATTGATGATTTTTTTGTCGAATGCCACTCGTATTGCACATAGTATATACATAGTAGACGCAAACTTTTTCGTCCATTCAGTGCGTTCAAACAACCTCTCGGCAAGGAATGCCGATTGCGTTTCTAAACCAAACGATATATTATTCATTGCATAGTTCGCACCGCAATGGATTACGTCGATTAATTGGCAAGGCGCGTCCAACATTTGCTTAACATCCCTGAAATCCTTGCTGCTATCATGTCCATAAGCCCGGATAAAATCAGTTTCCTCGCCATAAGGAATACAAGCCAGCTCGGCATTCGGAAAAACTACCATCCCATTAAGACAATCAAATAGTATACCATCACCACCAACGGCATAAACACGGACAGTTTCGTTTTCGTCAAACTGCGAAATAAAACGGTCGATAACCGCGATTGAATCACGCGAATAACGAGTAATATGGATCTTATATTCATCTTTTTCTTCGTCCGTAAAACACTCTTTGATTTCCGATAATACTTTTTGGAAATCTTTTTCTGCTTTGAATGATTTACGTTCGGCGATAAACAAATGCTTCATTTTAGTTTATACTTTCTTTCAACGCTTCGATGAACTTTTTGACCGGCTCGATACTATCCTTGCCGTACTCGGCAATTATTTTTACGATTGCACTGCCAACGATAACTCCGTCTGATATTGCCGCCATATCCCGTGCCTGTTCCGGTGTTGATATTCCAAAACCAACTGCGCAGGGAACGGAGGAAACTTTTTTTACATCCTTTATTAACTCGGCGATATTTGAGCTTATGGCGCTCCGTACTCCGGTAACACCAAGTGATGATACGCAGTACAGGAAACCTTTTGCTTCCTTTGCAATCTGCTCAGTCCGTTCACCTGAGGTTGGAGCAATCAGAGAAATCAAGCTGATGCCATATTCATCGGCGGGAGCCTCGAATTCGTCTTTTTCCTCAAACGGGACATCGGGAATAATGACCCCGTCAAGTCCGACCTCTTTGGACTTTGCCATAAAATCTTTCACACCATATGAATACACAGGATTGGCATACGTCATAAACAATAAAGGGATTGCCACTTTTTCCCGTACTCTCCTTATCATATCAAACAACTTGGTCACAGTGCAACCGTTTTTTAGGGCACGCTCATCAGCTTCTTGAATAACGATCCCTTCGGCGACAGGATCAGAGAAAGGAATGCCGATTTCAATAATGTCAACACCGGATGTTGCCATTGCAAGAATAAGCCTTTCCGTTGTTTCGATATCAGGATCGCCACCCGTTATAAATGCTATCAAGGCTTTGTTATTTTCAAAAGCTTTTGTAATTTTATTCATTAATATCCACTCCTTTGTATCTAGCGATGGACGCAACGTCCTTGTCACCCCTGCCGGACAAATTAACCACGATAATCTGGTCTTTATCCATCTTTGGAGCAAGCTCTATCGCATGTGCTACAGCATGTGCACTTTCAATCGCCGGAATAATACCCTCCGTCCGCGACAAATATTCAAAAGCTGTCACCGCATCCGCATCAGTCACGGCTACATAGGTACCGCGCTTAATATCATGAAGATATGCGTGTTCCGGACCGATTCCGGGATAATCAAGACCCGCCGAAATCGAGTGTACCGGAGCAATCTGCCCGTGTTCATCTTGACAAAAATAAGATTTCATTCCGTGAAAAATACCAACTGAACCATTTGCAATTGTCGCTGCATTGGATGGGGTATCTACCCCAAGACCCCCGGCTTCACAACCGATTAGCTTTACGGAAACATCTTCGATAAATTCATAAAATGCCCCAATTGCGTTACTGCCTCCGCCGATACAAGCAATAACAGCGTCCGGTAATTTTCCTTCCGCCTTAAAAATTTGTTCTTTTATTTCCTTGCTGATAATCCGATGAAAATCCCTGACCATCATCGGGAAAGGATGCGGACCCATAACCGAACCAAGTACATAATGGGTGTCATCTATTCTTGATACCCATTCACGCATCGTTTCGTTAACGGCATCTTTAAGTGTTTTGGTTCCGCTGGTTACGGTATTAACTTTTGCCCCAAGCAGCTTCATCCGGAATACATTTAATGCCTGCCTAATAGTATCCTCTTCCCCCATAAATATTTCACATTCCATACCCATTAGGGTTGCAGCGGTAGCTGTCGCCACCCCATGCTGTCCAGCTCCGGTTTCAGCAATCACACGGGTTTTTCCCATTTTCTTCGCAAGCAAGGTCTGCCCTAAAACATTGTTGATTTTGTGTGACCCGGTATGGTTCAAATCTTCGCGTTTCAGATAAATTTTTGCCCCGCCAAGTTCTTCCGTCATTCTTTTGGCAAAATACAAAAGTGACGGTCTTCCGGCGTAGTTATTTAGTAAATTATTAAGCTCGTTTTGGAATGTGGCATCATCTTTATAAAATAGATATGCCTTTTCCAAT
>Ga0209737_10003345_pt1 | contig 11216 bp, 10 predicted proteins | sample TergutCu122P3_FD_187284 | JGI IMG/M metagenome (GOLD analysis project Ga0209737, IMG submission 187284) | Cubitermes ugandensis P3 segment gut microbial communities from Kakamega Forest, Kenya - Cu122 P3 (SPAdes) (version 2) | ecosystem: Host-associated > Arthropoda: Insects > Digestive system...
ATGCCTAAGCCCCGCAGGGCCACCGGAGGGAGCATTTTTGTGGAACTTTTTGTGCGAGCAAAAAGTTCCCCGCCGGAGGCATGGGGCGCCCGCTAGGGCGAAAGCTGTGTTTCTCTCCCCCCCAATCCCCCCTCCGGGGGGCGAGCTTCGACGAAGTCGACACCCATACGCCCCCCCTTCCCCCTCCTTCCGCAGGGCAAAACCTCCCTTAATTTTTTTTCTTAGCGCTCGCTTTCTTCGCAGAAGCCGCCTGCTTCCTGGGTTTTGAAGTCGCCTTGGGAGACTTGCTTGCCGCCTTTGGCTCAGAAGCTTTTCTGGCTTTGCTTGCCGCCTTCGGCGCAGCCGTCTTTTGAGCTTTCAGCGAAGGCTCCGTAGAAATTTTCTCGACAGGCTCGCCCCAGGTTTTCCTGGGCGCGTCTTTCTTCCCAAAGCCACAAAAACCTGTCTGCACTTTCCGGCTCCACTTGCTTTCTGCTTCCTGGGCATGCTTTTGCGCCACTTCGGCAACCTCTTTGGCCGTCGCCTTGGCCCACTCCGAGACGGCGCGGAGACTTTTTTTAAGCTTCTCCTGGTTTTCGAGCAACACCTGCGCTTCCTGCTTCAACTCATTGCCTGCACGCCGAAGCTCTTTGCCCGCGTATTTTAAAAATTCCTGAAAACTCTTTTCCCATTCTTGTGCCATGGACGCTTCCTTTGAGGGTTTGAAAAAATTTTTCTCCCCCTCCTTCTAACACTGCCAGACATTCCTCAATGCGCTTTTTTGGGAAATAGCAACGAAACAACCACGGACAGCACCAGCGTGCTGCCAATCGCCAGCAAGGAGAGGTTGATGGGAATTTTATATATGTCCACCAGCAACATTTTGGCGCCGACAAACAACAAAATGATCGAAAGGCCATATTTCAGCAGGTGGAATTTGTCCATGACGCCCGCGAGCAAAAAAAACAAAGAGCGCAACCCGAGGATGGCAAAAATGTTGCTCGTGTACACAATGAAAGTGTCCTGCGTGACGGCAAACACCGCGGGCACCGAGTCCACAGCGAATACCAAGTCGGCAGCTTCAACGGCAAGCACCGTCAAAAACAGCGGCGTCGCCTTCAGCACGCCGTCTTCGCGCACAAAAAACGCGTCCTTCACATAGTGGTTTGTGGCCGGAAAAAACCGCCGGTAGCTGCGCACGAGGAGGTTGTTCTCCGGGTTAATTTCGTCTTCTTTTTGCAAAAGAAGTTTGATGGCGGACCACACCAGAAGGACACCGAAGGCATACATCATCCAGTGGAAGCGCGACAGCAATGCTGCGCCCGCGAAAATGAATATGGCCCGCATCACCAGCGCGCCCAATATTCCCCAAAACAGCACCTTGTGCTGGTTTTCTCTGGGCACCGCGAAAAAACCCATAATGACTAAAATGACGAAGAGGTTGTCGACGGAGAGGGCCTTCTCAATGAGGTAGCCTGCAAAATATTGCTTGCCCAACTCCGCGCCAAAGTGCAGCCACACCCCCACGCCAAAAAGGCAGGCGAGCGCTATCCACACCACACTCCACCCCAGGGCCTCCTTCAAAGAAACCGCATGCGCTTTGCGGTGGAATACCCCCAAGTCCAAGGCCAACATGGCCAATACAAATACGGTGAAGCCCACCCAAAGCAACGGCGTTCCAACGCTAACCATGCCCCCCTCTATGCCCGCTTTTCCCCCTGCGTGAAACAAAAATCCTCATTCAAGGTGTACAGGCCTTTATAGCGGCAATCATCACTACAGCCAGGGGGACATTGTTTTTTTGAGCGGCCGCCAGGCAGTCGTCAAACTCAGGCTTGGCCTGAATGAATTTGCCTTCCAGAAAACTTTGCTTGACGCGGATGAGGCCATAGTCCGTTTGCGCCTGCACGGTTTTCCTGGAAAGCACCTGCCGCTCCACGGGCCAACTCCGCAGGCCCAGGGCCGTGGACTCTCGAAACAAAAACTTTGAAATGGCCGTCGCGCGATCCGTTTCGCACAGCAAACCCAGGCATACGCCCAGGCGCCCTTTTTTCATGACGCAGGGAATTTGCCATACGTCCAGGGCCCCTTCGGTGCGCAGCTTGTCCGTCAGCGCCGAAAGCATTTCGGGAGAAGCGTCGTCGAGGTTGGTTTCCATTTGACACAAAGCCGCTTGCCTGGGCTGCAACTCCACAAGGCTTGCGCGCAGCAGGTTGGGCAAGTCCGGCGTGTCGCGCTGGCCCAGGCCATGGCCTGTGCACAACACCGCCGACTCGGGCGGTGGCGCAAACTCCGCAAAGGCCGCCAGCAAGGCCGCTCCCGTGGGCGTTGTCCTCTCCCCCTGCCCCTCATGGCGTACCGGCTTTCCCTGCAGCAAAGCCACCACCGCCGGCGCCGGCACCGGCAATACCCCGTGGGCCGCCTGCACCGTGCCTTGCCCCATGGGCGGGGGCGTGCAGTGAATTTTGGGAAAGCCCAGGCTTTCCCAGGCCACAACGAAGCCGCAAATGTCAATGAGGGCATCCGCCGCGCCCACCTCGTGGAAGTGGACTTTCTCGGGGGGCATGCCGTGTACCTTGCCCTCCGCCTTGGCCAAAAGGCCAAACACCTTCAGCGACAACTCCTTGGCCTTGGGCGACAGGCCCGAGGCGCCAATGAGTTTTTCAATGTCCGCCAGGTGGCGGTGCGCAGGGGCCTTGTGGGTTTCAACCACCACCCGGGTACCCACCAGGTGGTGGCGCTCCTGGGTTTCGCTATGAAGGCTCCACGCTTCGAGCGACAAAGTTTTCAGTTGAGACAGCAAAGGTTTCAACTCCACACCCAAGGCCAGAAAAGCCCCGAGGCACATGTCCCCGGAAATGCCGCCAATGCATTCCAAAAAAAGGCGCTTCTCCGCCAACGCTTCTGCTTCCGCTGTGTCCATGGGAAACCCATATACCATTCAAAGAGGCTTCTCAACCGGAGCGCACGCGGCCTGCTTTCCCTTGCGGTGCACACAACATTCTTGCAGGCCAACCGACAATAAAAATATAGAGGCGGGGAGAAAGAAGAAAAAAAAGGGGAGGGGGGCTGGAAGCCAACAAGGCGCCCATGGTAGAGCGAAACAACAACAAAGGAAGAGGGCCATGAAGAGAATAGGATTTGTAGGCTGGCGCGGGATGGTGGGCTCCGTGCTGATGTCCCGCATGCGTGAAGAGAATGACTTTGCCGGGTTGGAGCCGGTGTTTTTCACCACCTCCAATGTCGGCGGCGCAGCACCCAAGGTTGGCGTGCAAGCGCCGCCTTTGAAAGACGCGTCGGACATTCCGTCGCTGTTGGAAATGGAAGCCATTGTCACCTGCCAGGGCGGCGACTACAGCAACGAGGTGCACCCAAAGCTGCGCAAAGCCGGCTGGAAGGGCTATTGGATTGATGCGGCCTCCGCGCTGCGCATGAAAGACGACGCCGTCATTGTGTTGGACCCTGTCAACCGCCACGTCATTGACGCGGCCTTGCACCAGGGCGTCAAGGACTATGTCGGCGGCAACTGCACCGTCAGCCTCATGCTGATGGCGATGGGCGGGCTGTTTCGCCACGGCCTTGTCGAGTGGATGAGCACCATGACGTACCAATCCGCTTCAGGCGCCGGTGCGCAGCACATGCGCGAGTTGCTGTCGCAGATGCATGGCTTGCACCAGGCCGTGGCCACAGAGTTGGCAGACCCGGCCTCAGCCATTTTGGAGATTGACAAAAAGGTGACAGAAGTTTTGCGCAGCGGTGCTTTGCCTGTGGCGAATTTCGGTGTGCCTTTGGCCGGCAGTTTGATTCCGTGGATAGACAAGGAGATGGGAAACGGCCAAAGCCGCGAGGAGTGGAAGGGCCAGGCGGAGGCAAACAAAATTCTGGGCCTTGAAAAAACACCCGTGCCGGTGGACGGCATATGCGTGAGGGTGGGCGCCATGCGTTGCCACTCTCAGGCTTTGACGGTGAAACTCAGGCGCGACATTCCACTCGCCGAGGTGGAAGCTTTGCTTGCGGCCGGCAACGACTGGGTGAAGGTGGTGCCCAACCGCAAAGAGGAAACCGTGAGGGAATTGACGCCCACGGCCGTCAGCGGCACGCTGACAGTACCGGTGGGGAGGCTGCGCAAACTCAACATGGGCGGCGAATATTTGACGGCCTTCACCTGCGGAGACCAACTCCTATGGGGCGCCGCGGAACCCCTGCGCCGCATGTTAATGCTCCTGCGGTCCTGAACGGGGACGTTGTGCGCCTGCGCTCAGGGGTTTTCTGCAAACACTGTTCTGCTGAGGCAGAGGACATGGACTGCTTGCGCGCCGGCTTTTTTGAGGACGCGCGCGCAGGCCAAAGCGGTGCTGCCGGTGGTGACAACATCATCCACAAGCAGCACCGTCTGGCCGCGCACCTGAGGAGAGGCCTCAAAAGCTTTCTCCAGCTTGTCCAGGTTGCGCTGTCGAAAGTCTTGCCCTTGTCCGACTTGTGAAGGTGTGGCCTCAAGACGTTTGAGCCAGCCATGGCGCAGTGTTTTTTGAGTCAGTCGGGCCAGGGTTGCGCCCAGCAAAACCGTCTGGTCAAACCCGCGCTCCACATAACGGTGGCGGTGCAAGGGCACCGGCACAACATTGTCCGGCAATGTTTGCAAAAGGGGGCCCAACTTGTCTGCCCAGAGTTGGGCGAGGGGAGCAGCCAATTCCGGCCGGGCCTGGTATTTGAAGCGGTGTATGACGGAAGAAATGGGCTCCTCATAAACGAAGAGGGCAAGGACACTCTCAAAAGCCGGGGGCGCATTTGTGCAAAAAGCACAGGAGCCATCCACGAGTTTGGGCCGCATGCACAAAGGACAATGCGTGGAAGGCGGGGGGCGAAGCTCTGCGCAACACGAAGCGCAAAAGAGTCCTTCTTGAGAGGGCGCCTCTTCACACCCGGGACACACAGCAACCATCCACAACTCACGCCATTTCATGTCAACCTCGCCCAGACTGTTTAACCAAAAAGACTTTGGCGGTCCATCTCCTTGGGTTGCTTTAAGCCCATAATTTGACACAGCGTGGGGGCAATGTCCGCCAACAGGCCGGGCTTGAGTTTCTGGCCGCGAAAGTCCGCATGCACGAGGTGAAAGGGCACCGGGTTTAAGGTATGTGCCGTATGCGGCTGGCCCGTCTGCATGTCCACCATCGTCTCTATGTTGCCGTGGTCCGCCGTGAGTACCAAAACCCAGCCGTGTTTTTCACAGGCCTTTGCAATTTTTCCAACGCAGGCGTCCACAGCGCAGACGGCTTTGAGTGCGGCCTCCCAAACGCCTGTGTGCCCCACCATGTCACCATTGGCGAGGTTGACGAGGGCAAAAGCATCCTCCGCGTTTTCGAGGCGGTGCAGCAAGGCGTCGGTAACCTCATAGGCGCTCATTTCGGGCTTCAAGTCATAGGTTTTGACGTCTCGGGGGCTTTGCACAAGTTGGCGCTCCTCGCCCGGAAAAAGCATTTCCCGCCCGCCGTTGAAGAAGAAGGTGACGTGCGCATATTTCTCTGTCTCGGCCAGGCGGTACTGGCGCAAATGCGCGTTGGAAACCAGCTCCGGAAAAATGGAGGCGGGAAACTTGGGGGCGAAGGCCACCGGCAAGTCGACGAAGGTTTCGTCATATTGCGTCATGCAGACACATAGGCCAAGCTGCAGGGGGCCGCGGGGAAATTCCTTGAAGGCGGGGTAGGCCAAAGCCTGGGTTAACTCGCGCGCGCGGTCCGCGCGAAAGTTGAAGAAGAAGGCAACGTCGCCGTCTTTTATTTGGGCAATGGGCTCGCCGTTGGGCTGAGAAATGAGGGTGGGGGCAATAAACTCGTCCGTCACTTTTTGTGCGTAGTTTTGGGAAATGGCCAAAAGCGCGCTGGGGGCCCTGGGCCCCTGGGCTTTTACAAGGGCGTCGAAGGCTTTTTGCACCCGCTCCCATCGCTTGTCTCTGTCCATTGCCCAAAAGCGCCCGCTCAGCGTGGCAATTTTTCCGACGCCCTGCACCTGCATGAAATGCTCCAAGTCAGCGACAAAGCCGTGGGCACTTTGAGGCGGCGTGTCGCGGCCGTCGGTGAAGACGTGTACAAACACCTCCGCAAGGCCCACGCGCTTTGCGGCCAGAAGCAAGGCCTTCACATGCTCCGTGGAAGCATGCACCCCCCCCTCCGAGACAAGCCCCAGCAAATGAAAAGCCCGCCCCTCCGCCTTGGCCTGGTGCAGGGCGCGCTTGACGACAGGCAAGGCCAACAGGCCTTCAGGCGCCTGGCAGGCGCGGTTAATGCGCACCAAGTCCTGGTAGACGACTTGGCCCGCACCAATGTTGGTATGCCCCACCTCCGAGTTTCCCATTTGCCCCTCGGGAAGCCCCACCGCCTCTCCCGAAGCCAAAAGCTGCGTATGTGGAAACTCCCGCCGAAGCCTGTCAATTTCCGGCGTACCCGCAACCGCAATGGCGTTGAATTCCGTCTCAGGGCGGATGCCCCACCCATCCAAAATGGTCAGCAGAACGCGGTGCCTGGCTCGCATGGGCCCATTCTAGACGGGTTTGGGGCTGAAGTGAACTCTTCTTCAAATACCGCCACCCTAAGCTACAACGTTCAGCGACAGAAAAAGCCACGGGAAAAGCTAAAGGCGCACTCCTGTTCGCACACGTTGCCGCAAACGCCACAGTTGTCTTTGTTCCGCCAATAATTCCAGGGGAACATGCAAAGGCCCCCGCAAAAACTCTGTCCTGTCGGGCACACACATTGGCCGCTCTGACAGGTGGCTTCCGGCGGGCAAACATGGCCGCACTCACCGCAGTGAGCGGCATCGCTTTGCGTGTCGACGCAGGCTTCTGCGCACAGCTGCTCCTGCGGGGTGCAGGTCTTCGGCTGCAACTCCAAGGTGCAGGCGCCTTGTCGGCAGCTTTCGCCTTCCGGGCAAGCATGGCCGCATGCGCCGCAATGAGAAGCATCGCTTTGCGTGTCGATGCAGGTTTCTGCACACAGCTCTTGGAAAGAAGCGCACTGCTTGGACTCCTGCAAGCTGAGGGTGCAAAAGCCCTCACGGCATACATAGCCCTGGGCACAGTCCTCCTGCGTGAGGCAGGCGGGTTTGCCTTCATATTCAAGGCGACCGCAGGAAAAAAGTCCCAGGCCAAGACAGAAGCTGAGCAACACAATGGAGCGAAACATAGATGAGCTTGTAGCACAACACAGCTGGCCAAAACCACCCGGCACACGAAAAATTCCGACACCTATTTGTGGTAGGGCTCTGCTTTGAGGATGCAAAAGCTTCGGTAGAGTTGCTCCACAAGCACAAGCCGCGCCATGCGGTGGGGCAAAGTCATGCGGCTTAGGGCCACCACGAGGTTGGCGCGCTTCAGGAGCGCAGCGTCGAGTCCCTCGTCGCCGCCAATGACAAGGCACAGGTTGTGTCCGCTCATGTGCTGCGCTTCGAGTTGCTTGGCCAACTCCAGGCTGCTGTACTGCCGGCCGCGCTCATCCAATGCCCACAGCGACTCTCTGGCGCTCAGTTGCTTGAGGGCGCGACGGGCCTCATCGCTTTTGGCCAGGGCACCTTGCTGGCAAGAAGCCGGCAATTCCCGCATTTCAAAAGAGACATAGCGGGAAAGACGCTGGGCATATTCCTCAATGGCAGAAGAAAACAACCCGGACTTGTCTTTGCCAAAAAAGAGAATTCGGATTTTCAGGAAAAGCTCCAGGGCGAATGGGTTTTAAAACGACTCCCTGGGAACATCACTCCATAGGCCATCCAAGTCATAGAGTGCACGAATTTCAGGCAGGAAGAGGTGGACAACCACGTCGCCAAAGTCCATCAACACCCAGGAGGTGCTTCCACTGCCTTCGACGCTGTGAGGGCGTACCTTGTTTTTTTTGAGCGACTCCCACAGGTGCCTGGACAAGGAGGAGAGGTGGGGCTCCGACGTGCCGGAGGCAACAACAATAACGTCCGCGTAGCTGGACTTTTGGCAGACGTCAAACAACACAACGTCGGTGGCTTTCTTCTCCAGCAAAAGCTGGGCAATGCTTCGCGCAAGCTTCAACGCCTCCAGGTTGCTTTGCGGCAAGCTGGGGAAAAGAGGTTTTTTCGCAGCAGGCTTTCGCGCGCCTGGTTTTTTGGCGCCAGGCTTTTGGGCGCCAGGCTTTTGGGCGCTGGGCTTTTTGGCAGCCGGCCGGGGGGGGCGCTGTTGTTGGGGGCTTTGTTTTTTGGAAGGGTGTTGGTTGAGGCTTGGTTTTTTCAAACTCTGTTTCCCAGGCCCCGCCGTACGCTGTGCGGCCCCAGGCTTTGTGCTTTTGGCAGCCACAGGTTTTGCGCTTTTGGCAGCCACAGGTTTTGCGCTTTTGGCAGCCACAGGCTGTGTGCTTTTCGCAGCTGTTGGCCTTGCGTTTTTGGCAGCTGTTGGCTTTGTGCTTTTGGGCTTTGCAAAAGCTTTGGCTGTTTTGGTTTTGGGGGCGGCGGAGGCCGTTGAAGCTTTTTTTCGGGCGGGGGTTTTTTTCGTTTGTGGCATGTGCAAGCTTTTTTGAAAGTTTTTATTCAATGCAAGGGGTGGGTTGAAGTTGCTTCCCAACCCAGAATGTCGTCGCCCAAAAGCGAAAAAGCAAAAAGTTTCTGCCCGAAGCTTTGTTTTTATATATTTTGTCCCCTGCCCCTTTCACCTCTTCCCCCACCCTTGCGCCCATGAATCCTTTGTTGACACTCCTTCTCTTGCTGGTGGCTTTCACAGCCTTCGCCTGGACAATGCGAGGACGCCTTCGCGCATTGCAAGCCTTGTCCGCGGACGAGCAAACGCGGACAAAGCCCCTGGGGCTTCGTTTGAAAAAGCTGCTTCATTTCGGGTTTGGACAAAGGCGCCTGCTGTCTGCGTCGGAGTTTTGGCCGGGCCTCATGCACATTTTCATTTTCGGCGCCTTCCTGGTATTGCTGCTGCGCACGCTTTCGCTGTTTGCCATGGGGCTTTCCGCGGAGCTTTTTTCGGTGCTTCTCAACACCCAGGCGCCATTTTGGCACACGCGCCCCGTATGCAAAGCCGCCTATGAGGCCTACCTCTTCACCAAGGACTGGGTAGCGCTTGCGGCCCTGGTGGGCGTCCTCTATTTCGGCCTGTGGCGCCTGCGACGCCCCCCGCGTCTGACGGCCTCCTGGGAAGCTTTTGTGGTGTTGGGCTTCATCGGCGCACTCATGCTGACGGAGTTTCTGTTTGGCGCAGGACACATGAGTGCTGCCCTGCACAAAGGGGGCGAGCAGGATGGCGCCCTTGGCACGACATTCACCTGGGTGGAGCCTGTCACCAGCGCTCTGGCCGCCCTGCTGCACATGCCTCCTGCGGTAGCGCTTGCCTCCTTCTGGCTGCACCTCCTGCTGGTGTTGGCCTTCCTAAACCTCCTGCCGCGCGGCAAACATTTCCATGTGCTGTTGGCCTTGCCCAACGTCTTCTTCCAGCGGCTTCCGGTGCAACCCCAAGCCTCCGCCAGCGCGGCCCTGCCCACGCCCAACCTCGAGAAAGAGGAATTCGGCATGCGCGAGTTTTCCCAGCTCAGTTGGAAGCAGGGTTTGGACTTAAACAGCTGCACGGAGTGCGGCCGCTGCTTGACGCATTGCCCGACGCACCTGACGCACAAGCCGCTTTCTCACAAAGGCGTCAACCTGGCCTTGCGCGCCTATTTATGGCGCAACGAGAAGCTTTTGGTAGAGGCGGCAAAGGCCAAAGCCGCGAAGGCGGTGGCAGGGGAAGTCTCTTCTTCCGAGGCCCCTCCCGCCACAGCCCGCATGGTGGGGGAGTTGCTGACGGAGGAGGCGCTGTGGGCTTGCACCACCTGCGGCTTTTGCGAGGAGGCCTGTCCGGTGTTTATAGAAAACATTCCGCGCCTTATGGACATGCGTCGTTTTCAAGTGCAGGTGGAGGCGCAATTTCCGGTGGAGTTGCAGCGCGTATTTGAGGGTATGGAGCGGCAGGGCAACCCCTGGGGCCTGGGGCAGGAGAAGCGCGACGAGTGGGAGGGGGAGTTGGCCCTAGCAAAGTGGGAGGAGGGGGGGCGCTATGAGTATTTGTTTTATGTGGGCTGTGCCGGCAGCTATGACGAGCGCATGAAGAAGGTGTCGCGCGCCATGGCCACCTTGCTTGGGCGCGCGGGTTTGAGTTTTGCGACGCTGGGCAAGCAGGAAATGTGCACGGGGGACCCGGCCCGGCGCGCGGGCAATGAATACCTCTTTCAGACGCTGGCGCAGGCCAATGTGGAGACTTTCAACAGCCTGGGTGTGAAGGCCATTATTACGCAGTGCCCGCACTGCTACAACACGCTGAAAAACGAGTACCCGCGCTTTGGTGGCAACTACCGCGTCCTTTCGCACGTGGAGCTTTTGGCCCAGCTTTTGGCCGAGGGCAAGCTGCAGCTTTCGGCTTCGGACATTCCCAAGTTGACGTTTCACGATCCATGTTATTTGGGCCGTCACAACCACATATATGAAGCGCCGCGCAAGCTGCTTTCCTCCATTCCCGGTTTGGAGGTGGTGGAGATGCAGCGCACAAAGCGTGAGAGTGTTTGCTGCGGCGCGGGCGGCTCCCGCATGTGGATGGAGGAGCACACGGGCCAGAGAATCAACCACCACCGCGCGAAGGAAGCCCTTCAAACGCTGGGCGAGACAGAAGGCTGCGTGGCGGTGGCCTGTCCGTTTTGCCATACCATGTTGCGCGACGCGCTTGCAGACTTAAGGGGGGAAGAGGGGGTACGGGTTATGGATATTGCAGAAGTGGTGGCAGGGGCCCTGAAATAAGGGGGGCACTGCCCCCCCTCGGACCCCCTGGCTTTGTCGAAGCGTTTCTTTTGCCCTGCGGGCGATGTTTTTTTCGCCTTTCTCCCCTCGCCCGCGAAGCGGGAGAGGGGCCGGGGGAGAGGGTGTTTCTTGTCGCCTCCGGCGAAGCCGGGTGACGGAGGGAGTCGGCCTCTTCCATGCGCATCAAAAAGGGCGGTTCGCGAACCGCCCCTACACACCCCTATCAACGCCTGTAGAATTCCGTAGGGGCAGGCCCCCGTGCCTGCCCTCTCCCTCTCCCTGTCCCTCTCCCGCTTTTCGCGGGAGAGGGGACTCACAAAGTAGCGTCATTGCGAACTCCCTGTCCCTCTCCCGCTTTTCGCGGGCGAGGGGACTCACAAAGTAGCGTCATTGCGAAATGTAGGTTGGATAAGGCCGAAGGCCGCAATCCGACATTCTTTCCCCTATCGTCGGAT
>Ga0209737_10003347_pt1 | contig 11211 bp, 12 predicted proteins | sample TergutCu122P3_FD_187284 | JGI IMG/M metagenome (GOLD analysis project Ga0209737, IMG submission 187284) | Cubitermes ugandensis P3 segment gut microbial communities from Kakamega Forest, Kenya - Cu122 P3 (SPAdes) (version 2) | ecosystem: Host-associated > Arthropoda: Insects > Digestive system...
CGATGACTGACATGCTAAGCAAATTAAACTTTCTACTTTTTTTTTTTTACAGTTGTACCGTGCATCTTGATGCCATCAAAGTCTTTTATTTATTTACCAACTGATGCACAGTAGAGTTGTTTAAAAGAATATTAAAATTTACATTAAAACAGCTCCTACATGTTTTGGTTTAATCACCATCATCAGGGAGCGTTTTATTTGGGCTTTGCTAAAGTTATAGTTATTAAAATAATCAGTTAAAATACATCGTCGTTGTTGGTTTGGCGGTGTGGCTGCATATTTTATTAGGTCCGTATTGGCATGTGTGTGGGGTGTACTGTTCATTCTGAATAGTGCACCACACACATGCCAATAAAATATGCAGCCACAAATAACTATAACTTTAGCAAAGCTCAAATAATACGCTCCCTGATGATGGTGATTAAATCAAAATATGTAGGAGCTGTTTTAATTTAAATTTTAATATTCTTTTAAACAACTCTACTGTGCATCAGTTGGTAAATAAAAGACTTTGATAAACTTTATATGTACATCCTCACAACCCCAATTATTACAAGTACCATTACTATCCGAGAACCCAATCTACTAACCAATTTTAGGCATCCAAGCCATATATGGGAGCATGGGTTTAAATCCCACTACCAGGTAGGGAGGTAGGACTTTTTTCTGGGCTTGTGTTGTCCTATGTAGGCAGCAAGTCCTAACAAATATATTTAAAAAAAAAAAAAAAAAAAAGAGAGAGAGAGAAACCAAGAAAATGAGAGGCCCTGGACCACACCGGACCGCAGCAATGTAAGCAGGCACATGAGTGCAGAACATTAAGTTTTTAAAAATACCTAAGTACTCATTTGAATTTAGTAAATTAAACGGACTCAACAGTCCAAACTGATATGCTTTTGTTTGTATGACCAGTTGTAACCTATATCAGAAGACAATCTGCAGGAGTTACAATCAGTTCAATAGACAACTGATTTCCACATAAGCTTACTACATTCCCTTCGTACTGTTATTTATGATTAAAGGTAACAGTAAAGGTGGAGATAGAGTTGTCCCTGTGTATGCCTTGAAGACTGTAGTGGGAGTAAAGGTACAACTCCACTCATTCTTAACCTCAGCACTATGAAGGATGTCAGTGTTCAAGTGCGTGCCCCATCCATTTAACCCCCAGGGAAACAGCCCCAGTACCCAATGAATAGGAGGATCAGTAATTATGAACACATTTATTTCAAATTCAACACAATGTATCATACATTTCTGTATAATTGACCAAGTTCCACAATTCAAATATTTTGATTCCAGCACGATTTAAGAACCCCCAGTTCATTATATAAAAGCAAATAAATTACACCACATTAAAACCTTACAGTGACAAATCACAGAAACACTAATCTTTGATATCACAGCTTCAATTCTGCACAGTTTTATAAGATAAATCACTCATGGAACATAATTAATATAAGGATTAAAATACCTTGTGAAACCTTAAAATTCCTATCTTCCTTCCCCATTCCATTCTAGGCAACACACTTTTTGCCAGTATCCAATATGTGATCATCATCTGCTTCATCCATTCCTCCATACATTACTCAACAACACGAGGAATATTACAGCTGCACTTATTATGGCTCAAAATTTGTAAAATTATAAAATAAGAACTTTAAAAAATAATGCATGCATAAAATTGTTCTAATCTAAATTCTCAGTGTGAATGTCAATTCAAATGCAATGCCTTCTGATTTGTATCTTGTAACACAGATGACTTAACAAAAAGCTGTGTCACATCTCCATGAAAATCTTGGGTCTCTTCGTTATCTGAAGAACAAGACTGGTCACATGATACCAATACAATGCCCTTTGAAAATAGCGGCTTTTCAAGGTGAACATATTCTATATGGACAGGAGTTATTCATTATCCTAATGGGGAAGACATCATTCCAATGGAACTTCAAATGTGTTTAAAACATACGTGTGGTGACTGTACCAATGGCATGAGTAGTGTTAGATGTTTCAATGATCACTTTCATCTTAGAATGTTGACAGGACTTGAAGTGACAAGAGTTGCACCAGCAGTCAACACTGTAAAACAGGAACCTGGCTAATGTGTTGTGTAAACATGGCAACTGTATCACAATTCATGAGCTCAGGCAGTGGGTAATGGAAAGTCAGTAGTCCTAACAGTCATCAAGAAAGTCTGATGTTCCATGACTGCTTATGGAAAAATGTCCCCACAGAGGCTCAGAGAAAAACAGACAACAACCCACATGCACAACTGCGTGGAACTCTTCAAACAGTATGAAGATGAATGTGAGAATCTTGTTACACTATACTAGAGGTGATCAGATATGGATTCAACATCAGGACCCCAAAACACAGAAACGCTATGAAATAACACCAGCAGCATTTCACTGTGGAAGTTCAGAGGAAGTTCTTTTGTTGACAAACACACGGCATCGATACTTGTGGACAAAGAGGATGGTGTTAGTGTGAACTCTATGGAAACAGCAGGTAATTCAGGCTTCAATGAATATGAAATGCTGGATCGTAACTCCAAGTCATCTGTGAAACAAAGCTGCTGTTCATACCACTGCCCACCCTCACAAAACTGTGTGTATGTCTTGAGGTTATCACATTCATTCTTCCATATTCCACATACAGCTGAAATCTTGGAAAACCTTGTGGCCTACCAGAGATGAATCACTGCACAAGAGTTTAAGAATGATAAAGATAACAAAGCATGTAACTTCTAACATTTAACAAGGAGTTTTAGAACACCATCATACATATACTGCTTTAATGTTAAAAGTACACTATCAGTAATGAGGTCTTCTGTTACAGTTGTGTCTCCTTTATGAAATCACTGAAAACAGAATTATGTTCTTGGAGAAAAAACAGAGGGCATCACTTTTGGAACAACACTCATGTTTCACAAAGAAAACAACAATATTAATCTAAAAACGTATTACCTATGACACTATAAACAGCTGAATATATATATATCTCACATACAAAAACAGGTACAAAGTTCATTAAACATTGATCACAGTACAGGGATTATAACTTGGTACACATATTCAATAAAACTGCCTAACATCTCGTCATGTTCATTGTACTGTGACACTGACACTGTCGGACATGAAATCCAATCCTTAAAAAACATCAAAATAATGTACAGAACATGTGACAAAAGATATACTGTAACCTCTTTCAGTGCACACAAAAATGGGAACCTCGAACAGTATTCAGTGTCTTGATCATTAAATTTTGAATTATGCAACATGCACAATTTTTGAGTCATTCGTGGAACATACATGGCACAATAATTTAAAAGTTCATTCAAACTGTTAAACTTTTTGCACAATGCACCAACTGTTTCTTCCAATGGCAATGTAACAAAATAATTTTGACATCTGTTCTAGTGACCTTCTCCAGTTTCACACAGCTTACTGCAATGCATTATACTCTCTGTAGTTGCAGAAAAAGCAAAGATACTAATCTTAACATTTATTTTGCAAATACATGCCAAGAGATTGAAAGGTTGTCATTTATATCTAATTTCAAACCTGTATTATTTCTAGGCTGATATACAGTGTACTGATGTAGGACCTATCATGATCTACTTAGGTGTTAAGCATGGGTCACAGCAAATTCTTGTATGTACCTTGTTTGTTCAAACAATTGCAATTCTGAAGTTAATTTTTCTGTTAGAAGTAGTATGGAATCAGTGTCATACAGGGCAATGCACAGCTGGTTTCAAGATTTCATTTATGCAATAAATGCTGCAGTATAAAATTAAATTAATCAGTTTTACATCTTCTGGTTTCATTAAAGCAGTGTCTCATAAAATATATGCTTGAACTCACAAATTACACAAAGTACCCATAAATACCCAATTACTATGAACCCTGCTAAACTCTCTTTACAGACAAGCAACCCAGTGGGGTCACCAGTCAGTTTTCTGGAATGAAATCTACGTCTTTCTCTCATAGTCCCCATGGTATTAAATGGTTTTCAAAAAGCATATTCACATATATATACATATATATATTTTTTTTTAATTTCTCTTTGGCTTTTAAGAAATGAAACAAAACTTGGTAACTTATATAGTACAACAGTGCAATTTTCAAAGAGTCTGTACTTTACACCAGTGCTAATGCAGTTCATACAGCAACGTTCATTAATGTACTATAGTAAATATGGCAACCATATGGACATGCGGTCAGGTAAAGGTGCTAAAAAATGGTATATGTCACCATATGTGCGAAGACGGTACACTCATGACAGACAAATGCATTACTAGGTTCTATTCTCTGATAATAAGTGTGTTTGATAAGAAACATATGTTGCATGGTGTAATTTTGCACTGACATTACAAATAAATGACTCTTTCATTCAATATCATTCACCTAAAATTCTGGAAATGCTAGAGATCAGCTGACAATCTTTTGGGATGTGATTTGGAAATACTGAGTTCAAAGCCCTTGGCACCTCCACATTTGTATGAAGGCCTAGGTGTATCGGGACCATGAGGTCCCGAACCCAATCACAATCAATCAATCAATCAATCAACATTGTAAGGATGTGTCCTACACAAATTGTGTCAACAAGGATGAATAAAAATTACAATAAAATACATCAACAGGAGCTGTGACCTTAAAACCTTAAGACAGTTTCTCAGTACTTGTTAATATCATATGCTTTGCAAAAACTGGTAGCAAAATTCTTTTCTATGACAGTGAATGTTTTAAGAACTGGATCATTTTCATCTACTGGTTCTAGTTCCGACAGGGATACCCTTATAACTCTTAACATCAGTAAGAAGTCATTCAGCAAAGTAAAATCTTCACCTTGCTTCAGACGATTGTCCTTCTTGATTGCAGCTACAATACCATGGTTGTAGAAATCCCATGCATATCCATTGTATGTTTTATCCAACTCCACAATGGGTGCCACCTTTATGTCTGTGAAAACCTGTGACAACAACAAATAATAAATTGGTCACTAAAATTAAAATATGATCCAGGTAAGACATGGTTAAATGCAAATTCAAAGTCTGAGTGACATACATAATTGGTTTAATACTCATACTGTGTAGTACTCAACCACAGAAGAACAAAATTTACTTTCAAAGGTCACCAGAGTTCAAAATGTGACCACAGTTTCTGAACTTTTTCTATCTGTTCACTTCATGTCACAATCAGGAATTCTGAGAATGAGATATATCGTTGAAACTGGTGATTAAATAGGCCAAAAAAATATGTAGTAGCAAAAAATGCATTTTCAATTATTCTGCACACATCTTTCCCATTCACTTCACATGCAGTAATAACAGCCAAGTCTGTTTTTCATTCTGATTTATATAAATATTTGCAATATAAAACTGTACACTTACACACAACCTACCTATATGTCTCTCAGACATAATTTTAATTTCAGTGTGTTTAAGGACACGGAAAATTACTTAAATGGTGGTTTCCTTAAATTTTCTTTTGCGAGCTATTAAAATTTAAAAAGCATTGAAGTGGTAACAACTGATGTCCACCTTCATTACAAAATAATGAAAATTTTGAAGGCATTCTGGAAGGAAGAAACTGTGATGACAGAGGAAGAATGAAACTGTGAGACACGTCAATATCAAACAGTGCATTATTATTATTATTATTATCATCATCATCATCATCATCATCATTACTACTACTACTACTACTACTATTTAAATATTGATGCCACAGTTCTGAGAAAACTCCATAACAAGCCATGTCTAAAGTAAGTGCTCACTTTTGTTTCTGTGGTCAATGTTTCCAAGAGGCAACAGAAGCTTGAATGAGGGTAAACAATTATGGATGGACGGATGTGACCTACTTGCCTTCTAAGTGTATTATCAGCTCTGTCTGAGGTGTATAAAGGAAATAATAATACTAATAATCATCTTTAGTGCTCTGGTATAGAATTCACAGAATTATAAGCCTAAATAAAATGTATGCAAAAATTATGTGAAATTTGTATACCTGATGGCGAATGTTGGAGACCATGGTGTGATGAGAGTACAGTCCCCTGTCTGTGTGGCCTGAGAGGGCAGCAAATAGAGAGCAAATGGCTCGAGGTTCACAGCTCTCCACAATGTACCGCTGAAGAGTCATGGGTCCTGTAACAGACAATAAATGTAAATCAATACTATAGGCAGTACCTACAGGAATACAGTATCTTCACTGTAACATTCTAAATGCATGGATTATTTAACAAGACAGGAACATTTGTAACATTCATAATTAAGGCCACTACACCAACTAGAAAATAAATGGCAATGTTAGTAACCACAGCTACCAGAGTAACATTAACAACCAAAGTAGTCATAAATGTACATAGCCCTTCACATGATCTGCCTCTTATTTTTGTCTGATTTTAACAAAACTTCAACTTTCTCAATATATTTTAGTGAAACACTCCAATATAAAATTTCACCAAAATATGTCCTGCAGCCTCCTCGTTGGTGGCTCCACCTTATCATGGTGAGGAGGTTTGAGTACGCCAGTGATCCTGAGAGCTATACCAGCGGTAGCGTAGCTTTAGTGAAACACTCCAATATAAAATTTCACCAAAATGTGTCCTGCAGGATCCAAGCTATTCCAAGCAGGCGGACAGATCAAAATGATAAAGCTAAATCCCATTTCGGAACTCTGTGAAGGCACCTGCAAATGACGTATAATAAAGTGGTTTGATGGGCAAGTACAGCATAAGAATCTGAAGCTCTGAGGCATGTGAAAAGTGGTTAAGTTTGAATAATGCAAATGTGTATGTGCATGCTGGCAGGTGTGTCTTGCATGTGTGTTTGTGGGTGGATGGTGCGCATGCATGTGCATGTGTGTGTGAAAAGGCACAGGTCTATAAATCTCACTACCACATCCAACCCTGATAACAGACAACTAAGCCCTATAAACACAGTCACCCACTAGATGCAGACAAGTTAGACAGACCAGCAATCAGTCAGTACAGAAATATTTCTATGACACACATGGTTAGTCAGCTGGTGAACAAATTTTCGTAGGTATGTTCAAACCGTACTTCCAGAGCACTACTGCAGAATTTGCAAGTCACTAAATACGAAGCCTCACTTATCCTAGCTGGTCAGCTGAGAAAACTCCACCAAACAATTACATCCTTAACTCTTCACCAACATATATGAAAAGTTCTGAAAACTCTCAATGCATTCTCACTCATCCTAGCTGATCAAGGGAGAACACTTCACTGCACAATTATATTTCTTTCACCACACAATTATATCTTTAACTTTTCAATAACAGCATATATGAGAAGTTCTGAAAATCCTCAACCATAACACGAATCCTAAAACTTCATCATCGACGTTAAATCTCTATGACCATAGCAATATTTGTCAGTGAAGAGATCCCCCAAGCATGTTGTGTCATCAATACAGTTGATAAATCAATATATGGGACCAGCATCGTCATTTACCAACTATACAGAAAGGTTTGTGATGAGAAACACTCTAATTTTAAATGGGTTACCTTCAGCACTTTGTCCGAAATTCCCTTCTGTCATGATACGGACTCCTGACATTGGCAGAGTCTCATCACCTTCCAGCCTGCCTGCACAGTCATTTGCTACACACTTGAAGTAATTGTCATATATGCACATGACTTCCTCATTGTACATTTCCAGCACCTGTGGTACCCATGGAAGCATAAACAAAATTGTAAATGGTGTACTCTGTGACGTAGAAACACGCTTCACTAAGGTGTTCTTTACTTTAATGATACTACAGTTTCACACTACACAAAATTAAGTCCAAAAGAAATGTACAGCCTTGCCTGTCCAGATTGACACAGAACATACTACAGTGTTATGTGAAAATCTCTTATACAAAGTATCACCAAATCAGATAGCAAATGTGGGAAGTATGAACAGAAATACATTTATGACCCCACATTAGGTACAGCTCTCACTGCACAAAATTCCATGAAATTTCCAACTTCTCACTGGCATCATGTGAAGATACTCTACACCAAATTTCACCCAAATCAGCCCATAAATAAGGTTAGTAAGGGAAAGGGGTCCTGTAACAGGCCTGGTGTGGCCCAGAGGGTTCCAGGAATTTTAAGCTCCCAGATTTTCATGACATTCGGCAAGATGGTAAGGTCGTCAGCCTCACGCACCGGCCGCCTTTACCCCCAGGAAATGTTCCTGGTACTCCTTTTCACTAGGGGCTGAGTCAACCCCAGGACCATGGTGCAGTCGGAAGAAATATCACTGAAAAATCCATTGACACCACTGAGAATCGATCCCGGGACCTTCCAACTAGTAGCACAGTGCCTTAACCACTATGCCACCCCAGGCCCTAAATAAGGCAACTACAGGTATGAATTAATTTTCACATCTACCTACAGTATGATCATATCCAAGCCAATTTTCATGACTCCCTAGCTTGCCTGACAATTTTTTTCTCCAGAATTCTTACACCAGAGTTTATGAAAATATAGTGCATAGTTCTTCATATTAGGTCACAGACAGACAGAGAGACAGGGTCTGCACAGAAGGCATTCAAGTGAGAGAAAAACCATTACTGAGCAGTAAAACACAGTACATGTCACATACATCAAAGAACTCTACAAGACAAGGAATGAAAACGAATACAAAAGGCTCATCTGCTGACACACTCATTTGTTTTCCCTCTTCGGAATCTCTCTCTAATCTCAAAAAAGAAAAACACACCATATATCGTGAGCATTACTTCACCTAATATACACAAACAAGAAGAAATACAGTACAAATATAACAACTACTGTGAGATATGCAATTTCCTCACAGTGGTGATCACAAAAATCCCAAAAGAGAAAACTGTGACATTCATGTGCATCGTCCGTAACATATACATACAAAAACTGAAAACCAAATGTACAGATATCACTATTCTTGTGAGATTAAAACTCCTCACAGTACTAACTACAATATTACTGTTATGAAGGTGATGCCATGTAGTTTGGCAGATACATACCACTTTTCCTTCGAAACACTTGCCTACATCTACACAGAAGACAGTGGTTTTCACTACTGCACCAATACATTAGACTGCCTATAGCAAGTAACTGCATAAAACTACCACTGACAACTACCATGAATTTTCCATGCATAATCAGTTATCAATTTGCCAAGGGAGCCAGTTCAGGCTGTCACTTTATATGAATAAATACAACAGTCACATACCAATGGATAATGCAATTTCACCAACTTTTATTTCTGTAATGGCATTTGGATGTGTGTTGGAATTCACCACCTTCTCACACTATCCCCAGCTACACTCAACATTGTAAATTTGATAACATTTCTTACATACATGCTCATGCACAAATGATGGTAATTTACACTTACTTCAGTGTCTCCTTCACTGTTGTGGCACAAGATGAAGATGCAAAAATGTATTTCATATTTCAATGATATTTATTGTACAAGGAACTATTAACCATTAAAATTACTTATACCTAGTGACTTAAGTCAGAAAGGGAAAGTGCTGTTCTTGGTAATGACATGCTTGTTGAAAAACACCAACATCAGGCCAAATGGCATTAAATACACAATGCTGTGCCATAAAGTTTTGTGGTTTCTTTACGAAAACAGCTACATCAGATATTACGTGACACAAAGTGATGACGAGAAAAATGTATCACATAGTAGGGATTCCTGGTGACATTAAACATACTCCCGCAAGGCATCCATGTTGGAAGAGTACCAAACATACCATTCAAACAGATAACCTGCAGAACTACACACATAATTGCAGAGTTCAAAAACTTGTAAATGGGTGATAAGTTTCAATAGGTAGCACATACAACATCTTGCATACTGAATTCTTCTTCAACACAACAATGAATGCCTCCCTATGTCAATGTTTCAGAACTTGTGCAAGTAAAAGTGTTCCCAATTGCATGACATTCTTCCTATAGTCCAATCTGACATCTTGCCATGCTCTGGTTCTTTCAGATACTAACGAAAAATCTCACTGGAGCAGATGATCCATTTACTGCAAGTTCATACAGTGGACATTAATGATTTGAAGTCATACACTGCAATCATGCATCAAGTAATGGGGTAAGTGTACTGGATTCCAAGACACAAACTTTGAAAATTAGGGTGCTGAATGGAGCCACAGAGTTTTTGTATATTCAAGTTCAATTAATTACTTCAGACATGGTATGGCCTGTATTATAAGTCTTTGTTATATAATTCACAAGTGTGGAAAATGTCTAGGCCCAATATGAAATGGGGTGTGATGTAGCTGTATTCATAAATTTCCAAAGACCTTATCAGTTACAACAAATTAATATCTTCTAAGAAAACACAGATTGTTGTGCAGGGACGCTCAACCCACAGCTTGTGGGCAAAATGTTGCCCCTGACACAGTGTTAGTTTGCCCACATGTGCATTCAAAATGAGAAAATGACTTTTACCCCTTTACCCAGCAAAGCCCAGACAGAAGGCCAAAGCAATTTTTAAAATGTGTGACCCATTTATTTATGGAGACATGTATCTCATTACTACTTCATTGTGCAAAAATATGCTACGAAAAATGACACCCAAGTCTAAGTTCTGCATTGCATTTGTTCACAAAATTTTCCTATTATCAGCAGGTTATTTTCTTTATTACACATGATGTATACAAAAACCCAAGTAAAATTATACATGTACGAGAGCAGGCTGATAAGTTTTGCCTCCACTTAAATAGAAAATGAACAGGAAAAGATATTTTAATGAAATAAAAAAAGAAATATGCCTACATCAATTATTTTCAAAGCCGCATAATTATTTTTCTACAAAATCACCATGCACTTCAATACACTTCCACCAATTCTGCACTAGTTTTTGAAATCCGTCCTTAAAAAAATTGGTGTTTTGTTTTTGAAACCATTTCCTCACTGCAGACTTCATCTCTTCATCACAGCTGAAGCGCTGGTCCTTCAAGTGTTCCCGTAGTTTTGGGAACAGGTGGAAATCACTTGGAGCCAGATATGGGCTATACGGTGGATGCGGCAGCACTGAAAAGTCCAGGCATTGAATTGCATCTCTTGTTGCTGCACTTGTGTGAGGCTTGGCGTTGTTGTGTTGAAGTGTTTTATTTCTTATTCCAATCTGTTCGATTTTTCTTTTTAATGCAGTAAGAGTTTCAATATAACATTGAGAGTTGTTTGTTTGTCCCCCCCC
>Ga0209737_10003348_pt1 | contig 11207 bp, 5 predicted proteins | sample TergutCu122P3_FD_187284 | JGI IMG/M metagenome (GOLD analysis project Ga0209737, IMG submission 187284) | Cubitermes ugandensis P3 segment gut microbial communities from Kakamega Forest, Kenya - Cu122 P3 (SPAdes) (version 2) | ecosystem: Host-associated > Arthropoda: Insects > Digestive system >...
CAAAAATCATTTTATGAAAAAAGGATTTATTTTTTTGCGGCAATTGTATTCTCAATTTCTACATTTGCAGGCGGTTTTGTAACAAACACCAACCAGAGTACCCGTTTTTTGCGTAATCCCGCACGAGGCGCCTCCACCGAAATTGATGCTATTTACAGCAACCCAGCCGGTTTGTCGTTTATGAAGAATGATGGTTTTGTTATCTCTTTAAACAACCAAATGGCATTTCAAACCCGCACCATCACTTCTACTTTTGCCCCATTTGCGCTTAATGGCGGAAAGGAAACGAAAGAGTACAAAGGTACTGCGCAATCATTTTTTATTCCAAGTATCCAATTGGCTTATAAATATAAGAATTGGGTAATCAGCGGCAGTTTTGCTATCGTGGGCGGCGGCGGAACCTTAGAGTATAAAAACGGCTTGCCTATGTTTGAAGCTGCAGTTGCCGGACAGTTATTTGAACCTCTTACGCTATTGAATAGAGTAGCTGCCGATCCGGCACTTGGATATAAAGGAAATCCTCTGGGTTATTCGCTTGATATGAATTTGAAAGGCAGTAATATCACTTATGGAACCCAGTTAGGTGTTAACTACAAAGTTAAAGATATGTTCTCGTTCTTTTTAGGAGCACGCGCAAGCATTCTTCAAAACGGATACAAGGGTTATCTAAACAATGTTCAGATAGTAAATGGCGATGCTATGAAAACACACTTTACACAAACCGCTGCTTATTTAGAATCAGTGGGATTGTTGGAGCAAGCAGCAGCACTTAAAGGCGCTGCAATGGGCATTGCACAATTACAAGCCGGCGCCGAAGCCACAGATATTAAACTTAACACCAAGCAAAACGGCTGGGGCATTGCGCCTATTCTCGGCGTTGGTTTCGAGTATGATAATTTTAACATTGGCGTAAAATATGAGTTTAAAACTTCCATCGAAACTAAAAACAAAACTAAAGAAAATACAAGCGGCGTAGCAGATTTTGACGATGGCAAAAAAATTGACAACGACCTTCCTGCATTGTTATCGGTAGGTATGTCTTACAAGTTTCTTGATAAAAAATTGATTGCAAGCACAGGATTTCATACCTATTTTGATAAACAGTCTAAAATGCCCAACGATAAGCAGGAATTTCTTAAAAACAATACCGTAGAAGTTCTGCTTGGGTTAGAATATGTTATCAACGACAAATTTTTAGTTAGCGCCGGAGGGCAAATTACCCGCTTCGGACTGAAAGACGGCTTTCAATCCAATATGAGTTTCTACTGCAACTCCTTTTCCATTGGTTTTGGCGGCGCTTATAACATTATCAAGGGATTAACACTGAATTTGGGGTATTTATATACGCATTACGAAAAATACACCAACAATAATCCGGTTTATAAACATCCTGTTTTAGGCGGCAAGGAAGTGTATAATCGCACCAGCCACGCAGTGGCTTTGGGACTTGATTACAGGTTTTAATGATATTGCAGGGGCGTTTTGCAAAACGCCCCTGCATTTTTTATGCGCCATCAATCGTACGTAACAGTTTTCCGTTTACGCCAACCATCGCTCTGTTTCTGAAATTACTCAGTACAATAAAAATATACCGGTCTTTGGGGCGATACACCATGTTGTTTTGAAATCCGCGCCATAATCCGCCGTGATATATTAAATAACCGAGGGCGGCATCTTCAAGGCGCAATCCGTAGCCATAGTATTCTTCCGCTTTTCCTTTCGAAAGGCTATTTTGCGGTTGGGTGGCCAACGCCACAACCTCTTCGGGGAGCACTTTGCAATCCATCAGGTATGCTTTTACCCAGCAGTAAAGTTCATCCACATTAGAATAAACGCCTTTATCTCCAAGCACACCGTTTTGAAAGTGAAAAGGACGTTCGCTCTTGTCGGCTAAATGTCCTTTGGTAAAATTGGACTTTGGGGTCAGTTCCGAAGTAAAGCAAGTGACTTTTAGGCCTGCCGGTTCAAAAATCTCTTTTCGAACATAATACTCAAAAGTGGTATCGGAAACCGTTTCAACAATCAAAGCCAAAAGTGCGTAATTAGTATTTATGTACTTATAGCGTTCACCTGGTTTAGATAAGATTTTCGGCTTTTTTTCTTCTAAATAACTTTCTAACTGCTTATTCGTAAGCGGCACATCCTGTTTAAACTCTTTTTCGGGAAAATCCATATACTCCGGCAATCCCGAAGTGTGTGTTAAAAGGTGGTGTATGGTAATATTAGAATAAGGAAAATGGGGCAAAAATTTAGTAACGTCATCCTTCAAATCCAGCTTCTTTTTCTGATTTAGTTTTAAAACAGCAACTGCCGTAAACTGTTTAGAGATGGAAGCCAGTTCAAACAGCGTCTTTTCATCAATGGCATTATTTGGGGGATTTTTGGTTAAGAGTTTATCTCCTACCACTTTTTTATAAAACACTTTTTCTCCGAAAGCCAAAAGTACGCTTCCGTTCAGGTTTTCGCACAACAGATTCAATTCCGCTGTAAGGGCATCCTCTTTAAATTTTGCGTTAACCTCCAGAAACAGTTTGTTAATTTCAACCGTGGAGAGTTGCGCCAGCGGTTTTTGAGGTTTCTCTGCCGGAGTGTAGATTCCGGTAAGAATGATTTGCAGGAGAATAAACAGTTTAAGCATATTCTACAATCTTCATATCCAGTTACCTTATTTTTTCGTTTGCTCTTTTAGCAAATCCCGAATCTCACCTAACAATTTTTGGTCTTCGGTTATTGCCGGTGTAGCGGGAATTTCTTCATTCTTGCGTTTCAGTTTATTCATTGCTTTAATAACCAAAAACATACAAAAAGCAATAATGATAAAATTGATACAGGCAGTAATAAACTCTCCGTACATAATGGCAGCCTCAGCGGCAATCACTTTTCCGGCTGCATCAAGTTTGGGTTCGCTCAATACAATTTTAAGCGAGTTAAAGTCCACGCCGGCAGTTAGTTTTCCCACTAAGGGCATGACCATTCCCTCAATGAATTTGGACACGAAAGTTCCAAAAGCGGCACCCATTACAAAAGCAACCGCCATATCAATGAGATTGCCTTTCATGGCAAACTCCTTAAACTCTTTCAAAAAATTAAACTTTAACATAGTTTTTTAAGATTATTTTTTGTTTAACAATATTTGTTGAATGTACTGTTCAAATTGTTCCTTCGACTGCGCACCCTGAATGACCGTAGGTTTGCCTTTCATCGGAATAAAAGCGATGGTTGGAAGGTATTTTGCCTGAAACAATGCTTTCAATTCCCCTTGTTGGTCTGCGTTAACTTTGTAAACGTAGATTTGTCCGGCATAAGTGTTGCTAAACTCTTCAAAAAAGGGGGCAATTTTTTTACACCAACCGCACCAGTCGGCGTAGAAATCAATGATGCAGGGCTTGTCGCCAAGATACTTAAATTCATTGGGAGACTCCACAAAGTTCCATACTTTTTTAATAAAAGTCTCTTTGGTTAACAGTTCCGGTTTTTTTTCCGAGGTCTGCGCTACTGAGGTAAAACCTGAAAAAATAAGTAAAGCGCAAAAAAGTAAGTAAGTTGTAATTTTTTTCATTGATAATTTTTGATAATGCTTATAAACGATGCGGAAGAATTAATATTTTTAGATTTATATTATTTTTACCGCCAAGATTTAAAAACATCTATAATTATAACATTTAGAATGTTAACACGCATCAAAGAACTTACGGAACAGATAAATCAACACAATTACAACTATTATGTGCTGGATAATCCGAGTATCAGTGATTATGAGTTTGATAAATTGCTTGAAGAACTAATCCGTTTGGAAAAAGAGTACCCCGATTTCATCCAACCCGATAGTCCAACACAGCGCGTTGGAGGTGAGGTAATTAAGCAGTTTGTTTCCGTGCCGCACGTGTTCCCTATGCTCTCGCTGGGAAACACGTATTCGATTGAAGAGGTTGCAGAGTTTGACAAACGGGTACAAAATACACTACTACAAAAAACCGAGTATGTTTGCGAACTGAAATATGATGGGGTTGCCATTAGTTTGGTGTATGAAAACGGGAAGTTGCTGCGCGCCGTTACCCGCGGCGACGGCATTCAGGGGGACGATGTTACGCAAAATGTAAAAACGATAAAGTCTATTCCGCTGACCCTTTTTGGTGATTTTCCGCGGTTTTTAGAAGTGCGAGGCGAAATACTCCTGCCTCACAAGGCTTTTGAAAAGTTGAATGCCGAACGAGAAGATATTGGAGAACAGCATTTTGCAAACCCACGAAACGCAGCCTCCGGAAGCCTAAAATTGCAAGACTCCTCCGAAGTAGCCAAAAGGGGATTGGATTGCCGGTTATATTTAGCGTTGGGAGAGAATCTGCCCTTTAAAACTCATTTTGACAGTTTTACAAAACTAAAAGAATGGGGTTTTAAAACACCCGATATTCTTCAGAAATGCAACTCCTTAGAAGAGATTATGGGTTTTATCTCCAAATGGGATGTGGAGAGAGAACAACTCCCTTTTGATATTGACGGGGTGGTGATTAAAGTAAATCAACTTTCTCAACAACAACAGTTGGGCGCCACTGCAAAAAATCCGCGCTGGGCAATTGCTTACAAGTTTAAAGCCAAACGCGCACTGACGCCTTTGCTAAGTGTTGATTTTCAGGTGGGAAGAACAGGTGTGGTGACGCCGGTGGCAAATCTGCAACCGGTTTTATTGGCAGGAACTGTGGTAAAACGCGCTTCATTACATAATAATGATATTATTCAACAATTTGATATTCATGAAAATGATGAACTCTACGTGGAAAAAGGCGGAGAAATAATTCCTAAAATTGTGGATGTGGAGGTTTCCAAACGTTTGCATGATGCAAAAAAAATAACGTTCATTACGCATTGTCCATCTTGTAACACGCTACTAATAAGGAAAGAGGGGGAAGCCGGTTTCTATTGTCCCAACGAATGGGGATGCCCGCCGCAAGTGAAAGGAAAGTTAGAGCACTTCATCTCAAGGAAAGCCATGAATATTGATTCGCTGGGAGAAGGAAAGATTGAAATGCTGTTTGACAACGGATTGGTGAAATCTTGCGCCGACTTTTACACGTTGAAATCTGAAAATTTATTGGGGTTGGAAAAGAGAATCACAGGAGATGACGGTGTAGAACGCATTCTTAGTTTTAGAGAAAAAACAGTAGAAAATATGTTGGCAGGCATTGAGCAGTCGAAGAGTGTTCCTTTTGAGCGTGTGCTGTTTGCAATTGGAATCAGGTATGTGGGAGAAACCACTGCAAAAAAATTAGCCCGTTATTTCAAAACCATTGATGCACTTGCCGGCGCCTCAAAAGAGGAACTAAAAGCAGTAGAGGATGTAGGAGAACAAGTGGCGGAAAGTATTGTTCACTACTTTAATGCGGTAGAGAATTTGGAAAATATTATGCAGCTTCGCGAGGCAGGCGTTCAATTTGAACTCAATGCAGAACACGGACAACTGATTTCTCATGTTTTGGAAGGGAAAACCATTGTAGTGAGCGGCGTTTTTTCCATTTCAAGAGATGCCATGAAAGAAAAAATCGAACTGCACAGCGGAAAAAATGTCTCTTCTATTTCTAAAAGCACCTCTTTTGTGATTGCCGGAGAAAATATGGGGCCAGAAAAAAGAAAAAAAGCAGAGAAACTCGGGATCCCTGTTTTGAGTGAAGGGGAATTTGAGGAAGTATTAAGAGTTCAAGAGTTCAAGAGTTCAATACATTAACCCATATTTTTTACCCCCCTAGCAGTAGTTAAATTTTTTATTATGAATTTATTTGTGCTTGCGAAAACATTGTTGAAATCGGAGGAAAATAATTACTCAAAGCCGATTGTTAAGATTACCATTGCCGGAGTCGCTTTGGGAGTTACGCTTATGCTTTTGGCGCTTTTTATTACGGCCGGCTACAAAAAGGTGATTCGCGACAAAATGGTCAGTATGGGTGCGCACATCCGAATTTCGAGTGTAGAGCAAAACTACTCGTTCGATTTGCTGCCTTTCAACAGAAATCAAGAGTTTGTGAGTGTGCTATCTAAAAACCCTCACATACAAAACATGCAGTTTTATGCCACAAAGGTGGGCATTTTGAAAGCACAAAATCAAGTGGAAGGAATTGTTTTGAAAGGAATTGACTCTACTTTTTTGTGGAAGCAGTTTGGGCAACATATTGTTTCAGGAAAACCGTTACATATTAGCCCCGGCGACTCTGTGAGCAATAAAATTATCATTTCCAAAACGCTGGCTTCAAAACTACAGCTGCAGGTGGGCGACAAAGTGGGTGCTTATTTTGTTCAGAATCCCCCGCGCCAGCGCAGTTTTTTGATTGAAGGAATTTACCAAACCAATCTCCCCGAAGTAGATAACTGTTTTGTGTTGTGCGACCTGCGTCAAGTGCAAAAACTAAATGATTGGTCATCAACGCAAGTGAGCGGTATAGAAATTCTGATTGATGACTACTCCAAATTGGAGTTCATTGGAATGCAAGTGCACAATGATATTCCTTACACCTTGAAAGCAGCAACGATAAAGCAACTATATCCTGCCATTTTCGACTGGCTGGCGCTATCCGACACCAACGCCCTCGTTTTACTCGTGATTACCATTTTTGTTTGTATCATCACTATGGTTTCCACATTTTTTATTATCGTTTTAGAACAAATCAAAAATATCGGCATTTTGAAAACGCTGGGGCTTGATCATAAAAAAATTGTTCAGCTCTTTTTAATTATCGCATCTCAGTTGATTTTACGTGGCTTGTTGTGGGGAAATATTACGGGACTTGGCATCAGCATTCTTCAAATGACCCTGCATCTTATTCCGTTAAATCCGGCCAACTATTATGTGGCTTACATCCCCATTGCCATTCCCCCTTTTACTTTGCTTTGGGTTAATTTACTTGTTTTTTTCGCATGCCTGCTGGCAATACTTCTTCCCGCCTATTTTATTTCTAAACGGATTTCGCCGGTGGAGGCGATATTGAGAGATTGACATAAAAAAGGGGCTGTCCGGTTTGGACAGCCCCTTTGGGTTTAATCCTGTAGAGACACAATGCATTGCGTCTCTACTGACGGAGGTTATTTCTTCACGAAGCCCTTCACGCCTACATTATCTCCTTCGGTGAGTTTGATGAAGTAGGTTCCGGCAGCAAGATCTACAACGTTGATTTCAAAGATTGACTCAGTTGTTTCATATCTGCTGATGAATCCACCTATCGGGTTGTAGATTTCGATAATGGCACGTTCGTTGCTTCCGCGTTCTACATAGAGTTTGTTTTCAGCCGGATTCGGATAGAGGATGTACTCTCCCTCTCCGTAGCCTTCAATACCATCACACAATATTTTGAAAGTAGCCTTTACAATGTCAGAGTTACCTGAGCCGTAGTTGGCTGCAACACCTGCTGTGTAATCGCCTTTGGGAAGATTAGCAAACACATGTTCGTACTTGGTAATTCCGGTCTTAACAGGGGTGGTCATATCGTTGAGATATACGGAGAATCCGAGGAACGGTTTTTCTGCTTCGTGGCTCCATGTCATCTTGGCATCGTTGCACTTATCTTCAACCACCACGGCTACATTGAACGGAGGATTGATGATCTCTATCAACTCAACTTCAGTAGTTCCGGTTGCAGTAATGGTGATGTTTTCAGTATGCGGCTTATAGCCTGCAAGAACAACATCCAATTTGTAGGTACCTGTTAATACTTTCGGGAAGAGCACAATACCTGTTGATGGAGAGAGTTGTTCATAAACATTGGTTCCGGTTAGGGTAACTTTTGCACCCAGCGGAGCTTCTTTAGAGTTGGTCGTAATTACAATTGTGTAAGGTACTTCAACATCTTTATGAACGGTATTAGAGAATTCGGGTTCAGATATTACACCGCCGGCGTAGCATGTTCTCACCGCCCAGATGTAATCACCGTATCCGGCATTTGCCCAGGTGTAGTCAATGAATGTTCTCTCTACAGCAGCTACAGGGTAGGTAGTTAAGGTAATCCAAAGTTCAGGATTATCTTCCTGACCCGGCAACAGACGGTATAGTTTGTAACCGGTTAGTGTCATCGGATCAACTACAGGAGGATTCCAGGTGATGGTAGCATTTGTTTTGTTATCTACAGCCAGAACATTGGTTGGCGGATAAGGAATTTCCAACACAATGATGGTACCGAGATTGGTATGACCTTTCACCAATACCGGTTGTGTATGGAGTTGATATCCCAATGCAACCGCATCAACCGTTAATACGTAAGGTGCTTTGTAAACGCCTTCGATATCAAATCTGCCAAATTCTCCCGTAACGGTATTGTATTCCATATAAGCGTAGGTAGCTTCTTTCAAGTTGATTTTTGCTCCGGTGATAAATTCTTCAATAGCATTAGAAACCACGCCATATACATTCCATTCGCTGTCATCCTGACACATCGGCAAGCATACTTCGTTGCTGGGTTCAGATTCTTCGCGGCCGTCTCCGGTACAAATGGCTCTCACATACCAGCAGTGCGGGAAGTAAGGATTCATTTCGGGGGTCATGTCTTGATAGAAAGGCATAGGCCAGCCTTCTTCAATGCGAACGCCGTCACGGTAGATGTTGTACAGGGTACCACTACCACATGCGTAATCAGAAGTTAAGAATAAACCTTCATAATTTTCCATTCCTGATCCTGTGCCCGGGCAAGAAGACCAAGGTAGGGGGTCTGGAGATTCGAAAAGTAATACATCGTCGAAATCGTAAACTTTAAGACCACATTCGCAAGAATAATAGTATCCGTTCCAGTATAGTTTCAACTCACCGGAAGGTATAAGTAAGGTTTCAGATTCGAACATTGATGAACTATTCAGAGTAGCCACTACTACGCCATTCACTTCCACATCAAGTGTTCCGCCATCCCAACCGGAAGCGTAGGTGCAATATTTATCGAATCTGATTGCGCACATATTGCCAATGAGTGCTTCTGCAGAAGCAGAGGCTCCATTTCCTTCGGAAGTAACCGCATATACAGAATAAGTATAATTACCTGCCGCAGGCACTGTAACATCTTTCCATGTCATATTGCCTCCAACGGCAACTGCGCCTGTGCTTTCCCATACTTGTGCACCATTTCGTTTAACCACCATTTTGCTAATGCTGGTTAACGGATCACCTGCAAGGGTAACAGTAGGATTTTTCCATGCGAGATTACACATTAATGCGGTGCCTAAAGGAGTGGCCGTAAAGTTGGTTGGAGCAGCAGCCAAAGCCATATTTCCTGTTTCTAACCATGCTTCTAAATTCCAGTTATAGTTCAGGCTGGGATTCAAATCATACATGGTAGTCCATTCACCTGCATAATACATAATATTTCCTTTACCATGTACCCTTGGGCCTGCATCACATCCGGCAGTATATCCGCTGTTATTCACAAAGTTAATACCTATCCAAAAGTCTTGTGAAGCATCAACAATAAAAGGAGTTGTTAAAACTACTTCATTATATGCATCGGCAATCAATCCGGCTTTTGGAATGGGTTGTTGATACAATGAAGGGCCAGGACCTCCGGGGTAAGACCCACCCTGGTAAATATGAAGCGTAAGGCTTGCAATAGAACTAAGCTGTGAAGGAACAAATCTGATTTTTTGAAGAATGTCTCCGTTAAAAACACTAAATGTTGCCATATCGGAAGGCGTAAATCTGATAGCAATAATAAAGTCAGCAGAGCCTCCGGTTCCAATAGCATCATCATTAGGACCTGCCCAGCCAATCCAACCGGCTGGAGCATTATCAGGCGCTCCGTCTTTTTTAACGAAGCCATTTTGTGATGCAGAAGATAGCGCAACTTCAGTTTGCACTCCGTCTCTGATTATCTTATTTTCTTCAAAAACTTTAGCTTCACTCTGAATAATAACCGCAGATTTTTTGCCTACCGGTTGCGGGGGATCCCAGTTGAGTTCTGCACCCACGCATTCGTCGTAATAGAATACGGTGAGGTTTTCGGGCGGATAGCAAGCGCAAGCCAGCAAGGATACGGAGATGGGGTCTGACTCCTCCCACATTACGCAGGCCTGGGTAATTGTCCAGGTGTGCGGTTTGTAGATGTCAAAGTCGCCGCAATCCAAATAAGTAAGGCTAGACCATCCGGCTTCAATAAGTTCATCATCACGATAGATGTTGTAAAGTCTGGGAATTACGCCGCAATCGCTTTGATAAATGAGGAATACAAATCCGGTAGTCCAGGAAGAGCAGCCATCAACCGAAAAGATTTGCGTACCGTCGAAGTCAAAGATTTTGAATCCGCATTCGCCATCCCATGAGCCTTTATTCCATGAGAATTTAATCTCTCCGGCAGGCAATAATTTGGTTGTAGTTAAGGTTGAACCACTCGTCATGGTTACCGTTCCATAACTTATACCGTCAACCGTTATGCCGATAGAAGCGCCGTTCCAGCCATCACCATAACTGTCAGTCAATTGGAAAGTATATTCGCAGAAGTTTCCGAGAATTGCGTTTGCAGAAGCCTTTGCGCCGTTTCCTTCAGAAGTTACTGCATAAACATGATAGGTATATTGTCCTGATGAGGGAGCATTGTCGGTATAATTCATGCTTTGCCCCGGAGTGACAGTACTTGTACTTTGCCATATCTGCACGCCATTTCTTTCAAGCACCATTTTTGTAATGCTTGTCAACGGTGCGCCTGCTAAAGTAGTTGTTGGATTCTTCCAGGATAGTTTACAATTATTTGATGTTCCGACAGGGGTAGCCGTAAAGTTGGTTGGCGCAGCAGCCAAAGCCGTATTTCCTGTTTCTAACCATGCTTCTAAATTCCAGTTATAGTTCAGGCTGGGATTCAAATCATACATGGTAGTCCATTCACCTGCATAGTACATAAGATTTCCTTTACCATGTACTCTTGGGCCTGCATCACATCCGGCAGTATATCCGCTGTTATTCACAAAGTTGATACCTATCCAAAAATCTTGTGAAGCATCAACAACAAAAGGAGTGGTCAAGATTACTTCATTATAGGCATCGGCAATCAATCCGGCTTTTGGAATGGGTTGTTGATACAATGAAGGGCCAGGACCTCCGGGGTAAGACCCACCCTGGTAAATATGAAGCGTAAGGCTGGCAATAGAACTAAGTTGTGAAGGAACAAATCTTATTTTTTGAAGAATGTCTCCGTTCATAACATTAAATGTTGCCATATCGGAAGGAGTAAATCTGATAGCAATAATAAAGTCAG
>Ga0209737_10003350_pt1 | contig 11202 bp, 2 predicted proteins | sample TergutCu122P3_FD_187284 | JGI IMG/M metagenome (GOLD analysis project Ga0209737, IMG submission 187284) | Cubitermes ugandensis P3 segment gut microbial communities from Kakamega Forest, Kenya - Cu122 P3 (SPAdes) (version 2) | ecosystem: Host-associated > Arthropoda: Insects > Digestive system >...
ACCGCAAGCGAAACTTAACAGTCGTCATGGTGACCCACGACCTCTCCATCGCCCAGCAGGCGGACCGGATGGTGTCGATTTACGACGGGCAAGTGCGATGAAAAACACTTGTGTTGCCTTCGGTTCAAAAAAAACGGCGGCTGACGTTTTTTACTGTCTGTTTTATTGATACGAGTCAATACCGATAGTTCTCAAATGCTGTCTCTCTGTGACCTCGGCGCTCTCTGTGGTGAGAAATCATTGGCGAAAGTAAGTTTATTCGCGTAAACCAAGGCGTGAGTAAAGAAGGAGTGAACATCTTCCACGACCTCATAGCATCGGGAAGGGACGTGAAGGTTAATGTCGGAAAGTTCCTTGAGTTTTCCGCCGTCGAACCCGGTGAGGCCAAGAACTGACGCTCCATTGGCCTTGGCGTACCGGGCCGCTTGGATGACGTTGGGGGAATTACCGCTGGCAGAAATCAGGATGACCAGATCGCCGGGATTCATCAGGTTGCGAAGTTGCCCTTCGAAAACGGTCTCGTACCCGCAATCGTTCCCCAAAGCGGTGATCGTCGAAACATTGCCGCAAAGGGTCAAAATTCTCGGCGGCTTATCGCCGGGGCCAGCGACATTCTTTCCGAAATCCGCCGCGAAATGCACCGCGACCGCCGCACTGCCACCGTTACCGGCGGTGAAAATTTGTTTATCCGCCGCATAGGTCTTGCCGACCAGTTCCACCGCTTGGGATAAAGCGGCCAGGTCGATTTCGGAGATCAGTTGACTGAACAGGGCATGGTATTCGCGTACCTTTTGCATCGTTGAGAACAGGCAAGTGGAAGGGGAAAATTATTAACTGTCCGTAGACATTGTACCCGAAACCATTCTTTTTGAAAATAGACCCGTACAAAAGTGGAAGATACGTAATTACGGCAATCGCCCCTGTAGTTTTCGGGGTGATAGAGAGCTTGTATCCCGAAGTTGACGGGGGGCCGGAGAGTAATTTTCCAGGTACGGAGATTGTGGGACAGAAAGGTATTGTGGTCTTTCACGCTCACGTACCTCTTGTGTTTCCGCCAATGTTGTTGTTGGTATTCCCTCGATCCTTCGCTCCTCGGAAGAAGCGTCCCGGCGTTCGCGGAGATAGAATTTCCGCTCGATTCGTCCTAACCCGTCCAATAAACCGGCAACGTTTCGGCTCATCATAAATTCCAGTGCCTTGGGGTCTTCCTTGAGGTAGGCGTTCCAGAAATTCGTGGAAAGCCGGGCAATCGAATGTTGATACTGGGCGTCATTTCTCACTCGCGGTAAAATCGGAAGAAGATGACCGGCATAAACTTGGTGGTCTGTTCCCTCGAAAGTCACCAGATACTGGTCGTTGCAACTGATGGAATCGAACGGTATTCGTCGCTGTGCCGCCTGGGTGGTTCCGATGATTCCGTCGTCCCTGGTTCCCGTGATAAAGAGGCAAGGGGTTTCAATTCTTCCATAAACGGTGGGAAACGAATCCGCATTGACGATCGGCGGACTCATCGCCAGTACCGCCTTGATCTGCGGATTCTGGAGGAGGGTATACCCTTCCGGTGCCTGCTGACCGACAACGACAAGGGAAGCAAGTGCTCCCAAATCATACCCGGCGACCCCGATTCGCTTCTTGTCGATCAAACTGATCGGCAAGTCGGCCTGCTGTTCGCTCAGTTTTTCCAATTGCGACAAAACGAACAGAATATCCTGGACGCGAGTTCGCCCGGTCCAGTTGGAGTCGTAAGCGTTTCTCAGTTCGTTCAAAGGGCGAAGTTTTCCTTTCCATACGGAATCATCGCTTCCGTAGTGATGAATAAAAACGGAAATGTAACCATTACTGGCCCAGTATTCACCGAGGTAAGCACAGTTTTCAAACGAACCCCCTAACCCGTGCGAAAACAAAATCGTCGGGCAACGATCATTCATCTTAAGCGGGTAGTAGATTTTCACCGGAATCGCTCGCTTTCGATTGGGATCGAGCCATTCGTAATAAGCGATGCGAGCGTTACTATTGGAGCGACCGGAATTTTCCGGCGTGACGATCTGTCGTAGTGAAGCCTCCGTTCGATTGAGCAAACCTCGCTGTGCAAGGTAATATTCGTCCGACTCAAAGTCCTCCGAGATTTGGGTCAGGAAATCATCCGCCAAAGGTAGCAAAGGTACACTTGTATCGACACCAATTTCTTCATATTCGGGAATTGCCGAAACGATGGATTTTGAGGAAATTTCGTTCTGGTTCGAATCGTTCGATTGAGCTAAATCATCTTTCGAATCATTCACCCACAGTTGCTTTAAATCTGCGGTATAGGAGATTTCGTGGGCTGTCAGAATTTGGAAAAAAACAAGCCAAAAGGTCAAAACCACCAACACCCTCCAAGGCGCACCGCAGAATCCCAAGAAGCGAAACACCGGGAAAAAAAGCGAGGTTTGGAGAGACGGCATTGACTGGCGTTGAATTGTCAAAAGCTCAGAGCGAGACGGAAAACCCTGGGAACGCAGGCATCCCTGGGAACGCAGGCATCTTGCCTGCAACTGTTTGCGGTATATCGTCTTTTTTTCCGTTGAAACAGTGAAAAGATTCCAGGAGGCAATCAGGATTTTTTGAAAAAATTGGGACAGGATTCGTTTTTCCCGGAACTTCGAATACAACCAGTGTATCACACTTATCACGGAAGAATCGGAGGATTGGACTTTGAGGTTCAACAGGACCGATCAGGAGACCCCGCCCGTGGAGTATTGCATCGATAAATCCGTATTCCGGGTTTTACGGGATTGTAACAAATCCGAATTGGTTTTCTCTGAGAATCATCGGGACAAAAAAGGTTACTTCCCCCTTTCAATCGGGTATACTGTATAATGGTATATGGTATAGTGGGTTGGGTTCTGTCTGTTTCGGCGAAACAGGGAGAGCGGAGTTTTGGTGTGTACCTCAAATCCATATTTTTCCGCTCATTCCGTTTTCTGACACATTGTACCGTTGTTTTTCACTTCGTAGGCTTATTAATTTTGAAGGTTTAAACCGTCCTCACCGAAATTAAGAAAGATACCCTTTTTTACTATTTTCTGTCGTCTCGGACCATTTTCCCAATAAGGAGTAACTTATGCGTTTCTGGAATTCTGTTTTTGGAAATTCGGATAATAATGATCATCACGAACAAGACGGTTCGAACCATCGCGATAAGGGAACAGCAAAAGGCTTTGGGCGGCTCTTCTCACAGAGCACCAAGAAGAAGGGGCCACTTCAGACCCGGAAACTTCAAATCGAGCAATTCGAGGCCCGGGAGCTTTTGAGCATCGACGGTCCTCAATTGAACTCCGTCTTTATTAACCAGGACCAAACACGTTCTCTTTCGGACGAGTCGCTTCTTCATATCGCCCCCACCTCGTTTTTGCTTCGCTTTAGTGAGGGGCAGGTAATTGATCCGACCTCTCTCGGCGGCATTCAGGTCTACCGTAGCGGCGGCGACGGCGTTTTTGCCAACGACACTTCCGGGATCAACTCCATCCCGGATATTCCGGTCGTGATCGGGTACATTGGCGTCGGAGATTATGACAATGAGGTGATTATCCGCTTTGCCGAAAACCTGCCAGCCGACCTCTACCAGATTCGTCTCATCGGCGGCGGTGACATGAGCACCCCGACGGACCTCAATAATCCGAATATTCTCAAGAGCGTCTACCCGGACGGAACGAAGGAATCCTTCTACAACAGCTCACCGGAATCCCAGTATAAGGACAGTACCGACATTCAGACCGTTCGCTTCGATTTGCGTCTTGGGGCCAAAGTGACGTCTGTTGTCACTCAGCCGACGTTTCGAAATCCCAATGGAACGCTTGGTCAAAGCCGCAATACAATCGAGGTCTATTTCAACCAGGAAATCGTGGCACCTGCCAAGGAACTCTTCCAATTGATCGCCACGCAAAACACGCTTGATCCGGGCGATGATAAGGTGATTATCCCGCAAAGTGTGTCTTATAACGCGGCAACCAAATGCGCCACCTTGACATTTGAAAAGGATCTCGCGGACTACGGCAATGGGGCGTTCCGGCTCAGGCTGGGGGAACACTATTACGATACACATACACAGACGCTTGATCTGATCGATAAGCAGGATGAAATCGGTGACACCTTCAAGACGGCCTACACCATTGACCTTGCCGATTTCAATACGGCGTTGAGCAACCCGCAAAGTTTGATTATCCACAGCCAGATCAATCGCGAGTACGACCCGGTGGAATACCCTGGCGGTCGTGACAGTGCGGGACACCGTGATCTGCCTCGCTTTTTCGGTTTTGACAACGACAATCACCTCGGAGGCGACAAGACAACAGATAAGGACACCGAAAGCGGCCCAACCATCTTCTATTACAATTTCAAGGACATCCTCGGTGTCAACCCCAAAGGCGGCTATTTCCGAAACTCGATTAGCGACGCTCAAAAAGAACTGGCGAGAATCATTTTCGACATGTATTCCCGGTACCTGGGGGTGCAGTTCATTGAAACCGCCGACATGGGGATCACCGTGGCGACCGGCGATCTGGCCTGGATTGACACCAGCATTTCCGGCTTTAGTAATCCCGGTATCTCCGGTGAATTACTCAAAGGGCGTAGCAACGGCTCTGACCGTGCCATCATGGACGGCAGCAAAAACTGGGGGGCAAACGTCTATGGAGGGGCCTGGTTTGATACCGCTTTCCACGAAATCGGGCATTGCCTCGGCTTTAATGATGCGTATGACCTCATGCCGGGAACAATGATGGGAACCGGTATTGAGGATTACTCTCGGACCGACGATGGCAACAACCTGATTTGGGATGCCGCCACTGGCACCTACAAGGTGAATATCGAAAAAACTTATCCCGGCATTGAAGACATCCTTCACGGGATGAATAAGTACCGTCCCGACAGTACGGATGTCGATATGTACGAATTCACCTTGAAGCAAGGGGGAACTTTTAGCGCGGAAGTCTTCGCCCAAAGGGCCACCGCCGCTTCTCAATTGGATGTTCAGCTGAAAATCTACCAGCAAATCAGGTACCCGAACGGTTTTGTCACCTATGAACTCGTGGCGCAAAACGACGATTACTTCGGAAAAGATGCGTTTATTGAACTTTACCTTCCTGAAGGAACCTATTACGTCGCCGTCACCTCGACCGGGAATGACGATATTAACCCGCAAATGAACAACACCGGCGGCGGTGGGCGAACGGTGGGGAATTATGAACTGCGACTGAATTTTTCCGCCAACGGAATTGATCGGGACAACCCGAACACCTTTAAAGGTGCCCCTGCGAATTTCATTGTTGATAAATACGGTATCAAACTCGACGGCGACGACGACATGGTACCCGGTGGTGCCTATAATTTCTGGTTCAATGTTCAACAAAGAACCAATACCCCGGTGACAACCGACATCGCGCAAATCAACCGGACGCTGTTCGTTGATAACTCCGGTCGCCTCTACAACGCGGACGGGACGGCGGTGGCGATTGACCCGAACCAAACCCGCGACCCGGCCCTTGTTGGGGATGGAACAATGGCCAACCCGTTCAAGACGATCAAAAACGCCTTGGAACGAGCGGCGGAAATCCAACAGCAACTCGAAGCATACGCCAAGGCGAATCCCCTGCAAAAAATTGACACCACCGTTGTCGTGCGGATCGTCGGGAACAACCTGGGCGGCAATATCAAAAACACGAAAGCGTACGAAATCGGCGTCAATACGGTGACCCGTGCGAGTTTGACCGACGGGGCAACCTTCGACATCCCCAAAGGGGTGTCCGTCGTCATTGACGCCGGGGTCGTTATCAAAATGGGTGACGCCAACATCACGGTCGGAAGCTCCGACCTGAACATCGACCGAAGCGGCGGCTCCTTACAGATTCTCGGCACGCCACAACACCAGGTTTATTTCACCTCGTATTTCGATGAAACCATCGGGCGGGACACCTATCCGTTACCGACGACCCCCAAGCCGGGCGACTGGGGCGGTATTGTCATTCGTAACGATATTGATTATGAATTCATCGACAATTATAACGCCAGTACCAACCGGGAACGCCGTGAAGTCCTTGAAAAACAGGGGATTTTCCTCAATTACGTCAACAACAGCGTTCTCGTTTACGGGGGTGGTTCCAAGAATGATTTCATTTATCAACCGATCCACATTATCGACGCTCGCCCGACAGTCACCTATAACACCATCACGATCAGTGCCCAGGCGGCGATGTCGGCCACTCCGAGAAGCTTTGAGGAAACGCGGTATCAAAACTGGGACCACCTCGCTCCTTTCACGACAGATATTGTCCGTATTGGTCCCCACATTCATGGGAATACCCTCGTAAGCAACTCCATGAACGGCCTTTTGGTGGACGCCAAAACTCCGGTGAATACCTCTCTTGTCCAGAAAGTGGATGTCGCCGCCCGGTTCAACAATTTGGATATTGTTCACATCCTTACGGAAAACCTGATCATTTCAGGGCCGACCGGTGGTAACATCTTATCGGAAGCAACCGCCCCGTCACTGAATCTGACCAGCCAAATCCTAAGCGAGCTTGGGGATGATCGCGCCAATACTCGGTCGGATGTCTACCTGGACCAACGATTGACCATCGTGGGACATCGCAATGCGTTCGGAGTGTATGTGCCACGCCCTGCGGACGCGGAATACTTTTCGCTCACCGACGGCGAAACGAAAGTAACGTTCGAATATAATATTGTTGATGTTGTCGGCCAAGGATACAGTAATGCCAACCGTGTTCAAGCAGGCCGGGTTGCCATTGATATTCTCTCGGACGATCCAATCGAAGAAGTCATCAGAAAAACGATGGACGCGATCAACGCCGTCAATAAAAACGAGGAAAAATACGATTCGGCTACCGGCAGGCCAATGTATCTTCTCGCCAATCAAAGATTGACACCGAACCAATTCAAGATAACGGCGGTGCCAGATCCCGACAAACACGCCGGGTCTCTGGCCCTTTTCGGGACCGGTCTGCGCGTTGATATTGACGGTGTCGGCCTCATCAAATCACGAGACGCCGGAAGTCTGACCGTCAGCCCTGGTGTCATTGTCAAGTCAAACAACTCCCGGATCGAACTGGAATATGGTGCCCAGCTTCTCGCCGAAGGGACCGTCAATCAGCCGATTGTTTTCACTTCGCTTTATGATAACCGGTTTGGGGTGGGAGGGACGTTTAACACCAGCTCAAGAGCGGACGGAATGGTTGTCGGGGCCGCCGCACCAGGAAACTGGGCCGGGATCGTTCAATTTCCCAATTCGAACCTGAGCCTGGACAACGTCGTCTTCGCTTATGCCGGCGGGTCTTCACGAATCGAAGGGCAACTCACCCGATTCAATCCCATCGAAATCCGTGAAGCCGATGCGAGAATCACAAATTCCCGGTTCGAATTCAATATGGGGAACCGGCAAGGGGATCAAATCACTGACCGGGCCGGTCGTGGGATGATTACCCCTTCCGTGATTTACGTGCGGGGAGCACAACCGATCATCATCGGTAACGATTTCTTTGCCAACGATAACGGTATCCGTGACAGTAAACTGTCTTTGTCCGTTATCAGCATTAATGCCAATTCGTTTACCGATCAAAACATCGTTGATCGGGGCCGAAGTACGGGGAATATTGATCGGCATATTCAATTCGACGACAATTTCGGGCCGCTTGTTCGTGATAATACTTACACCAACAACGCACTCAACGGCATGGTCGTTCGGGGAGAAATTCTGACAACCGCTTCGGTTTGGGACGACACCGATATTGTCCATGTTCTCTTCAACGAGATCGTGATACCCAACTTCCATCACACCGGCGGGTTACGACTGACAAGCGATTACGGCAATTCCCTTGTCGTGAAACTTCTCACCGATAACAGCGTCACGATCAACAGTGACCGCAGCCAGGCCGGGATTTCCACGACCGGTACACCGCTGGAAATCAGCGACCGGATCGGTGGTGCCATGCAGGTCGTCGGCGTTCCCGGCTACCCGGTCATTTTCACCTCGCTGAAAGATGACAGCGTCGGGGCCGGTTTCGACCTGAGAGGCCAGGTCGCTTATGACACCAATAACACCGCCCGAAAAATCGAAGGGTGGGTAAATGGTCAATGGGTGGGTGGTGAAATGATTGGCGGTCAATGGTACGCCGCCGGTTCCTGGTATGATCCGTCCGTACCGCGACCAGGCGACTGGCGTTCGATCAAATTTGAACGTTATTCCCATGACCGCAACGTCGTTGTCATCAGGGAATTTGAAAAAGACAAAGACCTGGAAGACAGTAACAATACACCAGCCAAGGCCCAATTCCTCGGCTACCTCGCCCCGAACATGAAGTCCGGGGACGATGTGAAGCGGCTCGGATTCGAGGTGCATGGGTCCATCCGGGCGAACGATCCGTCCGATGCCGACGTTTTCAGCTTTACCGCCGACGCCGGGACCGAAGTCTGGATCGACATCACGCACACCGGGCGTGGTTTGGACACCATCATCGAAATCATTGACGTCGATGGCAATGTTCTCGCCAGTAGCGACAATTCCTTCTTCGAAGGACCAGATACATTCGGAAGATACATCAATCGCGTATACGATCATGACTTCGACCCTGCGAAGGGGGATCATGGGAACACGATCGGCTTCAATGGTGGTATCAACGCTTTTCCGCTCAACAAGGATTCCTGGCAACGGGTCGCGATTGATGCAACGCAAAACAATCCCTGGGGACCGGAATACAGTTACAATGGTGTCGGTTACAACAAACCCGGGAGTACCAATACCCGTGACGCCGGTTTACGGTACGTTTGCGAAGGAAGCGGCGAAAAAACCTACTTCGTCCGCATCCGAAGCGTCCTATCCATCTCCTGGGCGAATTCCATCACGCGAGCGACTTCGCACGGCAAAGAATTCTACATCGAGGATACAAAAGGACAACGTATCACCTATCGCTTTGACTTCGACAAAGTTGGGTTTGAGGCCAACTCCACGAAGCGGGAGGTCATCATTGGACTCGCCGGTGTCACTCCGAATGATTACGCCGAAACAATCGCTGCGGCCATCAACTCGAATGAATCCTTCATTGCGAACAGGAACCTGGATGTTCGGGCCGCTATGTCGCGGTACTCGTTGACCGATCCCAACCCGGTGATTACGCTCAATGGTGTCGGGCTGTTCTTCAACCCGCGGGAATCGGGGTTGGTCGTTCAGGAAAATTCGACCGGGTCCTATCAGCTTCAAATCCGCCTCCAGGAAACGCCGGAGGTGGCCGGTTGCTCCGTCGCCTACGCTGATATCCGTTACGCCATCAACGGAGTTGAAGCGTACGGGTTCCCACAACACTCCATGATCCTCGGTGAAGTACAGCTTGGTAACGGGCACACCTCATTCAGCACCGCCCAACCACTCGGCAATCTCTTGCAATCGGACCGTAACGCCATTTCGGTCGCGGGCTATCTTTCGTCGCTCAACGATGTCAACTGGTATACATTCGATATGGAGTTGGCGGGAATACAGAATATCGCCCATGTTTCGGACGGCACAGCACTTTGGTCGACGATTTTCGATATTGATTACGCCGACGCTTTGGCCCGGCCGGACCTGTCGCTTTGGGTCTTTGACAGTGCCGGACGGCTGATTTACATGGGGACCGATTCCAACGTAGCCGACGACCGACCCGGCCCGACGGGAACCCGAGCCGGTGCCTCTTACCCGGAAGGAACGATCACGAAACTCTCCGCCGGAAGCGTCGGAGGGAACGACCCATTCATTGGCCCGGCTATACTCCAATCAAATGTCGCCGGAAGTCCGAAGCAGGTCTACTTCATCGCCGTCACAAGCAAGTACGTGGTGCCAAACGCCATCGGTAGCGTGCTTAATGTTGGCCAGGCTAACAACGCGGGAACACGTATTGAACCGATTGACACCATTACACGGCTCATTGACGAACACGTCAATGGTGGTCAAAACTTCGGCTGGAGTTCCAACGTCGAAGTGGCACAGCGGCTTGTCCTGACACCGGACGAGTACCACATTGGTGATGTTCCCATGTACATTGCCTACGGTGGTTCCATCGGTATGTACAATCCCACCACAGGCGCACTCATTCTGCAACCGAGCGGAAACGTCAGACCGGGCAATAATGGAGCCGACATCACTATGGGGCCTTATGGTCGCCTTATTGGTACATATACTTCCGGCATAGATTTCTACTACCAAAACATCAGTCCGGTCACCCTCGGAAGCAACCTGACGGATCCCATTAATACCCACATTCATCCTTATGTTCCAGGTGATGGTAACCCTCCTCCTCCCGTGCTCGCTTCTGGTGGCGGGTATTTCATGAACGCCATCTCACATTACCCCGCGAGTTCCAATGCAACGCGTGTTTCCGAAGTGAATTTATGGGCAGGACAAGGTTCCAATAACCAGTCTTCCTTCATGGTTGTGATTGGAAATATGCCGGGGGCCAGTACTTTTGGTACGAATAGGGTGACCACCAATGTCAACGTCATGTATTTCCTTGACAACACCGGTAAGGTGATTCACCTTCCCTGGGCGAGTGATGGTCTGGCCCGATACTTTTCCGATGCGGTCCCCTGGGCAACGTTCCAAAACACAAGCGATGGAGTCAACCAAAACCTCTTCCAGACATCAGGAGAGCTTATTACGGCGGTAACGTTCAGTGCCGATGGTCGCGATTTGTACGTCGGCACGAACACCGGAGCGGTGTACCAAATCCATCGATGGAACGAATCCGCTTACTCCGCCGTGAACCCGCCGAATGCTCCTCCAACAATCGTTCGAAACAGCAATCCAGGGCCGCAATTGGAGTTCATCGGTTATCTTATGGAAGATAATGGGAATGTGCTTACGAATCTTTCCAGCTTCACGATTGCTCCGCAAACGGTCGAAGGGGGAGCGTTTTCCCATCTCTTTTACGCGACGACCGGTGACGGGCAAATGTTCGCGTTCGATATGGAAAAATTCAAGAGACTGAATTCCTACACCGGCCCGGATGGCCAAAGAGTCCCCTTGGAACCAGGAGCGGGAGCGATCTCGGCAACCCATAACCTGATTGGCCGCCGCGAGTCAATGCTCGAACCGATCTTCGTCAACGGCTCCAAGGTTCCCAGAATCCCAGCCGGCGCACGCGGAATCTGTTTCAGCCCGGTTGATTACAACCTGTGGCA
>Ga0209737_10003351_pt1 | contig 11198 bp, 9 predicted proteins | sample TergutCu122P3_FD_187284 | JGI IMG/M metagenome (GOLD analysis project Ga0209737, IMG submission 187284) | Cubitermes ugandensis P3 segment gut microbial communities from Kakamega Forest, Kenya - Cu122 P3 (SPAdes) (version 2) | ecosystem: Host-associated > Arthropoda: Insects > Digestive system >...
CGCAAGAGCGCTTGCGGCAGCCGTTTCAGAGAGTCCGGATAGTCCGCAGCATGGTGTTATCAAGCACTGCTCCTTGAGCTGTTTATGTTTGATGCCATGCCGAATAAAAGGTGCCATGGCTTCCTCGAGACGATCTTTTAGACTGCTTATGTTTTCTTTCTGAAGGGTTTCTGGTGTGTTGGGAACGATGCCCCAGGCGATCGCGCCACCGCGGTCAAGAAAAGCCTTAACTTCACTAGGGAAAAACTCAAGAGAAGAGGCATAGTTGTAGGCGTCAAAACTGATAATGTGAATATTAGTATTGAGTAGAATGGACCAATCGGTATTCCCGCAGCAATGGATTCCACATATTCCAGATATGCCGCCAATTACTTCCCCAAGCATCTTTAGGATTTTTTCTTTTGAAACGGTGAAGTATGCCGATCCATAAGACGCCATTACCGGCTCGTCGATAAACATAATTGTCTTTTTCCCAAGTTTTCGCAGTTCGTTTTCTTGCCAAGACGCTTTTAGGCGCAAGAGGCGCGCGCACAAATCAATCATAAACTCGTCATGCAGAATGCTTTGCCCCTGGTCGTCCTTAAGCATTAACCCAAATGTTAATGGCCCCACAATTTGCCCTTTTGTAGCTACACAACTTTGGTTGAAAGTGTTCATAAATTCATGCAAGCCGGCAGCATGTCTTACGCTTATGGGATAAGAGGAGTATTCGTTATTAATGTATGATGAATAAAGCTTTTCAACTGAGTATTCGAAGCTTTCATCATGCCTGATCGATAGGCTGTTAGTGTTAATTACAAGACCGGGCATTCCCTCACTGTACTGAACAATCATTTCCTCCAAAAAGGAGCGTTTTGGTAGTTGGGGCCATGCCGGAGCTTTGCTAAGATAGCGCGCGACCAGCGAGCAAGCTTTGTTTGGGTCTGTGTGAGGGAGACTACCAATCATTGTAGGGGCGGCGTTGAAACGTAAGTCTAACATTACAATATTAAAGCACAATGCGACGGATAGTGCTATGTGTCTGCGCTGGCAACAGAACACACGCTCAACACTTCAGGCAAAAGCCCTTTGCCAGTGAAAGCGGACATGCTTCTTAAATTGCTCCCTCTGCCCCCCCCCCAGCTTTTGGCGATACTTGGCTTAGGTATTTGGTTTGCGATGCAAGAGGTTTCTAAGCTGTTTCGATCTTGCTTGCTTCTTCAAGCCCCAGAATTGTAATCGCTTCTTCTACCATCTTGTATTTCAGTATCTTGCCGGCGGCATTCATGGGAAACTCCGATACAAAGCGTACATATTTGGGGGTTTTCTGTTTGGCCATATGGGACTTCACGTACTCTTTGATTTCTTCTTCTGAGGATACCATTCCGTCTTTCAGAATAATACAGGCAAGAATCTCTTCCCCATATTGTTTATCAGGGACTCCGATTACCTGGACATCCTTAACTTTTTTGTGGGAGTAAAGAAAATCCTCTATTTCTTTTGGATAGATGTTTTCACCCCCGCGAATAATCATGTCCTTTATTCTGCCGGTTATCTTAAAATTCCCGTCCGGCAAACGGCGAGACAAGTCACCTGTATGCAACCATCCGGCTTCATCAATGGTGTTGGATGTGGCAACAGGCATTTTGTAGTAGCCCTTCATAATATTGTAGCCACGCGCCACAAATTCGCCGTCGGTATTATCGGGCACGTCCTTGCCTGTCTGCGGGTCAACTATCTTACATTCGATTCCCGGAAGAGCTCGTCCAACGGTATTGACTTTTATCTCAAGCGGATCATCCGAACTGCTCATGGTACAGCCGGGGCTACTTTCAGTTTGCCCGAAGACAATAGTGATTTCAGGCATGTGCATTTTTTCGATAACATCCCTCATAACTTTTACAGGGCACGGGCTACCGGCCATAATTCCTGTGCGCATATTGGAAAAATTGGTAGTGGCAAAGTTTTCATGCTCCAGCATGGCGATGAACATTGTCGGAACGCCGTGAAGCACGGTAATTTTTTCCTTGTTTATGGCTTCCAAGGCGAGTCGTGGCGAAAACGATGGTATTGGACACATGGTAGTGCCGTGAGTTACCGCCGCAGTCATGGCAAGCACCATCCCGAAGCAGTGGAACATTGGCACATGAATCAATATGGTGTCTGCGGTGGAGAGGTCCATTCGATCCCCGATAGTTTTTCCGTTATTGACGACGTTGTAGTGCGTAAGCATCACCCCTTTGGGGAAACCGGTAGTGCCTGAGGTGTACTGCATGTTGCAGACATCATGATTGTTAGTCATGGCAATACGCTGGTATACCATTTCAATGGGTGTTTTCACTGCCATTTCAAGCGCTTCCTCAAATGACCAAAAGCCTTTTTCTGAAAAACCGACAGAGATGATATTGCGAAGGAAGGGCAGTCTTTTGCTATACAGGGGACTTCCTTTTTCGAGGGTGCTCAATTCAGGACATATTTCTTTGATAATCTCACGATAGTTGGAATCTTTATGCCCGTCAATCATTACTAAAGTATGCGTGTCGCTTTGGCGAAGCAAATACTCGGCCTCATGAATTTTGTAGGCAGTATTAACGGTAACAAGTATGGCGCCGATTCTTGTCACTGCCCAGAATGTGATGAACCAAGCGGGAACATTGGTAGCCCAAATGGCAACTTTGTCGCCTTTCTTAACCCCAAGAGAAATTAGTGCCCTGGCAAAATTATCAACATCTTGGCGGAATTCGGAATAAGTTCGTGTGTAGTCAAGAGTGGTATACTTAAATGCGTATTGGTTGGGGAACTCCTCAGTAACTCGATCAAGAAGGTGGGCGAAAGACAAGTCAATAAGAGCCTCTTTTTCCCATATATAATGCCCGGTGTTTGTTTTATTGCTATAAAGAGGAGAGCGTAAAAATGTCTTTCTGGTATAGCGTGACATAAAGTTGGCGAAGTGCGGAATAACTACCCCTGGGTTTTCAAGGTTTTCACTCCATCGTTTTACCCATTCAAGAGAAATATAGTCCTCGTAGTTTATGCTACGCAAAGCGAGCATTATTTCATCGATAGGCAGATTTCCCTCACCCATTAGGCGGTACTGCACGCATCCGGACTGGTCGATAATAGAGTCCTTAACATGTACGTATTTGATGTAAGCACCTAGGTTCTGGATGGTTCGCTCTGGGGTTTCCCCGGCGAATCGATATGGATGGTGAACATCCCACAGAGCAGCCACGTTATCACTTTTAACTTGTTCCAACAGATTAAACAGCCGTGCCGTGTTGGCAAATACCCCGTTTGTTTCTACGAGTAACGTGACATTGTGTCGCGATGCGGTGACGGCCAGCGTTTTGAGCTGGGAGACAATTGCCGCGTCATCAACTTCATCGCCTAATGCCTGCGGTTCCTCATCGGCGAGAACTCGTATAAATGGAGTTTTCGTCTTACTGGCCAGCTCAATGTATTCGCTGATTTCGGCGATGTTCTTATCTCTAAGGTTGTGGTGTTTGAGACAGCAGCTTGAGGAATAACAGACAATACTAAGACGCAAGGTCTCTAGGTTTTTGATTGTTGTGGGCAATTCCTCATTGGCAAAAGGTTGTGCGCGAACCGCGGAAATTTCTTTCCCCAACCCACGAACCTCTATTCCGTCAAAGCCGAACTCCTTGGCCGCCGAGGTAATCTCCTTCCAGCTCCAGTTAGGGCAAGCCAGTGTTGAAAACGCCAGTTTCATATTGAGTCCTCCAATCCGTGTGCCTTAAAAAGTCAGTTAGTTTTTGGTCGCGTCCGCGTCGCGCAGTTCTCGGCGTTTGATCTTTCCGCTGATAGTTTTGGGAAGCTCATCAACAAACTCGATAATGCGGGGATACTTGTACGGAGCTGTTACTTTTTTTACGTGTTCTTGAAGTTCAACTTTTAATTGCTCTGAGGGGGTGTATCCTTTAGCAAGAATAATTGTTGCCTTGACATTAAATCCGCGATCGGGATCAGGAACTCCGGTAATAGCGGCCTCGAGAACGGCAGGATGCTCAATAAGGGCGCTTTCAACCTCGAAAGGACCGATTCTGTATCCTGAACTCTTAATGATGTCATCGTTTCTTCCTGAAAACCAGACATATCCGTCTTCGTCGCGCCAGGCGATATCGCCTGTGTGATATATTCCGTTGTACAAAACTTTTTTAGTGAGTTCTTCGTCTTTGTAGTATCCCATAAAAAGACCAAGCGGGCGATTGGTCCTGTCAGGTACAGGCATGCAAATCTCGCCTTCTTCCCCCACCTCGCATTCTTTTCCGTTTTCGTCAAGGATAGTGCATCGTGTTAGCGGCATGGGAAGCCCCATAGAACCTGGTTTTGGTTCGCTCCAAGGATTTGTGGCAAAGAGAACTGTGCATTCGGTTTGTCCGTATCCTTCTCGTAGTTTTAGTCCGGTTGCCGCAAGCCATTGGTGATAGACTTCCGGGTTGAGAGGCTCGCCAGCAATGGTGGATTTTTTGAGCGATTTCAAACTGTACTTACTGAGATCCTCTTTGATCAGAAGCCTGTAGATTGTAGGAGGGGCACAGAATGAGGAAATCTTGTACTTGTCTATAAGAGAGAGAAAATCACCGGGAACAAAACGCCCGTCAAAATCGTAAACGAAGACTGTAGCCTCACATAACCATTGCCCGTACAGCTTGCCCCATGATGCTTTTGCCCACCCTGTCTCGGCAATGGTTAAGTGCAAGTCAGTGTCGTTAAGATTGTGCCAAAACTTTGCTGTTGTAATATGGCAAAGTGGGTAGTAGTAGTCATGAGCCACGATTTTTGGTAGGGCTGTAGTGCCGGAAGTGAAATAGGCTATCATGACATCGGTGCTCTTTGGAGCGTCGTTTCCGGTAGGTCTAATTAGATTCTCACTGCTATTATCTACCACTTTATCAAGAGAGATAAAACCATCGCGACTGCCGCTGATGACAGCTTTCATTTTTAAGATGGAACCGGTGAGTTCTTGCGCCGCCTCAACTTTTTGACACAGAGAACTATCATTTACCGTAAGAATCATTTTGATATCAGCTGCTTTTATGCGGTAAACAAGATCTTTTACCGTCAGAAGGTGTGTTGCCGGGATAATAATGGCTCCAATCTTGTGCATGGCAATCGTATAGTACCAATACTCATAACGCCGTTTGAGCATTACCAGAACGGCATCACCTTTGCCGATGCCGATGGAGCGTAAAGCGTTGGCGGTCTTGTCGCTCATGCGTTTCATTTCGGCAAAGCTGATAATACGCTCTTCGCCTTGTTCGTTACACCAGACAATAGCGGTTTTGTTGGGTGTTTCCCTTGCCAGAGCGTCAACCACATCGTAGCCAAAATTAAATCCTTCAGGCATGTCCACCTGAAAATTCTGGTAGAAATCCTCGTATGACGAAAAGTCGGTCCTGCAGTATTTATGAATAAGTCCCATGGGTTACTCCTTTCCTGAAATAGTTATAAGCATTTGCGCTGGTTTGTTTTCTAAGGCTTCAATACAATGTGGGAAGGTTGAATCAAAATATATGGAGTCGCCTTGACGTAATGTTACTTCATGTTTGCCTATACTTATGCGAACCGTTCCGTCCAGAACATAGTGAAACTCTTGCCCTGAGTGGCTGACCTTATTAGCCTTGTTATGACTTGGTTTTGGCTGGATAGTGATGAAGAAGGGATCAATAGTACGATTGGCAAAATTATATGCCAGTGATTGGTAATCGTATTCTTGTCGTCTGCTGATTCCAACACCTTTGCCTTTTCGCACAACGGAGTACATTGAAAGTTTGGCGCTTTCTCCCGTCAACAGTTCTGTCATGCTGATATCAAACCCAATTGATAAGTCATGAAGAAAACTTACCGGGATTTCGACTTCGCCGTTCTCGTATTTTAATAATTGTTCACTGGTTGTGGCAATTTTTTGGGCGAACTCATCTGCGGATAGTCCGCTAAGTGCTCTAATACCCTTTATTCGGTCTCCGATTTCTTTGTTTAGCTCAGACATTATCTTTTCTCCTAACTATGATGAAGTTACTTAGTATTACTGTACTGGAAGCCCAGTGAAAGAGCGGTCAAGTTTGACGCTAAGAGGTCCTTTTTTCTGTCAGGAATTATCCCCTTCATTACTTCGGCAGCAGTGCTTTGGTCACAGAGCTTTGTCTCGCGAAGTAGCTTCCCAATCATCACTACGTTTGCAAGCGCTGCCATGCTATTATCTGTGGCAATCTGCGTAGCAGGTATTCCGAAAGATTTGACATCGTCACGCGAGGGGCTTCTTCGGATTAATGAACTGTCATAGAACAAGAGCCCTCCTCTCTCAACAGTTGGCTCAAACTTGTCCATCGACGGTAGATTCATGCATACAAGAATATTGGGGACAGACACAATGGGAGAACCTATGCGCTCGTGGTCAATAATTACGCTACAGTTAGCCGTTCCTCCGCGCATCTCCGGTCCATAGCTTGGTAGCCATGAGGTTTCCTTGTTATGCCATAAGCCTAGTGTCGCTAAGAATTTCCCGGCGAACAGAATTCCTTGCCCGCCAAACCCAGCCAGCAGAATAAGGTTTTTATTCTCTATCATTTTGTCACCTTTGCCTCGGTTTTGTTTTTGTACACTCCGAGAGGATAAACCGGCATCATTTTCTGGCGTATCCAATCCAATGATTCCACCGGGTCAATCCCCCAGTTAGTCGGGCATGACGACAGTATTTCGACCATGGAGAAGCCAAGCCCTTCGGCTTGAACTTGAAATGCTTTCTTGATGGCCTTTTTTGTGTTGCGTACATTCTTAACGGTGTCAACTGAAACACGTTCAATATAAGCCGCGCCCTCAACGGTGCTTAACATCTCGCTTACGCGAAGGGGAAATCCGGAATAAGCCATGTCTCGACCATATGGGCTTGTTTGTGTAACTTGTCCGATTAAGGTTGTTGGCGCCATTTGTCCTCCGGTCATGCCGTAGATGGCGTTGTTAACGAAAATAATAGTGATATTTTCACCGCGAGCAGCAGCATGGACTGTCTCAGCCATGCCAATGGCCGCAAGATCGCCATCTCCTTGGTAAGTAAAGACAATGCTTTCGGGGCGGGCGCGTTTGAGCCCTGTAGCCACAGCGGGAGCACGTCCATGTGCTGCCTGCGCCATATCGCAATTGAAGTAGTTGTAGGCAAAGACTGCGCATCCTACTGGAGCTATGCCGATAGCTTTGCCCAGTAAATTCATTTCTTGCAGTGCTTCGGCGATAAGTCGATGGATAATTCCATGCGTGCACCCCGGACAGTAGTGCATTGCTGCATCGGTAAGACCTTTCGTTTTTTCAAATACGACTGTCATTGATACTCCTTTTAGCTATGCTTCCGTCTTTTTTCTTTTACTGGCTTCATGTATTACCAGTAGCAATTCCTCCGGAGTTACAATTACTCCGCCGGTGCGATTGCAAAGCAAAACCGGTTTTTGACAGCGGATTGCCAAACTAATATCGTCCACCATTTGTCCCATGCTCAGCTCGGCCGAAATAAAGCAGTGAGCCTTTTGCGCTAGTTTGTAAAGGGGATTTTTGGGGAACGGCCAAAGTGTAATAGGACGGAACAACCCAACCCTAATGCCTTCTTTTCTGGCCGAATCTATGGCGTTCTTGGCAATGCGAGAAGTGATTCCATAGGCGACTACTATAATATCTGCGTCTTCGGTGAGATACTCTTCATATCGGACTTCTTTTTCCTCGATTGTATTGTAGCGTTGGTAGCGCCTAAATACCGTGGCCTCTAACTCTTCGGGCATAAGGTAAAGAGAGTTAACCAGATTTGGTTTTCTGGTTCCCTTTGTTCCGGTCAGTGCCCATGGTTTGGCGACGTCGGACTTGTTTGTTTTTCCCGATGTATCGACCGGTTCCATCATCTGTCCCAGCGTTCCGTCAGATAAGATCATGGCGGTAACATTGTATTTATCCGCTAAAACAAAGGCGTCGAAAGTACAATCGAGCATTTCTTGAACACTGTTTGGGGCCAGTACCAGCATGTGAAAATCACCGTGCCCGGTACTTTTTGTGGCATGGTAGTAGTCAGCTTGTGAAGGCTGAATACCGCCGAGTCCGGGTCCGCCACGCTGGATGTTTACCACAACGGCAGGAATATCACACCCCGCTAAGTAACTAAGCCCTTCGCTTTTAAGCGCGAAACCCGGGCTGGACGAAGATGTCATCGTTCTAACCCCGGCTGCTGAGGCTCCAATGACCATATTTATTGCGGCTACTTCGCTTTCAGCTTGTACAAACACCCCTTCCATTTTGGGAAGCTTCTTGGCCATATAGGCAGCGATTTCGGTTTGTGGAGTAATAGGGTATCCAAAATAGTGACGACAGCCGGCGAGCAAGGCTCCTTCGGCAATGGCTTCATTGCCTTTCATCAGAACTTTTGTTGTCATTCTTTCCTCTCTTGTTTTTCAACTGTTATTACAGCGTCGGGGCACATGGTCGCGCAAAAAGCGCAACCAATGCATTGCTCTATGTCAGTTATAACCGCAGGCCTAAATCCTTTGGCGTTAATGGAATGCTCCCCCATCACTATTATTTTCTGTGGGCAAGCCTCTGCGCATAAACAACAGCCTTTACACTCATCTGTTTTAAAAGAAACATTAAACATAATACTTTCCTTGGCGAAGACTACTTTATTTTGATGCTTTGAGCATACAGGTTAAGCGGAAAAACATTTCCGACTGTTTGTCGGGCTAATTCCAAAGCTCCGGAGTTATCAATTAACCTTTGCTCTATAGAAGTCGCTTTCAGAGGAAGTGATAGTTTTTGTGATGCTTCCTCGGCATAATCAGCAGTGCCAAGAACGTTGCTTAGGGTTGTCTCAGCCATCAAGTTTGAGTTGTTAATTATTCCGGTAAAGGCAATTCTGCTGGCTGCTTCTATAGCTTCTTTCATTTCGAGCAGGTCTTCTATATTGCTTGTGAGCGGACGAAATCGATTGATAACCATGAGCATTTCGTATTCATTTTTGTCTTGTAAGAAACTGGCATATCTGCCAATGGCAAGAGCGCCGCGATTGTCTCCTCCTAAATCGATGATGCCGGTGACGTTTTTATCATCGAATAGAACTCTTGTTTCAGCAGGGATTGCCGGTGCGTCAGTGTTTGTATTCACGTAACGCGAAGCAACCAAGCGAATATTTGCCTCTGTAAGGCATTGTAAGGCATTTGACGAACAAAAATACGGGTTCACGATATCTAAGTCGCATAAAACAACGTGGGCGCGATGTTTTCTGGCCCACATGGCATAGGCGACCGCTAAGCTCGACTTACCGCTTCCAAAGTGTCCGGCAAAAATGGTGATTCTCGCCAAGCGCATTTGCATAATTCTCCCTCATGGAAATGCTCGCACTGGCGACTGTTTCGCCACTATTATTACCCCGACTAGAGATTATAGCAGAAATCGAGCGCTAATTCTGCATCATTTTTGGGCATGTCAAATTGTATGCGACATGCCGGTCTCATCCGGACTTTTATCCACGGGGATCTCCAATAATTCTATTTCAGCAATAGCTTGCTCGGCAACTTCGCGCACCGCTTGGCTCTTATGCTTCAGTAGTTTATTGAGGTGTTTCTTGACTTCGAAGCCGCCGATTTTGCCAAGTGCTGTAATTGCTGATAGCCTGACATCGCTATCAGAATCATTGGTAAGATTAATCAGTTGGGTGATTGCCACTGGTTCTCCCATTTCTCCAGCAGCTATAGCCGCTTCATAGCGCATCTCAGGAATAGCGCTTTCCATTTCCAACAAAATATATTGTAGCCATTGTTGGTCGCAATTCTGACCCATGGCGCTTATAGCGCCAATACGCATTTGAGGGTCTTGGCTGTTGTATGCTGTCTGTATAGCTTGCGTGACCGCTGGTACGCTGATTGGTGATATTGCCACAAGCGCGCGGCGACGCACCTCGGATGATTCAATCTCATTTGCTAGGATTTCCAAAAGGGTCTTCAGTATACGATCGCGCTTATCTGCCGATACTTTTTGGTGTTCAGCGAGCATGGCAAACCGACCTAGCGCAGTGGCCGCTACACAGCGTACTTCGGTTGATGGATCCTGTGTCACAATTCTTAGAAGTGGTTGAAGCAATGAAGTATCGGAGTTTTCCCAAAGGCATTCGATAGCGGTCTGGCGAATGATACTATCTGGGCAGTATATCGCGTTACGAAATATTCTGTCGAAATTGAATTCCACGTTGCTTTTGGCTAACTCATCTAACCGAGAAAGGATTTTAAGTTTGCGTTCTGTGGATATTTTTCCCCAAGTGCAGTTGAACGTTTTAAGTTCTTCCGCGTTAAGGTCCGATAACTCGCCGAGTTGCTGACTTGATAGGGGAATGGTTTCGTCACTGATATGAGCAAGAATTTCTGATAAAGCCCTCGAAGGCTTGGTCGCATTTTCCTTAATCATCATCTGAGTCATTTTCGCCGTTTTCCCAGATTGGTTCAGTAAAATAGTCAATGTATTCTTCCATAGCTTCAGCAGCTATGCGTTTCATGCCTGCGCTAGCTTCTGCCGCAGCGGCTTGAAGCTCTGTTAGGTCCACCTCTATTTTCAGGATTTTGCATAATACACTTGTTACCGAAAGCGCGGCGACGGGGTTATTTATCCTTGTAGTGTAGTTGGGGACTTCGCCAAGCAGACAGGCCCCCTCAATTCCTCGTTCTTTGGCGACACCGAGCAACATGCCGTTCATTCCTGATATTTGCAGATTGCCGGCTTGAACGTAGCTATACTGCGCCAGCTCTTTGACAAGCTCAACGCTTGTTCCTACTCCCAAGACTTTTGGTTCTTCCGTGTGGTGTATGTGAGTAATGGCGGCGGCGCAAGTATAAATCCTTTGAACCTCATAGTGTTCCGCGGCGTCAACGATACAATTGGCAAGACTGTATCCGTTTGAATTAGGCTGTGCCTCACCGATAAAGACAATCAAATCGTTGCCGATGGGGTTTTTCCAGTAAAAGAAACGGCTTTGTGGGAATTGTGGTTCTTCCACAATACTGTGACGAACCATGACTCCGATAGGGTCGAAAAAATATGGCGCTTGCACCTCCGCCAGTTCTTTGCATTCCAGTTTTCGTGCTATAAAAGTGGCGACAATCATAGCAACATTTGAAATGCCTGGCCAAGCGGCAATCATCCATGGCTTACTCAGCTTTGGCCGAGAGCGGATTTTAATG
>Ga0209737_10003352_pt1 | contig 11197 bp, 9 predicted proteins | sample TergutCu122P3_FD_187284 | JGI IMG/M metagenome (GOLD analysis project Ga0209737, IMG submission 187284) | Cubitermes ugandensis P3 segment gut microbial communities from Kakamega Forest, Kenya - Cu122 P3 (SPAdes) (version 2) | ecosystem: Host-associated > Arthropoda: Insects > Digestive system >...
TATCTCCGTAACCGTTCAACTTTGGATATAGGTGTTTTGGGTTATATCGGTATAGTTTAACATAAGGAACACTCTCCCGAAGTTTGGTCCGTTCCTCCTGTGACACCCTGTATAGTATTATATTGATGTGGTGGTCATATTTGCCCCAGGTACTATATTCTCTCCCCACCCAGTTCTCAAACATCCTCACATCTCCATTCTTTCCTTATGGTGAAAGACCAAATTTTCTGTCCACAAGGAGCAAGAAATAAGAGAAAAAATCATTACAATCTACTGTATGTTATGGTTTCAGGAAACAACTGGGGCTCTTGTGGAGATGGCACGGGCGCCATGGGCTGCGGTCCGCAGGAGACATTCCGCACATGCTCAGACATTTCTCTCTTCTAACAACCTGACCATCTATATAATTAATACATTTAAATACATATATATATATATATTCTTTAATTACATAACTTCAAGGCCAATGGAAGGTACCTGAATTGCATATGGAATACAAATTCATTTTTATACTTAGAATGGGGTAATTTCTGAACCATTTGCCAACCTAACACTGAACAATATTTTAAAGTATCCCACATCTTGCCGTAACATACATGTAAGACAGGTGTGCAAAGCATAGGAGAGAATGACACAGAAATGGACTATAGAATCTAATCACCTATTTCTCCAGTCACAAGAAAAACCTTTCTGCTGAAACCTGTCAATCTGTGAAGCACTTAGGGACTGAGATGAAGAAATGGTTCACTGGTGCCAACATTGGTAGCCATTTTCATCAGTTTCACTGGAAGTGTAAGCAATTAAAGGGCCCTAAAATTTGCTGTTCTTTTAATGTAATAGTTTCCCCTTTTATGTATCAAGAGAAACAAAGGTTCCTAGGTTTTAGGCACGTAACACAAACTTTGGTCATATATGCAATATAATTCCGTGTATCATTCGTATCTAATATTTATGTGAATAATGTGTTCAGAATTAATTAAAGTTCACTAATATATGTTTGAATTTGTTATTTCCTAATCTTCAGTATGTATGGAAATGGATTTAATCCTCGCAATGAAACAAACATAACCTTCATATGAAATACACAATACACATTTCATTATGCAACAGCTCAGAAAAAAAAATATCAACATTGCAGGTATGAGAAACCTAATGTGATTGACTCATCTATGCAAACTGCATCTCTGCTATACAGAATAATGAGGTGTAATACTTGTAAAGTTTCTGCTTCTGACCTGTCTTGCAGTGCAGTAAGTGAATCTCTGTTTTAAGTTACATGACCTATACTTTTATCGGGGCATTGATAGCATGCATATACTCGTATAATGCATGATTCAGTAGCGAAGACAATGACTTCTCCCTTATCCCGCAGTAAAATATATCTCAGCTGATATGAAGTTGTTCCTTCCTTCTGTACACTATCCCCTTTCAGTACTCAAACAGTACATTCGGGAGATTGACAGCAGTGTCAAACTTGTGTTAGCACGCCAAACATAAAAGTAATAAAATGCTAACATTTAAAGACCATTTAAATTAGTCTGCTAGTACCACAATGATGGAGAATGAAATAATGGCATAAAGGTGCACAAACACCCCCTGACTCAAACAATTATGTTCCAGAAGGTTTTATGCAAGTCAAATTTTGGTAAAGTCATAATTGATTATATGTACTGTCAACTGAAACACTGGAATCTGACCGGCCATGGTATGACCCCCCCCCCAAGTGTGTTTCATCTCACTGTGCTTTCACTTCCAAAAGGAAAAATTCAGCATGCGTTTAAATAATTTTAATTAATGAATTTTTTTTTATTCTTTGTAAAATTGCTTGAGAAAAGATTATACAAAACGAGAGGCAAGTTAAGAATTTAATACTACAAACGAGAATAGAAGAGTGTATACATCAGCTATACAGATAAAACATGGGTATCAACCAACACTCAACACATGTACAGATAAGCAAGGTATAACAGCAGATGAAACAGAGGTCACGAACAGACGGACTGGCAATTGTCAAGAGATGTTAAACAAAAATGGAGATAATGTAAATAACCAATGACTAAGTGAAAATTATAAATACCTAAATGCACAATGATGGATTGAATACCTTACTACTAAGGAAGTAACAGGTGCAATATTAATATTTGAAAATTACAAGGCTCCAGGTAAGGATGCCATCACAGCTCAATTCATATAACATGGAGGTAAAACCTTACTACGAAGAATATGTAAATAAATACTTATGGAATCAAGAAAGAATGTCAGCTGAATGGACAGAAGGCTTAGCATGTCTGACTTCTAAGACAGGAGATAAATTACAACATACATAGTATGTACAGGAGAATTACTCAGTTAAATGTGACACACACAGTTATATTAAACACTATTCTCAAGAGGCTGAATGCATACAATGACTACCAAATATTTGTAATGAGACAAATGATGGAAAAAGGCTATGATTATAATACAGACTTATTATGCCATTTATTGACTTCAGACTACCTTTTGATAGAACAGGCAGAAATCAACTATATGTGGAATACAGTGAAAAATAATAAATAATGATAATACACCTAAAGTATTCACAGCAAACAATGGTAGTAGACCTTTTTTAATGTATCAACAGGAGTAAGACAGGGGATGCCTTTTAAGCAACATTATTCAATTTAGCATTAAACACAGTCCTCAAGAAAATTCCAGAAAAATAAAATACTGGTATTGTCTACAAATCACACCAAATTTGTGCATATGCTCTTTACATTCTTTTGGTCACTAGAAATATTCTAGCCTTACAAGAAATATTATCTGAACTGGAAACTTAGAAAAATTGGCTAAAGAATTAATGATGAGAAAACCACGCATATTAAAATATCCCCCACACAAGTAAAATGATATCTCCAAGACATAACATACATTATTTTAGATTTGAAGAAACTGAGAGAATCATGTAATTGGGATCATTTCTAGAATATGTAATTAAAGTGTGGTCATTCATTCATTCTAAAATTATGGCAGCAATCTGAACATACTCAGCACCTAACAGACTTTGCAGCTCTAAACTGTTGTCTCAAAATAAATAAAAAATTTTATAAAACTTTAATACAACTGGTCTTAAGCTATGGCACAGAAGCTGGACAATGAACTCAGAAGGAATGAGGTAGATTGTAAGAAAAATATATGGTCCCATAAAAGAAGAAAAAAGTTGGAGAAAAAGAAGTAAGGGGATACAGGATACATCACAAAGGGCAGGGATTGTAAAATTCACAAAGTCACTTAGATGAAGATGGTATGGACATAGTGAAAGGAAGAATAATGAAAGAATGCCAAAACAAATACTGAATGCCAGAACGAAAGGAATACGGAAAAGAGGAAGGCCAAAGAAAAGATGGACTGATAAGGTTGAAAAGGATCTGAAGATAATGTGAATATGAAACTGGCATGCAGTGGCCAAAGGCTGGAAGGAATGGACAGGGCTGTATTGCAAGCCAAGGTCCACAACAGACTGTAGTACTTGAGGAGAAGCAGAAGAAGAAGAAAGAAAATTGAATAAGTATGAAACTGCATAAACTGAAAATGTGTCAGTCTGTACACATTAGTGTTACACAAGTAAAACTGACTTCTCATTTTGAGTTTTACAGTCTACTCTTTCATGTATTAATGAAAACACTGCTATGTACATGTGTGAAGATGGATGAACACACATCCAGAGAGACTGTGAAACAATCTCATATGTCCATAAGAAAAATTTTAGCAGCACAGTTATGAGTATTTAAAGCCACTTGACTGCAGGCAACGTAGAATGAGTCAAGACACCCCCATCTACAGATACAGATGAAAAAAAATGCAATACTTGTCAAACAACCTCTGGGCCAAGATTTGCACCTGGGACCTTACAAATACAAAGCTGGGGTGCTGCACATCGATTGCAATGTTCTGTGCAAACAATGGTAAATGTTGTATCTGTCCTCTTCATCTTCTAAGCTTTCATGCTGCAATTTACAATCTCTATTTGGAATAAATAATTCTCCTAGTATCATATTTACAATAAATTTTTATTGCTTCCAGACTGAATACTGAGAATGTAAGAATTCACAAGACTTTATTATAATAAATGTATTTACAAATGTTTAAAACAGTACAGCATGTCAACAGCTCAGCTTCTATCTTATGCAGACTAACGGCTTCTTCTACAGCTGCCACAACTGCTTGATGGCGACAACAATGCCCACATCATTGGTAATGAAGAAGAAGAGCCCAGCCAATGTGGTGATTGACAGAGCATATACCGCACCAATAGCAATTTTGGGAATTACATTCCCAAAGATTATTGGGCGCACATAGTCCACGACTATAGCTTCAATACCCCTGTAAAGAAATCCAAATTTGCTGAGACAGTTTCCTTATTAATCCACCAAAATAACACTTTCCTCTGAGTCCACATTACAGTATTCTATTATAAAACACTCGTTCATGTGTGTGAGACAGAGAGAGAGAGAGAGCAAGAGATATAAATGGTCAAGATCTGTGATTATGTTCTTCCAATATGTCAGTTACTACATCCCAGTTACCATGGCATAATATTCCAAAAGACATATATTTTGGTCAAAGAAAATAATGTTTTAAATTAATACAATTACATTTATACAATGCAACAACAACCTGTAATTTGAGAAATTTACAAATACATTCAAGACATCTGCCTTGTCACCCAACATTTGTACAATACGTTGGTTCACATTGAACCTGTATGGACACTGTTACAAGTGATGTGGAGTCCATTAAGAATAACCTCCATCAGTGCAGCAGCAGGCATCCTGCTACACCAGGTGCCAGACTCTGTCCAGAAAGGACTCCACAGACCACTGCTGGAAGCACTGCACCACCACCACAGCAATGATACCTGTGTCTGACCCATATCTACTACAGCAATTTTAGTGCTTTCTTGACGGGACTGAACACATGAAAGTCATACAGTGCAAGGTCCAGATTGTACAGGGGACAAACCAGTTTCTTCAAATGCACAGAGTGCAGCATGCCCAGAACACTGCAGGCCACAAGGGGGCAGGCATTGTCATGCAACAGTCCCAGATCTTATGTGCAAGCTGGGATGCTCTCTTGATGGCAGTAAAAATGTCTCAAGAGGGTTCTTCAGTAGTGGTGAGCATTGATGGTGATGTCAGAGGGCCACAGACTTTTTCGTGTGAATATGTCAAAGCTGCAGTGATGTAATGGGTCCAGCAGCAGTCCAGAAAGTGTCATGCAACAGTGAAACACTGGCTGGTATGTCAATGGGATGCTTGCCTCTCAAAGGCCATGATGATTATTTTTAATGGCCTCTACTCCTTCTCCGAGAACATCTCCAAAGTAGTTCCATTTGGACAACATTCATATACTACAGTTCAGTTTCCCACATATTTGTCTGGGTAGTTTTTGGAGTAACTACCTACAGAGTCAAATTAACTGTGTCCCCAGCACACAAAAATACCAGCTCTGCTTGCATATATGAGTTGGCCAACACAATCTTTGTCTTTTCACAGCTCCAACATGAGAATGGCACTCAGTCACGTATTACGATGTGAAAGTAAGCCATAACAGCTACGTCATCATAATGACTAGAAGCTGTATGCCCAAGACATATGGGTCTGATTCCTTCTCTTCTCTGTTCACTACAGTACCCAAACTGTGAATGGCCCTCTGATTCAGTCTCTTATCCAACAGATATAGGGCTCTTTCCTCAGGGGTACAGCAGCTGAGACATAAAGCTTACTATTTACCTTTGTACAATATCAGAAGTTAAAAATGTATGAAACTACACCTCCACTCCCATGTCTTAATGGTGTAGTGCTTCATCAGGCACTGGGAAAACCTTACCTTCAACTTTCACAATAAAAATCTGAATTAAAGTACCTGCCACTGGTTCTGCACCATATATGGGCCTGCCTGTCTATATCATGTCACAGCAAAATGTAAAATTTCTCATTGCCAATGCATGATACTCACCAATGATTATGCATCACAACTGAAATTGCCAGCAGATAGTCCATAAACTGAGAAGGGATCAGAAATGCTGTGGGTATAATCCCAAGCAGGCTAACACTCAGAACTTTTTCTGCTGTCCAGAGTTTTGCATGATCATGTCCATGAGATGCCATCTGCTTAGCACTTAATGAGAATTGCTTTACATTCTTCAATATTGTACCAGACTGTGATAATAATGGTGTAACGCAGAGATCATTCTGCCTAGTCATTTTTTCTCGGGGGGAAAGAAGTGGCTGTGAGGTGCATGTGTGATAGAATTGACTGCTGCCTGCTGCAGTACTGCATTTTAGTAGATGTCCTCTTGCCAATGACTGCAAAGGGCAAACTGCAAAACACAGAACACAAATATTATACATTTTAAAGCAGTAAAACAGTTTTCATAAGTGGAATTCTATCCAGTCTGTTTCATGTTGTGGCCAATACACCAGCACAGCATAGTTAGTATTAAGGCTATCATTTTCTTTTGGTGGAAATAAAGGCTATCATTTTCTTTTGGTGGAAATACTGGAAGTGAACAAGAGCTACAATGTCACATAAATTTAACCACAATGCTGACAAATGTCAGTACCCTTATCACCTAATGTTTCTTTCTGAACACACTTCAGGATAAAAAGGGTAACTAACCCTCCTAAAGCAGACTCATATTGTCAGAGTAACAGAACAGCTGCATTAACCAGTACAGTGTTCCAAGTATTGCATAAGCCATTAATTATTATTATCATGGTGTAAAAAACATACAAACTTATGTAATGTACATCACACCCATTCAATCAACAGGGATGTATTACCTCATACTCATGATTTGCACTGTACAATTAATCCCCAACAAAAATTTATAAATAATGATTTATTAGGAGTGTATCATCAAAACATTTGTAGATTGTGAAGAAAGACTAATGAGCTGACTGCTTCATTTTATCCTAATTTTCCTCATATAAAGTGTTTTCAGACAATCATTTAAAACAGAATTAAATAAATCATATATATACAGATAATTACAACCTTGGTGCCAATTTTTGTAAACAGCCCTTCAATAAAGGTGGAGTATGTATATTTGTACATAAAACCCTAAAAGTTTTAACCATTAATTTAAAGGAATTCTGTAAAGATAATGACCAGGAAACGTGCAGTGAAATTAGACCTTCTAGCTAATAGAATCTGTATTATAACAATTTACAGATCACCCTCTGGTAATTTTCAATTATTTATTAATAGATAAGAAGCTATTATCAAGAAACTTTATACACTCAATTTACATTTCATAGTATGTGGAGGAATAAATATAAATTATCTTATAGATAATGAGAGGAAAAACTAGTATGATGCTATGTTGAATTTGTATAGTCTTTTCAGCAAGATGCATTTTCCTACAAGAGGTCAAAATAGGTTGAGTACAGTGATTGATAATACTTGATTGATACAACTGTATTTAACAATTCTGTCATTTCTCCAATAATTAATGGGCCATTAGATCACAATGCCCAACTGTTACTGATAAAGGATTTAAATTCATATATTAAAAATAGGTATTATACCCTTAAGGAAAATTCATAGAAATCCAATTGAATTTAAAATTAGATTGAGCTATGAACTGTGGGACAATGTTTTTGATAATGGTCATGATAACAATGCCGATATTTTGTTCAATTCATTTCTAAATACTTATGTACAGGTATTTTATTCCTGTTTTCCTAATATAAATTTTAATGATAGGCCTAATAAAAAATCTTGGATAACTGCTGGCAGAAGAATATCTTGTAAAAGAACAAGGGACCTTTATTTATTGACTAGGAATAACAATGCCATGAAGTTAAAGCAGTATTATAAATTGTATTGTAAAATCTTAACTAATGTGATAAAAGAAGCCCAAAGAACCAATTATAATGAACAAATTACGAATTCTCACAACAAAGTAAATGCAACATGGAATATTATATAATCTGCAACAAGAGAAAAAGTTAATGTTGACAATATTTCCTTGTTTTGGTTAATGAAGGTGGTAAAATTAATAATTGTAAAGTCAATTCTGAATCATTTAATAATTATTTTACCCACTACTGAGAAAATTACTCACAACATTTTTAATAAGAATACAATAGATCATAATAACACTAAAAATCCTACGCAATAGTTATCACAATTATTTAAAAAAATCCCTCTCCAAAAATAAAATTTCAGTAATACTTCAACTAAAGAAATTGAGAAGATTATCAGTTCCCTATAATCAGAGAATTCTTAGGGATATGATGAAATTTCAATGAAAATATTAAACACTGGTGTTCCCTTTATTAGTTCTACTCTAAATTATGTATAATATTTATAATAAATCCATATCAATAGGAATCTTTCCTTTGCACTTAAAATATTCTATCATAAAACCACTGTTTAAAATATGTGATAAGAACAATATGGCCAATAACAGACCAGACTCATTATTAACGTCATTTTCAAAGTTGCTGGAGGTCATATATAAAAGGATTTTGACTCATATTAATAATCACAACATTTTAGCAAATGAACAATTTGGATTCAGGTCAAAATCAACAACAGTACAGGCTTTTCGTAATTTAATTTTCAAAATATTACAAGCTTTTAACAATAAAAGAATAGATGGAGGTAATTTTTTAACTTAGAAAAAGCTTTTGATTTTGTTAACCATAATATTTTATTATCAAAATTATAGTGATAATCCTAAAATAATACTATTTATGGATGATCCCCAAGAGTAATAATAAACAACTCCAATTTTAATGATTTTGTAAAAGTTATTGACATGGTTTTGAAAAATGTTAATGAATGGTTTTCTTATAATTTGCTTTCTTTAAATTTTGGTAAAACTCATTTCATGCAATTTATAATTAAACAACCCTACCTTAAACTTTCTAGGAATAATGATCAGTGACACATTGTCCTGGAAAAGCCACATAGATATGATTACACTCAAATTAAGCCAAGCCTGTTATACAGTTAGAGTGGTTAAACTGTTTTGATCACAGGATACCCTAAAGATGATCTACAAGATTATTATGCCTACTTTCATTCTATTATGACTTATGGGACAATATTTTGGGGAAATTCCTCACACCTTGATAAAATTTTAGATTAAAAAAAAAAAAAAGAATTATTAGAATTATAATGGGAGCCAGAACAAGAAACTCTTGCAGAGAACTTTTTAATATTTTAAAAATTTTACCGTTAACATCACAGCACATATTTTCTTTAGCACTGTTTGTAGTTAACAACAAAAGTTTATTTATAGAATTTTCTTGACTACACAATATCAAAACTAGGAATAACTTCAATCTTTTCCCAACATCATCACGTTTAATGATTTATCAGACAGGACCACATTATTTTGGCATTAAGGTGTACAACAAACTTCCCTTTCAAAGAAAGAATCTATCATGTAATGTTAAGCAATTTAAAACAGCCCTTAATAATTTCCTATGAATGCATTCATGTTAGACTTTAGTTGAATACTTCAATTGCAATGAAAATTAAATTTAATCATACCATATAATGATAAGCTCTATATATCATTATATTTAGTAATCAGATATATCATCTAAATGACATTTAAAAGGATATACATCTATTTAGAGTTGTTTTTATATCAATTTTATCCCTTCCATTATTACAACCATTATATTTGTTATATTATTGACATGTTTTTCCAAAGAACTTAAAAAAAATATATGTAATCACGATTTTACAAACAGTTGTTTTTATCTGACTTACTGTAGACCCTGACAGATGACTGATTCTATATTAGCTTACATGATATGGGTTTTAGATTTACAGGTACATCTGCTTTGAAAACATATACAGAGGCATAATATGTATATGGCTACAGGTAATGCTTATGTTGATTTAATCTTATGACATGATCTATAAGCAATCATTAAAATGATATATGTTTTAGACAAGTTCAATATTCAATGGTTGTATTACCAGCATTGGATCCTTGAATTATCAATAAATACAATACAATGCAGCAAATAAACTGTTCCTAAAGTCATAAAACCAATAGTAAATGTAAAATGCAGTTTTCTGTACACTACTTCTGAATGAAAGCACCAGCAATGTTTAAAAGAAAGAGAGAATGGTATAATAAATTAAAACTAAAAAATCTACAAGGCATTTTTGTTCTGCTTGCTCGGACTGATGGAGTGAGCGTGACAACTTGGAGACCTTTCAACAAGCCCCCAGGTCAATTTGAATACATTACAAAACCAAACCTCCGTATCAGTGTTTCTCACACGACTCAGACCATTTTTGCTTTTTATTTCTGTGAATTTTGGCAGCACAACGTATCACAGTTGTTACGTAATATTTCGATCATCCGTTTATCTTACCCTTTAGCTTCACTGCAGCTGCACGCAAAATGCAATTAACTGCCATTTTTCCCTTACGAGTCGGAGTTCTGTTTCTTAGTCAATTACGAAGGTCTTCCTGAAAATAATCTTTACGTTGCACTCCTCATACAATCCAAAAATATAGACCATACATAATCGACCGACATAACCGACGGTAACCACTAAGATGCTATATACAAGTAGTAATCTTTGCTAGTAATGAATAAACCGAATATTTTCGGTGAAGCAGAGAAACTCGAACAACGGTGATAGCGAAGATAATTTTTTCACACAATCTAAAATTTCTCTCGCTTTCGAAACCTCAGACTTCGAATTCGAGGCAACTCTGAACGTAAGAAAAGATTGTAAGTTTCAGTGCTAGAATTGCTACATGATGTCGTCTGTAACTTGTGCTGTGTGACAGTGAGGGGAACAGCGGCAGAACCTTCGTAGCAGCTGTGCAATTACTAAACAAAATACGGCTCTACTACAGAATTATGGGACCACGATGCAGACACTCAACACGTGTGGCGCTACAGTCGCAGTATGCAATTCCGTGTTCCATTTCTTTACCCACAGTGCAACACGCATCCTAACCATACTGCACTTCCGGTTTACCGCCATACCGTATGCGTTATTAGTGCTCATTGTGCTGCGGTTGTGTGTGCTTCTTCTGAAAATAATGGTGGAAGAGATTTCGAAAACTATAACGCAATACGAAGAACGGTTGCGGAGGTGCTCCTATGCTCCCCGATTGTCATATGGACGTCGGATGCTAGCGGAAGACGGTGGACCGAACGCGATGT
>Ga0209737_10003353_pt1 | contig 11192 bp, 13 predicted proteins | sample TergutCu122P3_FD_187284 | JGI IMG/M metagenome (GOLD analysis project Ga0209737, IMG submission 187284) | Cubitermes ugandensis P3 segment gut microbial communities from Kakamega Forest, Kenya - Cu122 P3 (SPAdes) (version 2) | ecosystem: Host-associated > Arthropoda: Insects > Digestive system...
TGCGTAAACCGAAACATGTTGGAGCGTAATTTTAGAATGTTTTAATAACTCTGTGTTTTTTGACATTGTGTGCATCAGTTGGTAGTGAAAAGGTTTCAACGTATAGATAGTTAATAAATCCTTTGAAAGAGCGGACCAGTTCAAACATTTAGCAACAGCTATAACAAATTCTAATTCCATTCACGAAGAGTGTTGCAGTTTTACGGAAGGGGTTATGTACGATCACATTTATCTTGCAAATAATCGCTGAAATACAGAGAAGGTGTGTTTTGTTTCGTGTCGAAAAGTTTTATAAGAATGTGTTAGACAGGTGTATGAAACCTTTTACATTTTATTTTGTTCTATAATAACCCTTTCTCTGAAAGATAGGTGTGTGCAAAGTTCATAAATATGTGATCAGGACTTATTAGATTTGCCATTCTCAAGAAGAAATTAAGCAGAAAAACTTTACATAATGAAGGATGGACGAATTTGCCTCCGTTTCCCTAAATTAAAGCCTAAGGGAAAGAGGCGAGGGGAATGTCGTATTAAATTACCAAAATATGTCGGCTAAGAATTCAGGATTTCTCTCTTTGGCGGCGGAAAATGACATAATTTTATGTGATCACATTTACATTTTGTTTTCTACTACTACTAATAATATTTTGGGGTCTGGGGTAGCGTAGTGGTTAAGGCACTGCGCTACTAGTCGGAAGGTCCCGGGATCGATTCCCGGTGGTGTCACTGGGGATTTTTCCGTGGTACCCCACGACAGAACCATGTGCCCTGAGGTCGACTCAGCCTCTGAAAGTGAGTACAAGGGATTTATCCTGGGATAAAGGCGGCCGGTGCGTTTGGCTGACGACTTACCACCCCTGTAGTGCCGAAACGTCAATAAATCCGGGGCCTTAAGCTACCCGGAACCCCTTGGGCCACCTCGGCCTGTCGGGGGAGAACTTTACTTTACTTTTACTACTACTATTTTGTTTCTTGTCACAGTCCCTTCCTCCCTAGTACTTCTTTTGAACCAACGGTGATGACAGTGGCTCAGGGTTCCAGTTGCAAGTAGCAGTACTTTCCATAAAATGTGTGATGTTCCAAGTATAATTCTCCGTTTTACTGAATCTACTGAATTTTTTTCTTGTTATTACTTCCAAATTTTTCTTTAAATCTTTTGTTACTGTTTCAGTGGCCCCAGTTATTATTGGTAAAATCGTACATTTCATATTCCACTTCCGCTGTATCTCTATACATAAACGCTTTTTTCTGCTTCCTTTTGCGCTCGCGCGCGCGTGTGTGTGTATACCTATCGTCCGTCCTTTCGATGCCTAGTGTTTTGTATAATGAGTGATTAAAATGTGCTAAAAAATTATCGTGTTTATTAAGTACTTACCCTTCACAAAAATGCGGCATCCTGGTGTTAGGTGGTCACAACTTCTTCATGTTATTTGCACGATCTGTCCTCCGGATCAGGACTCGACAATGCTGAAATAACAAAAGAACCTCTTATGCTTAATCTGATACCTGATACAAAACCTTGGAGATAATTCTTCGATCTTATAATAAGATACATTTTCTTGAATTTTGCAGGCCACTTTTTGTTTCTGCGGGCTGGCGGCCCTGCAGAAGTATTCTTTTGGAGTCCCATGTACCTGGAAACGCAGCAGCCGCACTGCAGCCTCGAGGTATGGCTGTTCATGTCCAATATGTCACGTTCGACACTTCGCCTCGTAAACAACTCCACTATGCAGCTGATCGTGAAGGAAGTGCGGGGAAATAACCACAATCGCTGGGAGAAATTTAGCTTCAAGATCGGGCTCATCTCCCAGAACTTCAGCCTGATACTGGAGGTGGTGACCAAGGATGTCGCCCCAGCTATCATGGCCCTGGATAACCTACGCCTCGTCGACTGCTTCAATGGTGACCAATTCGACATTTCACTTGGCATTATCACTGATTGGCAGGAATATAATATTACATTCTGCACGGAGTAGGCCTCGCTCTTTACCCAGACGTGTAATACACTACTGCATTTTGTAGCAGTGCGTTTCTGAGAGTGATTGTCTATTTCCCTGAAGACACTATTAAATTTTCCAAAAAGTACACAAACTTTCAGGAAATGTACATTTTCCAGTTTTCAGAGGGGATACTGATTTTTTAGAGAAAGTAATATTACGTTTTGTAGAGACTATAGGACTACGTATTTCCCACAAAAGAAACGTTAGGTTTATCAGTGGGCACCGCTTTCATAAAAAGTAATCTTGCAGAATTTAATAATAATAATAATAATAATAATAATAATAATAATAATAATTTATTTAACTGCAAATGGGCTGTCGACTGGTGGCAGTGGTTATAATGCATGTACATGAATATGAAATAGGGATCTAAGAAACTTAAGTCGGGAGAGCTACATGTTCAGCATGCAGTAGCAACTTGGAGTCTTGGGAACCATCTCAGCATTCGCTTTTAGACACAGGGAAACCAAGAAAAATCTGTGCCGAGGTGGCCGTTCGCAGGACCTTCCGGATACTGTCTTCCAGCCAGCAATCCGGCACCTAAAGTATGTGAGACAGCACTAAGTATGTAAGAATTTGTATTGATAACTGAAAAATTGCATATCTCTATTAAAAAGTACCTTCATATTTGATTGAATAGTAGTATTACATTTCGTAGAAGGTTTAATATTTCCGGAAACCATGATATTACTTTCTGTATACTGTGTCATGCAATTCGTAATTTTAGGAAGCCAGATAACCAATCCCAACAACATTTGAACTCAAAAACAACATATTTTCAAGTATAATAAGAAAACTTATATTAAAACACATTTTGAGGACTATATGTGTTTCGGGAACTTCCATGCTTCTAACGCACTTTGATCTGTGTCTCATAGGCCTAACTGAGCCAAGGCTAGTGTAAGTGTCGTCGTTTTGTAAATTTAGTTCTCTGTGCCAAATTACTGGCCCCGACAAAATACAGCATATTAGTCTATATAAATGCTCTAATTTCATTTCCGTATACACAAATATTTCGAAATCGCTTTGTGTGTGTGTGTGTGTTTGTGTGTGTGTGTGTTTGTGCGTGTGTTTGTGTGTGTGTTTGTGTATGTGTGTTTGTGTGTGTGTGTTTTTGTGTGTGTGTGTTTTTGTGTGTGTGTGTTTTTGTGTGTGTGTGTTTGTGTGTGTGTGTTTGTTTATGTGTGTTTGTGTGTGTGTTTGTGTTTGTGTGTGTGTGTTTGTGTGTGTGTGTTTGTGTGTTTGTGTGTGTGTGTGTGTGTGTGTGTATGTGTGTGTGTTTGTCGGAAGGGGGATAGGCTAATGTGGAAGTAGGTTGATGGACAGTTGGAAAGCGGAGGCTTGCTGTATAAAGATTTTATTTGAGCTTCGTGCGCCATAGGTATTACAGTGGAGCAGTGTAGAAAAACTTAAATTCAGTACCAGGTTTTGTCGAGCTCTGTTCAGTAGTTCAGGAAGATAACATATGCTAAGGATGAGTTCATACGATCTCCGAAATTATACATTTATTTCGTGCATATTGTTTATAGAACGTACGGAACTGCATAAAAACCACTGCTTAGATGTAGTGAAGAACTGAGTGACGTTCTTTTGTGTTCAGAGGTACCACCATTGAACCCCAGCACAGTCTACAAGTTCTGGTGCTCAAACAACGAGTCCATCGACAGGCATCACGTGTGTGACCTGCACAAGGACTGTCCAGAAGGAGAAGACGAGGAGCAGGACTGTGGTGAGTGCTGCAGCTAACTATGAATTTATCACTGTCAGCAGTGAAACCATCATGAGCCAACCGAAACATTCTATATATTATCACAAGTCTGTAACCTACAAACTGGACAACTGTATATGGCCACTGTATGTACATATCACGAAGGATCACAATGTGATACAGGATTTACCATTCTATTCTGTTTGAAGAGATTTTACTATCGCACGATGTTTGGATGCAGAAGATTTCAGCAACTGTCTTGCAATATAATAACTTTAATATTTTTACATTACACTGTACACGGAAGTTATAATAATCTTCTGCCACTATACAGGGTGTCCCAAAACCTGTGTCACAAACTCTTTCTGGGTATTCCCCACCCCAATAAAGCAAAAAAGTTCCAATCAACATAGGTCCAAAAGTGAACAGGTTCCGAGATATCGACTTACGTTCATGTTCTGGTACCCTTTTGATTATTACATAAGATGTTCAAAGTGCTGACCATTTGCCGCAACACATCCGTTGAGACGTCGCATCATGGATTCTCTGACGCGTTCCAGCCGACCTGGTCGGTTCCTGATGGCATCAAATGTAGCTACGATACGTTCCCATAACTCGTCAACATTGGTAACGGGTGTGGAGTAAACTTCATTTTTAACGTGGCCCCAAAGGTAGAAATCGATAAGATTGAGATCCGGGGAACGAGGGGGCCACGCTACAGGCCCGTTACGCCCGATCCACTTCCCAGGGAACTGGTCATTCAGGTATTGACGTGCTATGCGGCTGAAATATGGTGGAGCCCCATCACTCATGAACCGTATGCCTATTCGCAACTGCAAGGGAACAACATCAAGCCCTTCAGGCAAGATGTCTCGCGTCAGTCGTTCCAAAAATTCCCGGTACGTAGGCCCTGTCAACCGCTCTGGTAAACGGACTGGACCAATCAGCCGATCCCCAAAGATACCAACCCAGACATTCATTGAGAATGTGGTCTGGTGTCTTGCCTCTCGAATGGTGTGGGGATTTGCATGTGCCCAGATGTTCACGTTATGGAAATTTAAATTTCCGTCCCGTGTAAACATTGCCTCATCGGTGAACAATAGCTTCCACAGAAACATGGGTGCCGGACGCATTATTCCAAACACCAATGGCAAAATCTTACACGATGAGGCAAATCCTCCGGCTTAAGTCCCTGTACACGTTGCAGATGATATGGATACAGCCGATCTTCTTGTAGTATCCTCCAAACAGTATTGCGGTGAGCACCCTCCGCTGAAGATATCATACGGGTACTAGTTCCAGGGTTAGCTGCTCCGTGGGCAAGAATTCATTGCTCCTGCTGTACAGTTCTGGCAGTCCAAGGCCTTTCTCCTTCAATTACGGGAATAAATGTGCATCTTTCCCGCAGACGTTGCGCTATGCACGAAAATGTTCGACTGCATGGAAGTCGACGATTCGGAAATGTTTCTTGATAGAGACACCTTGCTTAATGTTCATTGCCTTTGGCACGTCTGTAGAAGTAGTAGATGTCTGCCATCTCAGCAAACATGTAGTCTTCGGCCTCCATCATGAATCAAACACAACTAACCACTTTAACTGTTCCGAGTTGAGTACATACAGCGACTTCCTTTATGGTGCCATTGTCTGTTCACGTGACACTGCTTACGCACCTACTCACTGGATATGAGTTACTGCATACCATCCGTACGCTAAGCATTACTCATAGTAGCGTGTTTCTTGTTAATCACAGCATTTCTCGGATTTTTACACAGCAGTGGATATCTCGGAATCTTTTCACTTTTAGACCCATGTTAATAGGAACTTTTTTACTTAATTGGGGGTGGGGAATATCCTGAAAAAGTTTGTGACATAGGTTTTGAGACACACGATATATTTTACCATCTACATATTAGAAAGCCGTATACGTGTTTGAGTATTGACAGTTCCTGAAGATGGCTAAAGAAAATAGCCGAAATTGTAGGAATGTTTTCTATGTATAAAATGTGCATTTTTTTTTATTACAAACTTGTTTTACCTTTGTAATTTGCATGAAAGATATAAAGTATTCAGTTTTTAAATTTTATACACTGTAGTTTTTTTCTGCTTACATCAGCCATGTAAGACTTTACATGGTTACATACTGCACCACTTACGTATCATATCAGACCATCATAACATGTAAACGTGAAAAGTTGAGTGTGTTCTATGTAACACATACGACTCTTCTAAAAATGTGAAAGATCACTTTATCTGTGGTTTAAAATAACGTGGTTTTCTATATATCACTGTTATAATATAATTAAAATGGCCTATTTTATCAGCAGGCAGTCTAATTTGTAGAGGTAGGAACATGTTATTTTTCTCACATTATGTTCAGACACGGATGTTCAAGATTGTGTTTACTTTCTTGTCACCCTTCTTGGTTCTGGTCTTTTTCATACATTTTTTACTAACTTTGATATTTGTGTATGAAATATTTCTCAGTGTATACATCAGCATATGTAATGAAACAAAAAATTTTTATGCATGGCACAGCGAAATCTCTTTTCAACAAACATCAGAATGATTAAATATCATGACGATGAAGTCTTCTTTTCCCCACCAGTTCAATACATATACATATATATAAAAATATTCCACTTTAACGGAAACAATTTTAATTAAAATGTCAACTCAGTGCAATAAAATTGTATCCCACTAAGAAAAAATACAATTCCTATAATGAAATCTGTACAAAACGTAATGTCGTTAAACATACGTTACAAAATATACGAAATCGCCACTTCATGACGTAGACAAAGACATGGGAAAGAGAAAGGATTTACAAAGGATTGTAAAATTTTGCGCATTACGGCGGACTACAAGATTATGCACAACGGTCATGGCCACCTTGTTCTGTGGGAGAAATCTCAGGCATAAAACACCAAAATAAAAGACTATTCTCCATCTCAGCCATAAACTAAGTGTGCCAGTCAAGCAACATATTCACACCGTTTTCGCGAAACATAAGTTACAGCGCATTTACTCTGGGAAAGCGCATGATCAATTGAAACGTGAAACTGAGTTTTGATGTGATCTATTAGCGAGCGCCTCAGTATGACTGAAGTTGAAAAGGTAATTTCACATTGGTCGATTTAATCCGAACGACGCCATATTTAAGCAAGATCGCTCAGCCAATATTTGGATTCATCTGAAGTAGACAGACTTTCCTTTCGTTGGATTCTATCTTTGTCGCACGACAAAATCCTCCATGTCAATGTCTGGATTCTCAGGTTTTTCACTTCCTTCCACATGAATGTTTGTTTGATAGTAGTTCTTCGCAGTTTCATAAATCTGTGTCTTGTGTCGAAAGGTCAGATTACAATAGAGTCAGAGCTTTTGTTAGACTAGCTGTTCAACGGGCGTAAATCTTGTATCAACCGTTGGAAAGGCGATATTATAGCTGAGCCGCCATACTGCTCTGCATTGAGCGCTGAGGTCAAAAGACATCTCTACGGGCGTAGTTCTTGCTATTATCAATAAAAAGTGCATTTACCCACCACTTAACACTGCAGCACCACCTTAAAGTGTGTTTGCCACATCTGATTTTGTAACTGTTTCTCTGAGTGATACTGATTCGTCAGACAAGATTATGATTACTGTACGGTATATGACGGTATTCATGGTGTTCTCCACACTAACTCTGACAGAAAATATTCAAAACCATATGCCACACCATTTCCACCCGTTCTCGCAAAAAAAAAAAAAAAATTCTTCCGTGGACCTCCCAGTTTCTAGCGCCGCAAAGCTAAGTCCTGGAATTCCTGCCTGTGCAAAAACGAACTCCTGCAAACACCTCTAGTACGTATGTAGCATGGTACATGTATGTAACATCTGTAATCAGTATGAAGTGGGAGGTATGCATGCACACTGAAGATTCTATACGATTATTTAAGCCATTGGTGTAACTGCTTCGCAAATTTCAGCAGCTTCCACCTGCAATTTCTATCAAGGCAGTTTGAATCCTTACGTTACATTAGTGTATTGTTATCGTTCTTTGTTCCTTGTAAATTTTAACCTCTTTTGTTTTTTGGGTGCTGGGCCTCGTGGAGGAGAAACAGAAGCGCAAACATTTTTCTCTGCGTGAGAAGAAACACATTCTTCAAGAGGTAGACAAAGGCGACTTTGCAGTAATATATCGAATCAGACTATTACAAATCTTGGCCTCGTGGAGGAGAAACAGAAGCGCAAACATTTTTCTCTGCGTGAGAAGAAACACATTCTAAAAGAGATAGACAAAGGCGACTTTGCAGTAATATATCGAATCAGACTATTACAAATCTTGGTGTCTGCAAAAGATGGACGGAAAATCAAGCATAGCATTGATTGTGATGCAGTTTGACCGCACAGAAAAAGAGCCCATACATGAACACAGAGATGTGGACAGATCTATAAACATGGGGTTTCTGGATTCACGATTGAAGAACGAGCCCAGATCTTTTAGATGACCTTTCAGCCTAACAAAATATAAGGAATGAGAGGGTTAGCGCTATAGATTTCCAAGATGGCGCCAAATCTTCAGTGCTTCATCTTAATCAAGAATGACATTCCAGACCGCGCAATGTAAAACACTGAAATTCTCCAATAATTTACCAAGAAATAACTACTAAAAGACGCTGCCCAGAATAAAGGTCAGAATTATGAAGTAGACATGGTACATTTTCTCTTTTCTTTTGTTTACATATTCTTAAACATCATACTGATATATTTAATGTGTTTCAGTGTAACATCGTTACAAAAAATATAATTTGCTCTTCCGTACGACTATTTTGTACCGAGATTCAACTTTATTACACAAACATCCAGTCAGTTTAAGAGAACATTAATATGGAGGTAGTCATGATATGGTGACACATATTACATTTGCCTTTGAATTGGTGTTTTAAACCAATTCGTCCTGTAGTATAGAGAAGTCGTGTAGTGACACATTACTACGCTGCAATTTACTGTTTAGAATTGTCGTGAAAACTAGTGTTGCAGAGGTCACTAAAGGTGACGCCAGATGCAGGAGGAGTCTTTCCTCCTTCCTCATCACACGTACATATGCAAGCACGCGCGCACGCCACACACTTTTGCTACTAAGCAGTTTCTACTCTTTCTTCTCTGATCAGAATAAAAATATTTTCAGCATATCTGAAATTAGTATACGAATGCACTAGGCTCCATTCTGTACTGATATGCAGAACATATGCCGCGGGGTGAATGTGGTATAGGCCTACCCACATTTTGTCCAGCTCTATTCAACTGTACGTCTATCATTGCACTTTCCTAAATATGGTACAGTTCTAACATACAATCTTTAAAATCCCACATTTTTAATGTGTAGAACTTGCATTGCACCTTGTACTATAAAAAAGGCCTATATTCAAAGTAGACAGTGCTAACCCTGCCTTTGGGGCAGCAGAGGGAGAGAGCGTTGCTTCTGAACTTTGGTACCTGTCTACCAAAATAGATGGTGAAACATCCCAGGGGACAGGAGTCTTCATATTCATTCCACGAGAACCTCAAATCTTATTAAACTGTGTTGTTTTTCTTGAATGCATATACACTTTCTGTGTCTTGGGATGTCCCATCTTGTGAGCTTTGTCTGTTTTGCACTTCATTTGCTACACTGCTTTATTATCACACAAATCTCTTTTGTCTTTGCCAAAGTACTGTGAAACCTAATGGCTTCTAATTTCGTGTGTTATTGAATAATTGTAACTTCTTTTCTTACCTATGACAATAAAGGTGGCCCTCTCTGTTCTCTGTTTTGGTGGTTGAATTGGTACCTTCATCTTGATTTTGTTTCCCATTGTTTCGATTACAAAGGTGTGATGGTTGCTATACATCATATCATTTCTCTTACTTTTGGATATTTTTATTTGAATCGATAAAGACTGGCTAAAAACCCGTTAACTAAATGTCTTGTAGCAAATAATTTTGTTCTAGTGGTAATTCCAATGTAAAGAAATGCGCACATTTAACAGTACCTTTAGTAATGTGCATATGAACAGCAAATGAATAAACAGACAATGATTCATGTCAACCTAATTCTGACGTCACTCTGGACCAGGAAAGTATAAAGAGGAGACTAAAATGAAATGCCACTAAAACACTTCTCTGCACCAGTCGATGGGTCCGTCGCAAACACCAACAAAACAATGAAATGTTTCACATATTATTAGTGCATCATAGATTCCTTGTTTTCATACACACTGTAATGAACTAGTTGACAAATATGTCCAGATAAAACAAAAGTTATTGCATTTCATTACCTATACTAATACATAAACTTAACAGGAGCATAGATTCTGTATCCTCGTAGGTGTCAGATGTGCCACTTCCTGTAAAATTGGCCTAAATTATGTTTGTTACTTTGCCCAGACTCTCAGCGGTCTTTAGAATTTCTAAGTTGTGGTAGGCTGGTCATGTTGCTAGAATGGAATTGATCTATATGTATAGGAGACTGATTTATATGCGACCTGAATGTCTCAAGAAAGTAGGCAGACTTGCACCTAGTGGAGAGATGCACAGGAAGAATGCAAGAATGCTGGTGGGCAGCAGCCATGAACCGAGAAGATTGGAGGAAACTTCTGAAGGAAGCCAAGGCTCTTTATGAGTTGTAGTGTCGGAGGTGATGTTGATATTTTTTACTGAAAGCAGAAAATTGTGTATAAGTTACCATTTATCGTTATTTGCCACACTAAGGGCCTTACTTGATTGATTAAGCTTCCTGTTATCACAGTGTGCATAGCAATGATGTGTGCTTGTTTACAGACAAACTCCCAACTTACTCACATTGCACATATGAAGATGATTTATGTGGCTGGCATGAAAAGGAAATGAAATGGATGCGACAGAATGGTTCACATGCCAATGGTCCTAGTGAGGACCACACATACAAAAATGCATCAGGTTAGTTCCTTTACCATCACACAGAATATACATTCTGGTTTCTAAAAACTGACAGCTTTTGTGAAACTAATGACACCCTATTACACTTCATTTCCAAATGTGGCTGTCTTTTACACTGCAGTGCCTTCAAACAGTTACAGATGTTTATCTTTTGTAAAATTTTGGACCTAGCAAAGGACTGAGATAATACAGATATTTTGGTTGTTTGCAGGTGTTTATTTGTATGTCAATGCGTCAGCTGCAGATATGGGGTCAGGTGCTATACTAGAGAGTCCAATATTTCACCCCCCACCCTGCTACCACAGTGACAGTAGTCAGCTGTATAGCAACAGCTGCACGGTAAGTTGGAAGAAACCCAAGCATAGCAATCCAAGTTATCATAACTTCATAACATGGCTTATTGTCATACAGTATAAAAGTGCCTTCTGAGCATTTAATTCTCCTTTAGTAGTGTGTTTTAAAACATATTTTCTGCAGCTTTATTTCCAGTTTGGGGCAGTTTGGCCACATGTAAGAGAAAGATATTTGAAAAATTTTAATTTTTTTTGGGG
>Ga0209737_10003354_pt1 | contig 11192 bp, 10 predicted proteins | sample TergutCu122P3_FD_187284 | JGI IMG/M metagenome (GOLD analysis project Ga0209737, IMG submission 187284) | Cubitermes ugandensis P3 segment gut microbial communities from Kakamega Forest, Kenya - Cu122 P3 (SPAdes) (version 2) | ecosystem: Host-associated > Arthropoda: Insects > Digestive system...
TGGAGGAACGTTTTTACAGAAAAGAAAATATCCCCGGCGGCGTGGCGATGAAAAGTAACAGTTTCATGCGCGATGCTCTGGAGGCGGACGTCATTATTGCCGTCCCTGCCGCCAAAAGCCACAGCGGAGCGGGAGTCAGCCTTTCTCTGAAAGGACAGATGGGCCTTATTCTTCACCGGCGCGTCATGCATTATCGCTACAATCTGGATGAATCCATTGTTGATCTTAACACCCGACTCAAGCCGTCACTGGCCATCATAGACGCGACCCGGGTACTGACAACGGGCGGACCTGGCGGGCCGGGAAAAGTTATTACTCCCGGTGAAGTCATTGCCTCCGCCGATCCCGTTGCCGCAGACGCCACTGCCATCGCCTCTTATGAGTGGTACGGCCGTAAAATGACTCCTCAGCAGGTGGGACACATACGCCTTGCCCATCAGCGCGGTCTTGGCCGATTGGATATTGAAAATCTGAAAACGCAGCGTATCACCGTCTGAAAAACGCATCATGACGACCGGAAAACTTTTGCGCAGGGCCCTTCAGATACTGAGTCTTGCGCTTTTCCTCTGGCTTTTGTGGAAAACTGTTTTTCCTCTTCCGGAAATATTTATTCCCGTTGATTTTTACCTTCGCCTTGATCCGCTGGCTGCTGTCGCTATTCCTGTGGCTGAGCGAACTTTTATGGCCTGCCTTCTCCCCGGTTTGGCGATCATTGGTCTTGCCTTCTTTCTGGGACGTTTTTTCTGCGGCTGGATCTGCCCCATGGGCGCGACTATGGACGCCGCCCGAACAGCCCTGCGATGGACAGGCAAAAGGAGGAAAACAAAAAAATTCTTCCCCTCCCCTTCTTCTTTCTCCGCCGTAAAAGGAATAAAGACAAAATACCTGCTCTTAACCATCGTTATTTTAGGGGCCATATGGGGCGCAAATCTCATATTCTGGTTCAGCCCCATGGCCCTTATTACGCGATTTTATTCCTTTTTCATTCATCCCGTCATTATTTCGTTAAGCCGGTATTTTCTGGAATTCAGCCGTCCCCTTTGGGAATACCTCCAATCTTCAACGATGCTGTATGCTCAGGTATTGCCGCGCTCCTATGACACTTTTGCCTTCATTCTCCTTTTCTTTCTTATCCTCATGGTCATGGAACATAAGATTCCAAGATTCTGGTGCCGTTTTTTGTGTCCCGCCGGCGCTTTGCTGGCATTGGCTTCCCTGCGCCCTTTATGGAAGCGCCGCGTCCATGCCTGCATCCATTGCGGAAATTGCTCCGCCGCATGTCCCATGGCGAGCATCGGAAAAGACGAAACGACAACAAACACCAGGGAATGTATTGCCTGTCAGCGCTGCAACGGCGTCTGTCCTGCCAGGGGAATAAAATTTTCTTTTGCCCTTCGCCCTGCAAAAGATAAGCAACATGACAATGATTTGTCTTTTCTTCCTGCACGCCGCTCCTTCCTCTTGGCGGGAGGCGCCGGCATGGCCTGGACTGCCGTAAACATTCCCCCCGTTTACTCGCCCTTTTTGCAGCAAAAACCAGGCTTCTTATGGACGCCTTCCTGCGTGCGCCCTCCGGGATCCATTCCTGAGACCGATTTTCTGGCGCGGTGCCTGCGTTGCGGCGCGTGTATGAAAGTGTGTCCGTCAAACGGCCTCCAGCCTGCTCTCGTTTCTGCAGGCATAGCCGGTGTATTCAGTCCCGTCCTCATTTCCAGAAAAGGGGCCTGTGATCCAAACTGTAACGCCTGCGGACTTGTTTGCCCAACGCAAGCCATAACCAGATTGCCCCTTGAAGAAAAACAGGCCGCCAGAATCGGTACGGCAATCATTGATAAAAACGAATGCATCGCCTGGAAGGAAAACAAGAGCTGTGTCGTGTGCCATGAATTATGTCCCTACGGCGCCGTGATTGTGGTGCAGGAAGGCAGGGAAGTTGCCGTACCGGAGATCAACGAGGCGCGCTGCTTTGGCTGCGGATATTGCGAACAGCATTGCCCCGTTGATCCGCCAACCATTGTGATAGAACCAACGAATGCTTTGCGGATTCATACGACACGGTACCGAGATGCCGCCAGGAAGGCCGGATTTTCTCTGGAAATACAGGAAAAAATAGACACGTGGCCCCTGGAAATGCCTCCTCTCCAAGAGGGAGATTTGCCACCTGGCTTTACCGCGGGCTAAATCAATATTAAACTCATGGCGTCAACGCCGTTTGCTCAATCACAGACTTGCGGTAGATTGTGTGATAAAACGGCACACAATACTTGAAATAGTGTGATAATAATTAACCACAGTTTGCATTCTCCAGCAACGCCCGTGGTTAATGGCCGCGCCGCCTCCGGCAGCTCTCAAAGGAGGGCTGATGGTTTGTTCTTGAGCTTATTAACGCCGTGTCATACTGAACGAAGTGAAATCTTTCCCGAACCAAGTTCTACTGCGGAATCTGGGTTAAAAAATGGAATAAAGTGTGTTACAAGGAGGTCGAATGTAACAGATTTATAATTCTGTTACATTCGGGAATAACGCTCCCATAGCTAACTAGCTAAAGGATTAAATTAATTATATAAAATACCCCGCAGCAAGCTGCGGGGATGAATTCCCCGCCCCATGGAACGTCGTGGAACTAACCGATTTTAATACCCAGAGAAATCAAATCCATCCCCTAAGTTTGATGGCATTACTCACCCTGTTGATGGCGATGATATACGCCGCATCGCGCATGTAAACCTTACGCTCTTTGGAGAGATCATAAACGGCGCGGAAGGCTTTCGTCATGGCGTAGTTCAGTTTTTCAAGTACTTCCTCATAGCTCCAGAAGTAATTCATATTACACTGAACCTGCTCGAAATAACTGCACGTCACACCGCCGGCGTTGGCCAGAAAATCGGGAAGCATGATAATACCGCGCTCTTGGATCATGGGATCGCAATCCGGCGTGGTAGGACCGTTGGCGGCCTCGCAGATCACACGGACTTTCTTTGATATGTCGGGAAAGACTTTGGGCGTAATCTGACTTTCCAGGGCCGCCGGGATGAGTATATCCACTTCTTCCGCAAGCCACGCATCGCCGGAAAGCATTTCATAACCAAGCGCTTTGGCCTTTTCCTTATCAATGCTGCCAAAGGAATCCGTTATGCCCACAAGCTCCTCAATATCGCAGCCCGCCTTCTTGCGGAAAGTATAGGCCGTGTTGTCAGCCTGATCATAACAGGAAACACAGATAACCTTGCCGCCCAGGCTGGTATAGAGTCTGGCGGCATATTCGCCGACGTTTCCAAAGCCTTGGATACTGGCTGTGGTATTCTGAATGGGGATATTTTCCGCCTCCAGCAAATCCCTGAGTACGTAAATGGTACCGAATCCCGTGGCTTCGGTGCGTCCCAGGGAACCACCCATGCCAACAGGCTTGCCTGTAATAACGCCGGGGTAGCTGCCGCCAGCCATTGTTTCATATTCGTCCAGCATCCATAACATATGCTGTTTGTTTGACATGACGTCGGGCGCCGGAACATCAATATTCGGACCAAGCTGCGAGAAAGACTGGCGGACATAACCGCGGCACATACGTTCCTGCTCGCCTAAAGACATGGTACGCGGATCGCAGACGATGCCGCCCTTGCCGCCGCCCAGGGGAATATCCACGACGGCGCATTTCCATGTCATCCACATGGCAAGGGCGCGTACGGTATCGGCAGTTTCGTGGGGATGGAAACGTATGCCACCCTTTGCCGGGCCCCTTGCATCGTTATGCTTAACGCGGTAAGCCTTGAATACCTTGCTGGAACCGTCGTCCATCTTCACGGGAATTGTAAAATGATACTCCTTCATTGGTTCGCGGAGCAGATCGCGGGCGCCTTGCTCAAGATCAATCATATTCGCTACTTTGTCGAATTGGGCCTGAGCGCTTTCAAACGGGTTGTATGACATAACGTAACACCTCCATAATCCTGTATAAATTTATGTAACTGTTGATCATATCTTTTCTTCCAGGTTGTGTCAATAATGAAGGAGTTTTCTTTTCAGATTTATTTCGGAATTCATTATATATCAGTGTTTTTGGCAATATTTTCAGGTGTTAGCTGCACTCAGAATACCTGTTCCTCCGGCAGGATGGGACGCTTTGGGAAACGGAGCAATTCGTTGACTTTTCTGTGGGACTGTCATATGGAATCCAATAATATTCTTGGATATAAAAGGATAGTTCCCCAAAAAGGAGGAAAAGTCTGTGTTTAAATCAGGCTTTATAGGTATTATCGGGCGTCCCAATGTTGGTAAATCAACTCTGATGAATCATATCATCAGGGAAAAGATCGCTATTACCGCCCCTAAACCTCAGACAACCCGTAATCGCATCATGGGTATCCATAACCGGACCGACGGACAGTTCATTTTTATTGATACCCCTGGTATTCATGAGCCGTTCAGCCCCCTGAACAAGGTGCTGGTGGATAATGCCATCCGTACATTCGGCACAACGGATGTCCTGCTGTTCCTCATTGAGGCTGACACAGGGCTGCAAAAGGGAGATTTGCGCCTCATTGAACATTTGAAATCCGTCTCTCTGCCCGTTTTTCTGGGAATCAATAAAATTGACCTGATTCCGAAAGAATCCCTTCTCCCCATTATGGATGAAGCACGCACCCTGTTTCCCTTTGAAGAAATAATTCCCCTGTCGGCCCTCAGGGATCAGGGCATTGATATTCTTCTTGACGAAATATGGAAACGCCTCCCTCCGGGAGAAGCGCTCTTTCCTGACGACATGATCACAGACAGGACGGAACGCTTTATCACGGCAGAAGTAATCCGGGAAAAGATCATTATTCTCACGCATCAGGAAATTCCCTATACCACCGCCGTGACGATTGATTCTTTCAAAGTGGATACGGAACTTCGTCATATCCGCATTGAGGCTACCATTATTGTGGAAAAAGAGTCTCAAAAAGGAATTATCATCGGAAAAAAAGGGTCCATGCTGAAAAGAATAGGTTCCCTTGCCCGCACGGATCTGGAAATTTTCTTCGCTTCCCGAATATTTCTGCGCATTCTTGTTCGCGTGCGCAAAGATTGGAGCCAAAACAAGCAGCTATTAAAAGAATTCGGATATATTGAGAACTGACGGGATACGCCTTGATTAGCTATTAATCGGATCAGACAATGAAATCTATTCTTCTTTTTTCCGCCGGCCTTATTATTTTTCTCTTCGCCATGATTCAGCTAAGCGAAGCCGTGCAGAGAATGCTCACTTTTCGGATTCGCAAATATATTCAATACATTGTCCAAAAACCATTCTCCGGCCTTTTGACGGGATTCGTTACTACCCTGTTTTTTCAGAGCAGCTCGGCCACGACCGTTTTGACTGTGGGCATGGTCAGTGCAGGGCTGATTTCCTTCTATCATTCTCTGGCCATTATCTTGGGGGCAGATATAGGAACCGTCATCACGGTTCAGCTCGTAGCCTGGAAAATCACGAACTTATCGCCTGTTTTCATTGTCGTTGGCGGCCTTCTCCTGTTCATGAAGAACCCTCGCTGGAAATCTCCCGGGAAAATCATCTTCTATTTCGGCCTTATGTTTTTCGGCCTTGGTTTGACGGCAGCGGCAACGGCGCCTTTGAAGGACAGTCCTTTCTTTTTGGCGTTTTTCCAGGAGACAACGCCGCCTCTTATTGGTTTTGCCGTTGGATTTTTTTTCACGGCGGTGGTGCAGGCTTCCGTTATACCCATCAGTATTCTCGTTATTCTGGCTCAGCAGGATATGATCACCCTCCATACGGCCCTCCCCATTGTTTTTGGCGCCAATATCGGCACCGCCATAACGGCCCTTGTGGCCAGCCTCGTCGGCGGAATCAACGGGAAGCGAACAGCCGTATCTCACGCCCTCTTCAAGCTGGCGGGGGCGGTGATTTTGATGATCTTCCTTTCCCAGACGATCACGCTCATCCAGGGTCTGGCGAATAATAACATCCCTCAGCAGATTGTTCTGGGACATCTTGCCCTTAATCTTCTCATTGCCGTTGGTTTTTTCTTTTTTCTGAAACCTTTTGCCAGGATGGTGGAGTGGATGCTCCCGGGCAAAGACGAAGTCCTGCCCCTCACCCCCGAATATCTGGACGAAAAGCTTTTTTCCAAACCCGCCGTCGCGTTGGAATGCGTCAAGAAGGAACTGGAACGGCAATTTACCATGGCCGCGAAAATGTTTCGTGAAACCGCAGAGCTTCGTGTTCGCTACAACAAGGGCAAGGATCGTGATATTGGCTATTTTGAACTTGTCGTTGATCACCTGCGCCGGCAAATCATGAACTATCTGTGGAAACTGTGCCTGTACCCCCTGACGGAAGATCAGCGGCAGCGGCTTTTTATCTATACCTCCATGACCGACGATATTGAACGAATTGGCGATCATGTCACCAATATGCTGGAGATTACCCGCAGAATGCACTTTGCGAAAATACGCTTCTCGCCTGCTGCTCAGCAGGAATTGCAGGAAATTGAGGCGCTGATTACGGACAATATCAACATGACCCACTCTCTGCTGATAAGTAACAGGCACACGCAGGATGACGACAACCTCCTTCTGAAAATCACGGAACAGGAAGAAGAAGTTGACATAAAAACAAAACTCGCCGAAGAAAACCACCTTGTTCGTTTTCACGACCGCACATGCTCCGATGATGCAGGGCCGGCGTTTATAGAATATCTGGTACAGCTTGAGCGGATTGCCGATCACTGCCAAAATATCGCCGATTATACGGAAAAGGAATTTTAAGAAAAAAGGAGACACAGATATGAAAGACAGATTAGACGCCTTGGAAATTGCCATGAGCAACGAATCGCAGGAGCTTGACTTTTATAAGACTTGCGCGGAAAGAACGGATAATCCCCTGAGCAAGGCCATGTTTGAAGCTATCGCCAGGGAAGAGACGGAACATCACGAACGCTTAAAAGAGATTCACGAGGTGTGGGAGAAAAATCAGACCTGGCCGGAAACTACGATCCTTAAAGTCAGCAAAACAGAAGTACACAACATTTTGAAGGATGTGCTGAAAAAATTCCCCGCCCCTCAGCAGCCGACGTTGGATGATCTGGAAGCCATCCGCACCGCCATTGACTTTGAATGTGACGGCGTCATGTATTACGAGCTTATGAAACAGGCGTCTGTGGAACCTAATGAGAAGGCTTTCTTCAACCTCATGGCCAACATCGAACACGAGCATTACTGTTCTCTGAAAGACACGGAAGAGCTTTTAATTGATCCCTCCGCCTGGACTCGTATGAGCGGAAAAGGCGGCCTTCACGGCGATTGAGTACCCTTATGGTGTCTGAGCGCCAGCGAAGTATCTTGTCCCCGTCAGGGACAGAATATTGGTAGAACGTGGCATTACACTGTGCTTTGTCCCGTCGACAAAATATCAGACAACCCGAGGCAATTATATCAAAAATATGAGGAAAACCATCAACCGTCTTTGCGAGGAGCGCGCGACGAAGCAATCCAGGATAAAATAAAACAGAACTTCGACAGGCTCAGTTACCAGAGGTTTCCTCCCTGAGCCTATCGAAGGGTATGCTGGCATCGCGGTTGCACAGCGTCACAATAGAAAAATGGCGGTGCTGCACAGGGGTATTTTCAAATTCTGAAACGACCTCATCGTGACAATGACATTCGAATTTCTGCCATGCGTAGGCATTTACACCAGCAATACACATATTGTACAGTCGTTGGATTCGTTTACTGTGGTGCAGCGCAGTTGCATGGGAATTCTGAACGCAGTGAAGTGAAGAATCTTTCGCTAACCGATAACCGCATCTGAAGATTCTTCGCTGGCACTCAGAATGACACAGCGTTACGCTCATGGTATGGTTATATTTTTCTCCCCTTCGACAAGCTCAGGTACCACAGTTCCTGAAGACTCAGTTACCGCGCTCCGTGAGGAAAGCACCAAGTCATAGTGCCTCAGCTCCCTTGTATGTATTCCTGAACGATCTGTATCAGTTGGTCTTCTCTGCCAACAAAGAAATGATCCGTCCGCGGAATTTCAATCACGGGAGCTCGAATCGCTTCTCCCAAAGCACGCGCCCCATGGGAAGGACATAAGGAATCCCGGTCTCCGCAAATGATGAGAGAAACGCGCCCGGCCAATCTTTCCGTATCAAAAGGATAGACACTGACAGGCGGAGCCACGAATATCACCTTATCAAAGTCCGTGCCGGCCTGAATATAACGGGATATAATCCAAGCGCCAAAGGAATAACCCGCCAGGACAATATCTTGCGCGCCTCTTTCCCGCAGGCAGGATATGGCCCCCTGGAGATCGTTTACCTCTCCTCTGCCATTGTCATACATTCCTTCGCTTCGTCCTGCGCCGCGAAAATTGAAGCGCAATGTGGAAAAACCAAGCTCGTAAAGGGCATCTACAAGACCTTCCACTACATTGCTGTACATGGTTCCCCCTCTGGCAGGATGGGGATGGGCTACAACAGCGCCTCTGGCAGGCGTTTTGCCTTCCTGAAACAAGCCTTCCAATTTCAAATCATCGCTTAAAAACCATATTCTTTCTTCCGGCATTGGTTATTCTCCTGTCAGGTATTTAATCTGTGACACGCTACGGAATGATCGTCCGTTATTTGTATCAATTCCGGCTCTTTTTCCTTCCGGCATATTTCCTCCGCCTCGGCGCACCGCGAATAAAACCGGCACGCATCCCGGTCGGAAGGGGCTTCCCTTTCCTTTACCGCCAGACCGCTGTCCGCCGCCCGTGCTATATGGGGATCAAGAACAGAGGCCATAAGAAGCTTTGTGTAGGGATGACGGGGATTGTTAAAGATGGCCTCCCTTGTTCCCGACTCGACAATGCGCCCCAGGTGCATAACCGCCACATGATCGCTCATATAGCGGATAACGGCAAGGTTATGGCTGATAAAAAGATAGGTCAGGCGGAGTTCTTTCTGCAAATCCTTGAGAAGATTGAGAATCTGAGCCTGAATAGAAACATCAAGAGAAGAAACGGGTTCATCGGCGACAATAAGATGAGGACGCAGGGCGATGGCGCGGGCAATACCGATACGCTGACGCTGACCGCCGCTGAATTCATGGGGATAACGACGGGCCTGATCAGTGGTTAATCCTACCTGCTTCATCAGCCAGGCGACTTCTTCCCGAATGACATGGGGAGGGTCCTTCTTCTGCAGAAGCAATGGTTCGGCAATGGTTTTACCCGCCGACTGCCGGGGATTCAGGGATGCGTAGGGATCCTGAAAAACCATCTGCACCTGGCGGCGGAAATCTTTCTTTTCGGCACGGGAAAACAAACTCATATCCTTGCCGGCAAAGAAAATTTTCCCCTCCGTCGGCGCTTCGATACCCATAATCATTTTGGCAAGGGTTGATTTACCGCAGCCGCTTTCTCCCACGAGGCCCAGAGTGCTTCCGGACACAATTTTTAGTGAAACATGGTCAACGGCCTTGATGGGGTCGGGTTTCCTCCAATCACCGGCGCGAGGGGGATAGAAATACTTCTTAACGCCCTGAATATCCACAAGAAGATCAGCCATGCTCATAAATCCTTCCAGCAGCGGACGTAGCGATGGGGTTTCTTCTCGTACAGCGCCGGTTCTTCTTCACGGCAGATGGGCATGATATAGGGGCAGCGATCACAAAAAGCGCACCCGCGAATCTCACCGGATACATCGGGAACGGATCCCGGAATGACCTTAAGGCGGCTGCCGTGCCCTATGCGAAGGGTGGGAATGGCCTCCAATAATCCCAGAGAATAGGGATGGAGGGGGTCGGAAAAAAAAGAGGCAACAGGCGATTCTTCAACAATTTTACCGGCGTACATGATGACAACATAATCGGCGCTGTGGGCAATCACTCCCAAATCATGGCTGATAAAAAGAATTGACGTATTAAAACTTTGCTGCAGTTCGTCCATTAGTTCCAGAATCTGCGCCTGAACCGTTACATCCAAAGCAGTGGTTGGCTCGTCTGCAATCATGAGGCGCGGTTTGCAGGCAAGGGCCATGGCAATCATAACGCGCTGTCTCATGCCGCCGCTCATCTGATGGGGATAATGGCCTGCTCTTTTTTCCGGCGCTTCAATCCCCACTCTTCTCATGATCTCAATGGCCTGTTCCTTCGCTCCTTTTCTTGACTGCCCTTCATGAAGGCGAATAACCTCGGAAATCTGCTCGCCAATCGTCATGATGGGATTTAATGATGTCATGGGCTCCTGAAAAATCATGGATATTTTCTTGCCTCGGACGTGACGCATAGCTTTGGCGTCCAGTTTCAGGAGGTCAACGTCATCCAAAAGGATTTCACCGGCCACAATTTTCGCCGGCGGCATGGGAAGAAGACGCATAACGGAAAGGGCAAGAACAGTCTTTCCGCATCCCGATTCCCCGACAACGCCCAAAGTTGACCCTTCCGGTATCTTCATGGTAACGCCGTCAACAGCGCGGACATGACCCACCTCGGTGTGAAACCAGGTCTTCAGATCCTTGATATGGAGGAGGTTTTTATCATCGTTCATGGGAAGGCTTCATTCATTTTAAGTCCAGGAAACACTATCAGACGTCTGCACGAAGGAATTTCCTTGACAGCGAATGGCGGCACGAAACACCAAGGTGGTTTGTTGCGCAGCTTCCGTTGCTCATAACTTTGATTAAATTCTAAAGGAATAGTTTTAGATATCGTCATACACTTCGTCTTTGTCCAAAAATCCGTATTCTTCGATTTGTGGTAAAATTTTGTTGGCAAGTCTTTCATTTGCCTTACTCAATTCCTTTAGTTCGTCAGTCGCTATGTGATGCTCTGTCAGGCAGCGTCTTATCTGATACCAGCCTGCGTCCCAATTGCCGATTTTCCACTTGTGCGTTGCCATACAGTTGAGGTTGGCATAAAACAGTTGGTAAACGGTCTTTGCTTTTTCGATTACTTCTTTGGCTTCGCCTGAAAGTTCGTTTTTTGAAAGCCAGTCGGCAACAAAACGGTTTTGGTCATTGACTATTTGGAGCCTGAAATCAGGGTCTTTAATGTCCCAATGTTTGATTTCTTCAAGCCGGAAAGGAAAAAAGTTGTTTTTGATTTGATAGGTATTGCCCAAATATTGAACATCTCTTAAAGCCGTTGTTTCATTTGAAATTGAGAATAAACTCCAAACAACACAATCGCTCATAAACTCTTTATTTGGCTCC
>Ga0209737_10003355_pt1 | contig 11189 bp, 4 predicted proteins | sample TergutCu122P3_FD_187284 | JGI IMG/M metagenome (GOLD analysis project Ga0209737, IMG submission 187284) | Cubitermes ugandensis P3 segment gut microbial communities from Kakamega Forest, Kenya - Cu122 P3 (SPAdes) (version 2) | ecosystem: Host-associated > Arthropoda: Insects > Digestive system >...
TGAGTGGTTGGATGAGCCGATTGTAGCGGAACAGAAAAAACTGCTCGATAAACTAAATATTCATATTACGTAAGAAATGGAGTTACAGTTTAATATTAACCACCGCTATGTTGTTATAGATAGTGGCTGTATCTGGATGCTCTTCGCCCAAAACCTTTTCACAAATGGATAACGTTTTCAAGTTATATTCCAAAGCCTTGTCGTAATTGCCCTGTTTATCATAAACCCCCGCTATGTTGTTATAGGTAGCGGCTGTTAAGAGATGCTCTTTACCCAAAACCTTTTCCCCAATAGCTAACGCTTTCCCACAGTATTCCAAAGCCTTGTCGTAATCGCCCTGCTTATCATAAACCTCCGCAATGTTGATATAGGTAGTGGCTGTATCGGGATGTGGCTCATTTCCCAAAACCTTTTCACAAATGGCTAAATCTTTTCTGTAGTATTCCAAAGCCTTATCGTAATCGCCCTGGTTAGAATAGACCAAAGCTATGTTGTTATAGGTTTGGGCTGTAGAGGGATGCTTTTTGCCCAAAACCTTTTCACGAATGGCTTTAGCTTTTTTATGATATTCCAAAGCAAGGTCATAAGTGCCCATCGCACGATAAACCTCACCTATATCGTTATAGGTACTGGCTGTGTCTGGATGCTCTTTGCCTATAACCTTTTTACTGATGACTAAATCTTTTCTGTAGTATTCCAAAGCCTTGTTGAATTCGGCTAACTTGTAATAACCCAATCCCAAAAAATAATATAGATTGGATACTTCTTTGTTTGCGATTTTATTGCTAAAAGCATTAGTGACAGAATGGATATGTGTAGAAAGGTTAAGGAAAAGATTTCTGGATTCGGTGGTAGAAAAATCAGAAAAGTGGAGTTTATTCAATACCTTTACACAATAATTGCGCCATTTGTCTTGTTCGTTTTTTTTGTGACTGTCGCGGATTACTTCCTGCACAAGGCGATGGATAGAGATGTTGCCTTTATCATCGAGGGTGATTAACGAGTATTTGGTAAGTTCGACTATAACCTTTTGGTATTGCAAATCGTATGCTGTTACTTCGCGAAGTTTATTAGGCAAAACATTATTTGCATCCTTAAACCATTGCTTGGAAATATTGTCGGGAGCAAAATATGCAAAGACGTAAAGAAGTTGTCTCGCCGATTCGTTTTTTATTCTCTGCATGGATATATTCCATGTGGCTCTAACTGAAACTGCACCGGGTTCTGGATGTATTTTTTCTAAAAGGATAAGTGGCTCTTTTTCCAACATTTCAAAATATCCTTGATAGGTTTCATCTGTCTCTTTGATATAAGCGGCAGTCTGTTCCAACGCGAGCGGAAGCCACCCAAGCCGTTCTGCAATTTTTCCGGCATATTCATCCGTTCCTTTATTTGTATAACGGTGTAAAAAGTTTAACGCATCTTCCGGTGTAAAAATATCAATGGGAAGAATTGGGATATTGGGAAGTTTATCTGCATCTAAACGAGACGATATCAAAATATGGCGTTTTCTTGCAAGTGCTTGGTTACAATCGAAAAAGAGTTCAATATCTTCATAATTATCCACATTATCAAGCACAAACAGCCAATTTTCATTATCATTCATCCACTGTCTAAATTTGGTGAAAATTTGATTCGGGTCTTTTTCATCTATTTTGATTCCCTTTTTTTCTAAAAAACTGCGTATTTCTTCTCTGACGTTGACAGCCGAAATAGCATTTATCCAAACAATGTCCAAATATTTTGATTCGTCCTTTTGACGTTTGGCGTATTCACTTAAAATCCTTGTTTTCCCCACACCGCCCATACCTGTAAGAGCAAGTACAGCGAAATTCCGTTCATCCAACCGATTGTTTATCCGTTCTATAATACTGTCTTTTCGCTCAATATATGAAGTCTTATATTTCGGAATATTTAGCGAATTAGTTTCAACTATTTTCAAGAGTTCATCGAGAATGATTTTCACAGATTCAAATTTCCCTGATTCAAATAGTATCGGATGAATGTTTCTTTCTTCAAGTTCATTTCGCCTTGTGGTAAGTTGGTCTTTTTTACAGTCTAAAATAGCAAAATGATATGTCCCACTAATTTGTAATTTTTCCCATAAATCCATAGAATAGTCCTTTGTGTCTTCTTTTCCATTGGAAACACCGAGGCTACTGCCAAGAAACAGGAAGTGAAAACCTTGAAAAAATGAAGATAAGGATTTTACAAGTTCGGAGTTTGGACTATAAACTTCGTCATATACAGATTTAGTAAAAACAATCTTTTGTGTATCAGATACACAACCATGAATTTTATAAATAAGTCGTTTTCTGCTATCTACTGCTTTTTCAAGTTCTTCCGAGTTATAGGGAAAAACGACAGGGAATTCATTCTTATGTGTCTTTTCAATGATTTGGTCAAAGTTGGTTGTAACAATCGGCCCGGAAAACAACTTTGGAATAACGGATATTGCTTGGTTTTCTGCTTTTTCCAAAATAGTCTTCCAGTCAGCGTCATTCAAATTGCCGCCAAAAGATGTTCGTACATTTTCGTAAAAAGAATCTTTCTTTTGTTTTTTTTCTATCAAATCGGCAGCAACAATATTGTCCATATCATCCGGCTTCTTCTGAAACCATTTTTCATATTCCTCTTTAATGAAGTTATTCCATGTTTTAAAACCGGCGAAAACTGACATACCTGCTCCAATATATGGCACAATTAGCCTTTTTATACACAAACCTGCCAATTCATCAAAAACCTTTTGGTTTTCGGGAGAAAAAATCATTATATCTTCAAAGGTTGTCATAGGAGTGTTTTATTATTTTGTTTTAAAAAGTCAATAATTTCCTCAAGTGTGCATACTTTTGGCGTTTCATTATGCAGGAAACCATATTTACTCAAAGGATAAATAAATTCTCTGTCCGTAGAACAAACTATCCAATCATAATTATAATTAATGGCATATTTCTTATTAAAGTATTCTTTCGCTATTTTACAACCTCTTTTCGCTTGCTTAACTGCATCATCAATGCGATTTATGCGTTTTGTTATTTCTTTTGGATGACCTTTTAAATAATTTGCTTTTTTTTCAAATGCCTTACACTCTATAATATATACAGTATCTGCGGTATTAACAATAATATCTATTTGAGCCTTTTCATTATTATTGATAACATTTCTATCCTTGTCGTATGTAAACATATTAGACGAAAACTCACATCCTAACCTCTGTCTTACATAAGCATTAAATCTATCTCCTTGCAATGTTGCATAATACTCTTTCCCGTTTTTAAATAAAGACTCGAAAAAATAAAATACAGAAGTAAAATCTACTATCAAATAGTCCTTTTCAGTTAAATACATGAAAGGAACGTAATCTAAATAAATTTCTATATTATCACTTTTTATTGAGCAAAACGCATTTACAAATTCATTGATTAAGTTAATTTTTGTTTTGCTATCAAGGTTTTCATAATTCACACTACACATTCTTTTTAACAAGAAGTCTTTATTGAAATGTAAATATCCTTTATTAAGCAAATCAAAAGAAAATTTCACAGGGTTGGGAGTCTCCATGTCTTCTAAGTCAATACTGGAATATATCTCATTATCAATTATTGTGAGTGTGTTAAATAATGACAAGACAGTATCGCCTGACAGCTTCGATAACGCATAAATAACATAACGGATACTTTGCATTTTCACATTAAAAATTATCTCTATGCCTTCCGAATATTTATCCAATAACTTAAACAAATCGTCAAGCCGATATGTACAAGGGTAATAGTTCATTATGCCCCATTTGAAATCATTGGCATTATGTTTGATATAGATAGGCCCCTTGATAGGAATTAGTCCGAAACAGTCATTATTATCTTCAATCATTATGTTTTTTTTAACGCCAATGTTAATAGGAAGCGCAAGTTTTGAAAAAGGTATACGATAATTGTCGTAATAATCAAGGGAACGATTAAGATTATCATTTTCAAAAAATTTCGGATAACCATCAATAAATCCCTCTATTTCCATCCCTTTTCCAATCAATCTCATAATGGTAGTCATTGAACATATCACTTCGATTTTTGAAGAGACCGAAAATACTAATGACAATAAATCATTCATTGTTTCCGCTTCCATTACTACTATATGGTTGTTTTCACTATTGCACTCAAGGATGCTTCCTTCCATTTTCAGTCTGTTCCTGTTATTTACAAGTAGGATATTTAATACTCGAAGGTATTCAGGATTTGCATGTAACGTAGGAATACGTCTTAAATACATAAGCCATGTCTCTGTACTTAATTTATTAATTGTCTGATATAAATCGTTTAATAATTTAGCTTGTTCATCTTCTAATAACCTAAAAGCCTTATACTTACTATATCTATTGCTTGACAAATACAATTTTAACAATTTATATGCTTCGAGGCAATCCAATTTTGCATTTTGGATTATTTTTTTAAAATTAATCGCATAATATGTACTAATCCACGTTTGATGTATATCTATGTCCATTCTTCTTTGATTTTAAAGTATAATTTTACTTTTGTTTGTAAGTTAATATTAGAGATTGAAATTCAGTGTCTTTTAAATAATATTTCCAATCAGCATCATTTAAAACATCATCTACCGTAATACTTTGAATATCCAAACTTTCCTTTAAATATTGTAAAGCATTATTTTTATCATTTATTAAAGCATATCCACAAGCAAGGTTATAACTGTTTGCAGGATTCAGTTTATATGCTTCGAGACATTTTTTAATACCTTCATGGAAAAAATGTGTGTCTTTCTTTATTTTTGCTAAGTCGTAAAGAGCAAATCCCCAGTTAGTATATATGGCATCATTGTGAGGGTTCGCTTTAATTGCTTTGGTGAATTTTTCAAAACTCTTTTCAAATAATTTTTCATCATGTTCGATTTTAGCAAGTCCTGATATACTTGTTCCCCAATTGGAAAATGCAAAATCATTGTTAGGATTAATTTTTGTTGCTTTTTCAAACTTCTCAAAACTTTCCTGAAATATGTCTTTGTCGTTTTTTATTTCAGCTAAATGATACAAAGCAAATCCCCAATTACTAAACGCATCATCATTTTGACGATTAATCCGAGTTGCTTCTTTGTATTTCATAAAACACTCTTCAAACAGTCCTTCATCTTGTTTTAACATTGCCAATTCGGCAATTGCAAATCCCCAATTGTTCAAAACGTTATCGTCTTCATAATATATTTGGGTTGCTCTCTCAAATTTGCTGAAACTTTCTTTAAACAGTTCTTCATCTTTTTGCTGTTTCGCAAAATTTGTCAATGCTACTCCCCATTCATAAAAAGCCTTGTCATTATTACGATTAATCTCTGTCGTTTTTTTGAACTTATCACAACATTGTTTAAAAATAGAAGCTTCGGGAGTGATTTCTGTTAAGTCTAAAAGTGCAGTACCCCAGTTATAAAAAGCATCCTCGTCTTTAGGGTTAATTATTGTAGCCTTTTTAAACATCTCGAAACTATCTGCAAATAGTTTCTTATCTTGTTTTATTTGAGCTAATTCAGACAAAACAATACCCCAATTTAAAAAGGCATCTGCATTTTGCGGATTAATTTTTGTAGTGGCTTTTAATTTTGCAATACTTTCCCAGTACAATTTTTCATCCTGTACAAATTGTGTTAAATCAAAAAGTGCGGTTCCCCAATTAAATAAGGCATTTTCGTGACTTGGATTAATTTTTATTACTTGCTTAAATTTACTGAAACTTTCGTGAAAAAGATTTTTGTCTTCTTTTATTTTTGCTAAGTCTAACAAAGCTGTTCCCCAATTATATAAGGCATTTTCATGATTTGGGTTAGTTTGTATTGCTTGTTCAAATTTATCAAAACTTTCGTGAAAAAGATTTTCGTCCTCTTTTATTTTTGCTAAATCAGAAAGCGTTTTTCCCCAACTACTAAAAGCCTCTGCATTTTGAGGGTTTACTTTTGTTGCTTTTTCAAATTGCTTAAAGCTTTCTTCAAAAACTTCTTCGTCTGGATTGATTTCAGTATAATGTGATAATGAAATGCCCCAATTATAATATACTTCTGGATTTTGAGGATTAATTTTTGCAGCTTTATCATATTTTATAAAACTTTCTCTTAAAAGATTTTCATTTTTTTGTGTTTTAGCTAACTCATAAAGAGCAGTACCCCAACTGCAAAAAGCATAGTCGTCCATAGGATTAATATCCGTTGCTTTTTGAAATTTATCAAAGCTTTCTTTATACAAATTTTCAGAACCTGTTATTTCTGCTAAGTCCGTCAAAGCATTTCCCCAATTATGAAATGCTTCTGCGTGTAACGGATTTATTATTGTTGTTTTCTCAAATTTGTCAATTGCGTCATTATAACTGTTTTTATCTTTCGATATTCTTGCTAAATCGTTCAAAGCACATCCCCAGTTATAGAATGCCTTCCCATTGTTAGGGTTGATTGTAACACATTTTTCATACTTACAAAATATTTCAGTAAATAGAGATTTGTCATTATCTATTTTATATAAGTCATATAATGCAGCACCCCAATTATAATAAAAAGTATCATCTTGCGGACTGATTTTTGCAGCCTTTTCATATTTTTCAAAACTCTCATAAAATAGATTTATATCCGATTTAATCTTTGCTAAATCGGCAAGGGCATTGCCCCAATTAGAAAGTGTGTTTTCATTACTTCCATTCACTTTTATTGCTTGCTCATATTTTTCAAAACTTTCATAAAACAATTTTTCATCTTGTTTCTTTTTTGCTAAACTACTTAAAGTAGTTCCCCAATTGAAAAAAGCCAAATCTCGATTTGGATTAACCTGTGTTGCTCGCTCAAATATTTCAAAACTATTTTTAATAAAACTTTCTTCATTTATTGTTTCGCCCCAATTTACAAGGGCTAATCCCCAGTTGTTGATTGCGTCATAATTTTTTGGATTAAACTCTACTGCTATTTTATATTGTTCAATCGACTTTTTGTAGTCTTGTACTAAATTAAATTTCAGTCCTTCTGAAAAATGTATATTGGAATATAACATCATTCGACTTTCAGTATCATCAAGATTTAGTGTCGATTTTTGTTGCTCAATAAAAAAGTCTATTTCTTGTTTCTGTTTTTCTAATTTGAGCGCAACTTTTATATCACCGTCACTTTGATTTGACTCTTTTATTCCAATTAATTGTTCAATGATATTATCTATCTCCGAAAAATCATCAATTAAAATTGTGGTCAAAAAATTACCAAGTTTTTGCCCAAATTCATTTCTTTTCTGTTCAAATTCCGTTTTTCGTATAATTATGAAATGTTTATTCTTGTTGTCCGAACCTAAAATTTTGTGAATTTCAAAAAGTATGTTGTTAATTTGGAAATCGCCCATTCCATATCCTAAAAACAAGATTGTTTTATAGGCAATCATATTTCGTAAATGGAAAATAATACGCCTTGCATCTTCGTTTTGTTGATTATATAAATTTTCATAATCAGAAGGAAACACAACCATACTTTGTCCATTAGTTATTGTACCGTGTAACTTCAATAAAGTTAATTCGTGTGCATTGTACAAAGTTCCTAATTCAAAATTCTTACCAATAGTAGCTGTATTTTCTGTGAAATCTTCAGATAATTCAAAGGCATTATCATAATTTGTGGTGATAATCTTTTTTGATAATTTACATAATTGTTTGTGTAAGTCATAATTATTTGATTCTTGAAGAGTATAAAAACTTTCTATGAATTGTATCACTGTGTTTTTTATGATAGACACATTGTGTGGCTCTAATTTTTCAATTAAATCTAAGATTACTATTGGGTCAAATTTATCCACTAATGGTTTTATGCAAGTGACATCAATATCCTCATTTTCTAAATGAATGAGAATTTGTCTTGTTAAATTTCTCCAATCTTTAAGTTGCTCATTTCTCTGGTTAATAAAATTAAAAGACAAGCCTGCACCCACAAATGGCACAAGTTCGTTTTTCTCGACTGCTTTTTTTAATTCTTGAGGTAACACATTATTCATTGGATTTATTTAAAGATATTTATTTCATTTGATTTTTTAGCCATTCTTCAAAAGGTTCAGGCTTGCCGCTTGCTTTATAGGTCGTTTTCATATTATTCAATGTTACTTTTGTACGCGGATGTGCTTCACCCAAGGTTTCTTTTCTAATGGCGAAGGATTTTTTATAGTAATCTAATGCATGGTCGTAGTTGCCTTGATTATTAAAAAACACCCCTAAGTTATTATAAGTTGTGGCTGTATTTGGATGTGTTTTGCCCAAGACCTTTTCTCGAATATTTAACGACTTCTCATAGTATTCCAAAGCGTAGTCGTAATCGCCTTGCGCATCATAAACCACAGCCATGTTATTATAGGTAGTGGCTGTATCTGGATGCGCTTTTCCTAAAACCTTTTCTCGAATATTTAACGCTTTCTTATGGTATTCCAAAGCACTATCATAATTGCCCTGCTCAAAATAAATCTCTCCTATGTTATTACAGACAAAGGCTGTATTCGGATGCGCTATGCCTAAGTATTTTTCGAAAATGTCTAACGCTTTTCCGTAATATTCCAAAGCATATTCATAATCACTTTGTACACGATAATTCTCTGCAATGTTGTTATATGTAGCTGCTGTATCTGGATGCATTTTACCTAAAACCTTTTCTCGAATAACTTTCGCTTTTTCTTTGTATTCCGAAGCACGGTCGTGATTACCCTGCTTTCCATAAGTCGCACCTATGCTGTGATAGGTAGTGGCTGTATCCAAATGCTCTTTGTCTAAAATCTTTTCACGAATAGCTAACGCTTTATTATGCCATTTCAAAGCTTGAGAATAATCGCCTAATTCATAAAATCCTCTTCCTAAGAAATGATATAATCCAGCATTTTCAACTGTTTCTTTTTTATATTCTTTGAGTATCATTATGATATGTTCAGACATCTCCATAAAATCATTATGAAATTTTAGTGTTGAGTAATCATAAAATCTCTGTTTATCCATTATTTGCACACAAATTTCAATCAATTCTTCTTCATTTTTTAGTGAATTTTTTATTGCTTCCTGTGTTAAACGGTGGATACTGATTTTATCGTTTTCTAACCTAACCAAAGAATAATCAGCAAGTTCATCCAATATTTTTTTGTATTCCTCTTCATTTTTAATTTTCCCTTGCAATGAGGGATATAAATGTAATTGTTCGCTTGCTTCTCGAAACCAACTACAATGAATATTAACAGGTGCAAAGAAAGCACACAGATTTAGTAATTGTCTGGATTCTTCACTTTCAATCATTCGCATCGAAATATTCCAAGTTGCCTCTACTGAAAGTGCTCTACCCTCGGTATCTCCCTGTTTCAATATCTCCAACGATTTTTCCAATTCATTGAAATAGTCCTGATAATCAACATTATTAGTTTTTATATAGGCAGCGGCTTGTTCCAATGCTAATGGCAAATGTCCGAGTTTTTCCGCAATCTTTTCTGAAAATTCGTTTGTCTCAATATTAGTATAGGATTGTAAGAAGTCTTGTGATTCTTTTTCGGCAAAAATATCTACCGCTTTATGAATAAATGGAAATCTTGTTTTTCTTGATGTGATAAAAAAATGTCTTTTGCCATTTTTTGCAACATCAGATTCAATTGATAACAACTCTTCTATATCTTTATAATCTTCTACATTGTCAAGCAAAAACAGCCAATCGTCATTTTTTGCCATCCAATCTTTTACTTTTTTAAAAATCTCTTCCGGTTTTTCGTTTACATTTTCGTTTATTAGCTTTTCTTTTTCAGCAAATTGATAAATTCCTGCATGAACACTGTCTTTTGAAACAGCATTGAACCAAACAATATCTTTATACGATTGTGTCTTTTGCTTTTCATAAGCATATTCACGCATAATTCTTGTTTTTCCAACTCCTCCCGTGCCAGTAAGTGCGAAAAAGGAATAATTTGAGTTTTCAAAATGTTTTTCTATTTCATCTAAAATTATTCTCCTTCCGACAAATTCAGATTTGTATTCGGGAATTTTTCCAAATACTGATTTTTTTCTTTTTATTATTTCAGATAGAATTATTTTGATTGTGTCAAATTGACCTTTCGGAAAAAAAATTGGTTTAATATTTTGTTTTTGAAGTTCGCCTTGTCTCGTTTCAAAATCGCTTGGTTCCTCCAATATGGCAAAATGAAACATTCCCGTATTGGTTAATTGAGCCCAAAGTTTTATTGATTTATCTATCTCTTTTTCGGACATTTTGAGAGAACTTCCCAGAAAAAGGAAACAAAAACCTTTATAAAAATCGGATAGTGTTTTAACCAGTTCGGAATCGGGTTGATACGCTTTGTCATACGATTTACCAGTGAAAACAATTTGATTTACATCAGAAACACTACCATGAACTTTGTATATGGAATGTTTTCTTCCCTTGACAACATTTTTCATTTTTTTTAACGCTTCTGCCTCATGAGGCAAATAAACCGGAAGCGAAGGATTATGGATTTTTTCAAGTATCTGGTCGAAATTTGTTGTTATAATTGGGCCATTGAATAATACCGGTATAACTGATATTGCTTCTTCTTTGGCTTTATCTAAAATTACATCCCATTTATCGTCTGTTAAATCGCCCCCATAAGTAATGCGAATATTTTCATGGAAATTATCTTGTCCTTCTGCTTCTTCAATTTGGTCAGCCGTTTTATATAAATCGGCATTATCGGCTAATTCTTTGTTGAAACAAGCCTCATAGTGAATGGATAGATATTTCCACCATGTGTAAAATTTATCGGAAAAACCATCTTTTTTATTTGCAAAATCGGATAATCCTGCACCGATATATGGTACAACATGTTCTCCAATACACAAATCAACCAACTTATCAAAATTTTCGCGATTATTGCCATATTGCATTATTTCTTCAATTGTAGCCATACATCCATATTTTTATCCTCCGGTATTATTGATACCTTATTTTTGACTTGGTTACTTTAATGTCAGGTGAAGAATGAAGTAAAAAGGGAGCTACATCAAATGGCCTCTCAACTTTAGCGCCTAAAATAACTTCTTTGTATTGTACTTTTTTGTCAATTTCAATATGCAGTCTGGGTACAATAAACCGATTATTATCATCAATTTTAGCATTATCATCACGAATTATCAGACGAACTTCTTGTTCGTATTTATAATCATCTTTTTTGAACA
>Ga0209737_10003356_pt1 | contig 11186 bp, 12 predicted proteins | sample TergutCu122P3_FD_187284 | JGI IMG/M metagenome (GOLD analysis project Ga0209737, IMG submission 187284) | Cubitermes ugandensis P3 segment gut microbial communities from Kakamega Forest, Kenya - Cu122 P3 (SPAdes) (version 2) | ecosystem: Host-associated > Arthropoda: Insects > Digestive system...
TTTCCATCATCGTCCTCATACATTTCTTTATAAAACCGAATATAATCAGCCGTTGCATGAGGATTTATGTAGCGATAATATCGCAGAAGACGCTTGAACAACGGCAATCCACCTTCATATGGTGCGTAATCAAGCAGGCGGTCAAGCAAACGCTGAATGGTGTTATCGTCCGTACAGCGAGAGCGAATGAGAGCATCAACCTCTGGTTTTAGTTGAGCAATCGCTATTTTAGCGAGGTCGTTAAGACCTCTGCACAATTCGGCGACTTCCTTATAAAAAGCGTTGTACGCAGCGTCATCTGTGTCCATCAGATAATTTCCCACCCTTATAATTCACTCGATTTTTCCCATGATACCAAATTGGTCACCAATTTGCCTAAGTACAGAAGCAAGTGTCTTGCACATCCGCATTAACCCTTCTTTCTCGTAGCGGCTAATAAACTCTGTCTGCTCTTCATCGGTTAAATCCGTAAAGCAGCGGTTGACGAATTTTTCACCTCGCTTCACTCGATAATAAAATCCATCCAATTCACGTTCCACAGGATATTTTTCATTTTCCATTGATTGCACCCCTATCAAGTCTTTCTGCATTTTCAAGGTTGAAAGCCATTACCCCTTCCGCAACGACTGTGCCGTGTATGCGGTAAACTCCTTTTTTGCTCCAGTTCAACCGTTTTATAACCGCTTCGGCGAACGCGGTCTTTTGCAGGCCGAAAATCACAGCTCCATCGGAATAAATATTGGGCGGCACGGCAAATCTGTCCACTACGCGTTCCAAACATTTTTTTATATAGAGCGTTTTGTTGTCGGATGTAATAATTATCTGTATATGCCTCGGAAAGCCAATAGCGTATAAAACGGCTTTTGATATATGGATTCTGTGTTGTGCAAGCGTAAACCGAATTGTCGGTGCTGACCTGTTTCTTGTGCTCATATTTCATCATATCCATCCAACCTTTGCGCATCCGCAACTGAAAATGCCATTACCTGCTCAGACACAGAAACGCCGTAAAAACGATATTTTCCGTTGTTGTCCAATCCTGTCGCTGTTTGCATCGCCTCTGAAAATGCCGCCTTTTGCAATCGGTATTTATATTCTGTGTCTGTATAAACACGGGGCGGTACAGCAAACGATTGTGTCTCCTTTTTGTCGCAACCCCTAATGAATAAAGTCTTTCGGTCACGACTTATAAAAAGTTGAATAAATTTCGGACATCCTATAGAGCGCAGAACCTCCATTGAGATACTCAATCGGTTTTCGCTAAATGCAAATCGAATCGAATTTGTCCGTTCTTGTGATGCGCTCATTCTTCTTTCTCCACTCCTCCATACTGTGTCCGCATAATATCAAACGCATTAGGCGTGTGTGCGCGGACGGATTTAGGTTCTGAAAGCAGAAAATCTTTATCTTCGCCGCTAAGATTGTCGGGCAGTAAATAATGGGCGTTTAAGTCAACTTTATATGCGTCCGCATGGTCGCGGTACAAGTTGCCAAATGAATCAAGCCATTCTTTTGGGCGTATGACTTTAACACGCTTTTTTGTCGAACCCTCGCCGGTTTCTATCATTTCAGTCACAAGCATTTCACACTCAACCAAATTAAAGACAATTAGGCGTACTCCTTCGATTTCCTGATAAACTGCCATAATTTTATAGCGATTTTCAGGAATCCAGTTCATCATATCAAACAATTTCGCGCAGGTTATTTTGGCCAAGCAATTTCTTGCTTGATTTTTATCTCTTTTTAGATTTGCCCATTTCAAGCGGCATGGTGCGAACTCATGGGCAGGAACCACAAAAATCCGTCTGCCTTTACGGTCTACCGAAACTTGAATATACTGAGTATCGGGAAATAAACGAACTGCCGCCGCATTGAATAGTAAACTCGCATATTGAATTGTAACCTTCGCCTGAAACGTAGACGACAAAAATTCGCTGCGGACGAGTTCACTGTCGTAAAGCTCCTCAAGTGAATGGATGCCGCCCTGCGGAATTATTAAAGTTTCACTCATACAGCCGCGACCTCCATTGTTTTGAGAACTGTTTGAATAGCGATTTCATCAGGCAGCTCCACGTTGTTCTCAAAGCCGTTTACCGGCATTGCCGGAGCATTTGATTTCCACTTGTTCAATGAAACGGCAAGATGCCTGCGGCAATTGGCATACGCACCCAACATGGATACACCAAAGCTCTCTTTCCACGCTGGCGGCATAAAATGCCGTATAACACGTTTTGAAACGCCGTTGCCGTCAGTATCATTTTTATATACAAGCGTTTCTGTTTCATTTAAGTCAAACATGAGGACACGCTCATTTTTCTTGGCAAGACAGACTGTAGATGTGCGGTATTTCCATTTTTCATTCCAACCGCATAACTCAAACAAAATCGGCATAAACATGGCGCTTGATACTGTGCCGTTCCTCCACGGAATTGCATTTTTATTATCAGCATCAGCCCTGCGAATGGCCAGCAGGCGTTCAGACGGGTGTATCAATATTTCCACGTATTCGGTATTAGGCAAAAGCGTAATACACTCCTTACTGAAATTAAAATATTTTGAAGCGATTGTAACCGCAGGTGCGTTGGGCACGCAAAATTCTTGCTCTCGCGCAAGCTCGCATCCGTCAATGTATAGAATTTCAGCTTTTCGCTTAGGCTCTGTTGGTAATACCATTTCACAGGCTTTCAAGTAATGCCCGGCATCGTATCCGCCAAAGGCGCAATTTATCGGAATGAAGCCGAATAACAATCCCTCTTGTATAACCCGCATTTCGTATGCTGGATTAAAATGTTGTGAATTTCGATTTGCCTTTGACATTATCAATGCCCGCACATACTCGTCTCGCGTAATAATAGCCGGATGATGGTCGGCTTTATAATGAATCCATTTTTGACCTTCGTTTTTCGCCCGTTTATGTTCCAAAAAATCAACACCGTATGATTTTTGGCCGATTATATCGCCGCAAAATTTTTCGTTGCGGATAATATTCATCACACTGCTGCCTGACCATATTAAGTTGTTTTTTCCGGTTGGGCGGCCAAACTCCGTAAGTGTACGAGCGATTTCCGCAGCAGGCATTCCGGCAAGATACATGGTGAAGATGGCGCGGATTGTTTTTGCGCCATTCGGTTCAATTACCATGTTTCCGTCCTCGTCGGTATTATAGCCGAGCAAGTATACCGTAGGGCTAAAATAATCGTCATTCTGATAACGCCACTCATATGACGTAATCATGCTTTCGCTTTTCTTCGCGCTTTCCCCCTGTGCTAATGACAGCATTATTGTCAGGATAAATTCACAGTTCGGCATCAGGGTGTTAAATCTGTCCTCCTCAAAATAAATCCCCACAGGCGGGTCTAACTGCAACAACTCTCTTGCGGCGGTTAACCCATCAACCACATTGCGGGTAAATCGAGATACTGTCTTGGTGATTATTATGTCGAACATTCCGGCTTTTGCGTCGGCTATCATTTGATTAAACGAATCACGCTTTTTAGTGCTTGTCCCGGAAATCCCTTCGTCGGCATATATTTTGACAAGCTCCCAATTTTTATGCCGCTCGATGGATTCCAGATAATGCTTTTTCTGCGCTTCAAAACTTGTGTATTGGTCGTCACTGTCTGTGCTGACGCGGCAATAGGCGGCGACACGTTGCTTCTTATCTTCCAATTTGCGTCTGTCATATTTCGCTTTTGGCGGAACGCGGATTGTGCTGCCGTCAGATTGTTTCTGGTATCGGGCTCTTATTTTTTCTTTGCTCATGCTTGCCCCTCCTTAAAAGACCAATACCAACCATCCGTGTGTTTATCAGATTTTACATTTAGATTTTGCTTCGCCCGTTCAACTGACCTTTTGCTGATACCGCGGCTTTTCATATATGAATATATCTGTGTACACGGCATTGCACCGTTTCGGAGCAAGTCGCTCAAAACAAATATGGCTTCGGATAATTTTGACATATCATCGTTTGGCGCATCGCCATTTAACAATTCCTCGGCTGTAATGTCGTATTCGCCAATCCATTTCACGGACGAATTATCTTGAATTTCAAACGCAACAGCTTTGCCTTCTTCGGCAAGGCTGTTTTTTAGCTGTGCCATAACTCGAACAGAAGGATTGGATTTGATACGCCCGACAAGCAAAACGCTTCGGACGGCGGCTGTTATATCAATCGAACCGAGTCCTCGATAAATTCCTTTTGTTCCGTTATTCTTATTCATATGCCCGATTATGACGAGCGCACAGCCCGTCCTTTCGGCGACTGCCGCCAAATGTTTCATCATCGGGCGGATGCCGTCTACTCGGCTCATATCTCCGTTATCACCAAGATAGGCTTGTAAAGGGTCAATAATCATCAACCGCGCATTTATTTCTTTAATGACAGCCTCAATTCTCTTGTCATCCAAAACAAGCCTTTGTTCCGATTCATCTACAAACGCTATGAGCGAACAATCCGCGCCGGCACTAATAAGCCTCGGCTTAATCGTATCTTCTACGCTGTCCTCGGCGCTTTGATAAATCGTTAGATGTTTTTCTGATTGTTTATTTGAGTCCGGCATAGGGTATCCATTTGATAATAATGCGGCAATATTCAATGCAAGCGTCGTTTTTCCGTCTCCGGGGTCGCCTTGTATCATCGTAATTTTTCCATAAGGTATATAGGGATACCATAACCATTCCACTTTTCTGGCGGTTACAGCAGAATATAACCTAACCGGCAAGCTCTTTTCTGAGCAATTCGCCATTTTGAAGCTCCTCTCCGACATCCTTGTTCTAAGATATTTTATCATAGTGTGGGTAGCTACGCCATGTAGCTATACTCAAAAAACTATGATAGGAGCTTTAGTCAAAATGAACAAAATCCAAGACCTTGACCTAAAAGTGGTCGGTGCGCGCATCCGTAGCGCACGTCAAGCACAAAAACTCACTCAGGCGGTTCTGGCCGAACGCGCATACTTAACGAGTCAATTTGTAAGCCGCATCGAGACCGGAAATGAAAGAGCGTCGGTGGACGCATATTATCGGATTGCCACTGTACTCGGTTTGACGGTGGATGACCTCTTGTATGACGACGCTGCCATAGCGCGTTTACACAGAGCATTTTCAAAAGAAGAAATCTTTGGCGGCTGCACCGTTTTTGAGAAAGCAATTCTCAGCGAAACAATGCTGGCCTTGAAAGAAACTTTGAAACGCAATCGGATGATGTGAGTATATCTGCTTATCTTGGCGTTCTTGATTCTCGTATGCAAATAACACAGTAATATCAAGGCTTACAGACGAAAAACAAGACCGCCAAACGTCTCAGATTTGGCGGTCTTGAAGTCATGCTTTGACGATATTAACACTTGGGGCAATTTATGATTTCCGGGGTGGTTTTACATTTACAGCAGGAGATATACCCCCGTCAATCTTTCCGTTCAAATCTTCAAAACGGGCAATGTTTTCACGGACAAGCACTAATATATGGCTATTAACGGAGCGGCCTTCGTAGTCGGCTACGAAACTCAATTTCTTTAGCATTTCCGCTTCAAATCGGATAGAAACGCTTTTCACAGACATATGAATCACCCCACGATAAATATACGGTGTGTTCATTTTATAATGGTTCCGTGTTAAAATGTTTCAAACGGCTATGCCGTATATCTATTGTCTTGAAAGGTTAGATTTATGTCATGACAGATGGAGTGGCTTTCAGTATGCTGTGACAACAAAATTTCACTTGCATTCATTTATTACATCTGCTATAATGTATAGCAGATGTAATAATCGCTGTTGGGAGGTGTTGATTTGACTTTACCTGAATATATGAGAAAAGTCAGACGGGATATGGAAATGAGCCAACACGCGTTGGCAAAGGAGCTTAACGTCAGCTATACATCTATCAACCGATGGGAAAATAAGCAGGTAGCTCCGAGTAAGCTGGCCCGGAAAAGTTTTCTCGATTTCTGTAAAGCGCGTAACATACCTATCCCGCCAGAAATACTTGAAAACAACGAAAAAGTTTAGACCGGATTTGCGCCACAAAGTCACGTTCAACGGCGCATATTTTTCGAGATACAACTTCCGATAACTTAAAATTATTAGAACCACGAATGGAGGGGTAAAAGTGGACGAACTGCTAAAAAAGCATGAAATGACCGAAGAAGATATTAAACTCCGGTATATTACCCCTGCCATTGAGAGCAAATGGGACAAGCACTCCCAAATGCGTATGGAGTATTGCTTCACAGACGGTCGCGTTATCGTCCGTGGAAATACTGTCGCCCGTGGAAAAAAGAAAAAAGCTGACTATGTTCTTTATTATAAACGCAATTTGCCCCTTGCTATTGTTGAAGCTAAAGATAATAAGCAATCCGTTGGCGCGGGTATGCAGCAGGGTATAGAATACGCCGAAATCCTTGACATTCCGTTCGTATATAGTTCTAACGGCGACGCATTTCTTGAACATGATATGAAAAACGGCACAGAAAAGGAAATTGCCCTTTCCGACTTTCCGACGCCGGATGAATTGTGGGCGCGGTATATGGGAGAACAGCAAATCACACCAGAACAGGAAAAACTCATAACAGAACCTTATTACTTTGCAATCGGTGACAAAACGCCGCGTTATTATCAGCGTGTAGCGATAAATCGTACCATTGAAGCTATTGCTCGCGGGCAAAACAGGATTTTGCTTGTAATGGCTACCGGAACAGGCAAAACCTACACGGCGTTTCAAATAATACACAGGCTTTGGAAATCCGGCACAAAGAAAAAAATCCTGTTCCTTGCAGACCGTAATATATTGGTTGACCAAACGATGCAGCAGGATTTTAAGCCGTTTGAAAAAATTATGACAAAAATCAGCGGAAGGAAGCTCGACAGTTCGTATGAGCTTTATCTTTCGCTTTATCAACAGCTTGCCGGAGATGAAAACGACGAGCCTTTCCGTGAATTTAAGCCCGATTTCTTTGATCTTATCGTAATAGACGAGTGCCACAGAGGGAGCGCAAAAGAAGAATCCCGTTGGCGCAAAATATTAGAATATTTTACAAACGCGACCCAAATCGGCATGACCGCAACGCCCAAACAGACAAAAGAAGTCTCCAACATTGATTATTTCGGTATGCCGATTTATACATACAGCTTAAAACAAGGTATTGACGATGGCTTCCTTGCGCCATATAAGGTTGTCCGTGTAGGAATTGACAAAGACCTCGAAGGCTGGCGGCCGCCCGTAGGTAAGTTGGATATATACGGCAATGAAATAGAGGACAGAGAATACAACATCAAGGATTATGACCGCAACTTAATAATTGACGACCGCACAAAAACTGTCGCAAAACGAATCAGTGATTTTCTTCGCGGCACAAATCGTTTCGATAAAACCATCGTATTCTGTGTGGATATAGACCATGCGGAACGTATGCGGCAGGCGCTTGTTAATGAGAATTCTGATTTATTCGCGCAAAACTCTAAATATATTATGCGGATAACAGGCGACAACGACGAGGGCAAAGCGCAGCTTGACTATTTTATCGCGGAGGAAAGCAAGTACCCTGTTATTGTTACGACATCAAAATTGATGACGACAGGCGTGGACTGTAAAACCTGTAAACTCATTGTGCTTGATAATAATATCAATTCTATGACAGAGTTTAAGCAAATTATCGGGCGCGGTACACGATTGAAGCCAGAATATTTTGTCGGTGACGAACGGCACACAAAAGAATATTTCACCATAATGGATTTCCGCGATGCCTGCCGTCTGTTTGCTGACCCTGATTTCGACGGCGACCCAATACCGCCGGATGATGACCCACCAGAACCGATGCCGAATCCAACACCACCGGAACCCAATCCGCCACCGGAACCTCCGGGTGGCGGCGGAGAACCACCTGAACCGCGTTACAAATACCGTGTAAATGACGTTGATGTGATTATCCTCAACGAACGTGTGCAGTATTATGACGTGGACGGCAAACTCATTACCGAAAGCGTAACGAATTATTCCAAAAAGAATATCCTCGGTGAATACGCAACTCTTGACGATTTCCTGCGAGCGTGGAACACAACCGAACGTAAGCAAGCTATTATTGACGAATTGAAAGAACGCGGCGTTTTGCTCGACGCGCTGCGTGAAGCGGCAGGAAACCGTGATATAGATGATTTCGACCTCATTTGCCATATTGCCTTTGATAAAAAGCCACTCACGAAAGCGGAGCGCGCCGATGGTGTCCGTAAACGCGATTATCTTAATCGGTACGAGGGCATAGCCCGTGATGTGCTGTCGGCATTGCTTGATAAATATGCCGCAAACGGTATCGCGGATTTGGAACAGGTTGGGATTTTGCAGATTGATCCGTTCCGGGCTTTTGGTGATATGAAAAAAATCATCAGAGCCTTCGGCGGTAAACGGGAATACATTGACGCGGTTAAGGAATTACAAAATCAAATTTACGCGGCGGCATAACGTCAGCCACAGTTGGGGGGAATTTATATGAGCTTGAATAATTTCGTAAAACGGCTCCAAGACGTTATGCGTAACGATGCGGGCATAAACGGCGACGCGCAACGAATCGAGCAGATGGTTTGGATTCTTTTCTTGAAAGTTTACGACGCAAAAGAGGAAGAATGGGAACTGCTCGATGATAATTACACATCTGTTATCCCCGATAAATTCCGTTGGGGTAAATGGGCGTTGGACAACAAGGACGGTAAAGCCTTGACCGGCGAAGCCTTGCTCAATTTTGTCAACAATGAATTGTTCCCCGCGTTGAAAAACCTTGAAATAGACGAAACAACGCCGATGAGTAAAATAATCGTCAAGTCGGCGTTTGAAGATAATAACAACTATATGAAAGACGGCATCCTTCTTCGTCAAGTTGTCAACATCATCAATGAACTTGATTTCGGCGAATACGACGACCGCCACGCATTCGGCGATATATACGAAACAATTCTGCGCAGCTTGCAAAGTGCCGGAAACGCGGGTGAATTTTATACGCCCCGTGCCGTTACAGATTTTATGACGCAACGAGTCGCACCGAAAATCGGTGAGAAAATCGCGGATTTTGCCTGCGGCACAGGCGGCTTCCTCACATCCGCGCTTAAAGTTTTAGACACGCAGGTGAAATCGGCGGCGGACAAGGACATTTATAACAATTCCGTTTACGGTATTGAAAAGAAGGCTTTGCCACATTTGCTCTGCGTTACGAATATGCTCCTGCACGATATTGATAATCCCGTTATTATTCACGGGAACTCTTTAGAGCGTAATGTCCGGGATTACAAGGAAGATGACCGCTTCGACGTTGTTCTGATGAATCCCCCATACGGCGGGAGCGAAAAAGAAGGCGTAAAAATCAATTTTCCCGCCGATTTACAGTCAAGCGAAACCGCCGACTTGTTTATGACGGTCATTATGTACCGCTTGAAAAGAAACGGGCGGGCGGCTGTTATCATTCCCGATGGTTTCCTGTTTGGCACGGACAACGCTAAGGTTGCCATCAAGAAAAAACTGCTTGAGGAATTTAATCTGCATACAGTCGTCCGTATGCCCCACGATGTTTTCGCGCCGTATACAAATATTACGACGAATATTCTGTTTTTTGAGCGCACCGCTCCGACTACAGAAACGTGGTTTTACCGACTTGATATGCCGGACGGCTATAAGCATTTTTCTAAAACAAAACCTATGAAGCTGGAACACTTTGCGCCCGCCGTTGAATGGTGGGACAACCGAGAAGAAATAACGATTGACGGGTTCGATAAAGCGAAGCGGTATACCGTTCAGGAATTGGTTGCCCGCACTTATAATATCGACCTTTGCGGATTCCCTCACGAGGAAGAAGAAATTCTACCGCCACGTGAATTGATACAACTGTACCAAGAAAAACGAGCGAGCCTTAACGCTGATATTGACCGTATTCTCGCCGAAATAGAGAGTATATTGGGGGTAGAGGCATGAGTGACACAAACATCAACAATTTCACCGATGCCGCCTCTATCATAAAAGATGCGATAATTCGTTCACGCTATCAGGCGGCGACCCTTGTAAATCGTGAATTGTTGTCGCTGTATTATGCTGTCGGGCGATATGTTTCCCAAAATTCGCGTAATATTGTTTGGGGAAAAGGCGCGATTAAACAAATTTCCAATGATTTACAAATTGAATTGCCGGGTTTGCGCGGTTTCTCAGAGGTATCCATAAAACGTATGCGGTTGTTTTACGAAGGTTGGCAGCCTGTTTTTCTAAATCGTCCATTGCTGATGGACGATTTAACGGAAACTCGTCATTCGGCAAATGACGAAATGCAAATAATTCCAAATTTTGAAACAGACATTGATTTGAGCCTGTTATCAAAACATATCAATAGTTTTGACAGCCCGGAGTTTTTTATTACAAATTTTTATAAAGTCGGATTTACGCATCATTCGGAAATTTTAGCAAAAGAAAAGTCGCTTGAAGGCAGATTATTCTATATTTCGCATTGTGCCGCCGCGTTTTGGACTGTTGAGGCGTTAAAATCTCATTTGCGCGGAGAGTTATATCAGTCTGGTAGAATCCCCAACAATTTTCTACTGACATTGCCCGAACAAGAGCAAGCAAAACGAGCTATCCGTTCTTTTAAGGACGAATATTTCCTTGATTACATAAATATTGAAGATGAAAACGACCCCGACGAGCGAGTTTTTGCACGGGCGATTATTGCGGATGTCAAAAAATTTATTCTTTCGTTCGGAAATCTGTTTTGCTTTATGGGTAATCAATACCGTGTTATGGTTGACGAACAGGAATTTTTCATTGATATGCTGTTCTATAACCGCGAATTACGCTGTCTTGTTGCGATTGAACTGAAGCGCGGCAAGTTTGAACCGTCGCACTTGGGACAGTTAAATTTTTATCTGTCCGTGCTTGATGAATATGTCAAGTTAGAGAGCGAAGCGCCTTCAATCGGAATTTTGCTCTGTAAAGAAGCCAACAGAAATATCGTCGAATTTGCCGTGCGCGACTATACAAAACCTATGGGCGTCGCTACATACAGAACGCGGAACGAAATGCCGGAAGAATGGAAAAACGCCCTCCCCGATGTTGAAGATATGAAAAAATTGCTTGAAGCAGCCTCCGATGAACCCGAAACGGAGGTGGACGAATGACGGCGCAGCAGTTGAAAAATTCGGTTTTACAATTAGCCGTGCAGGGT
>Ga0209737_10003357_pt1 | contig 11184 bp, 9 predicted proteins | sample TergutCu122P3_FD_187284 | JGI IMG/M metagenome (GOLD analysis project Ga0209737, IMG submission 187284) | Cubitermes ugandensis P3 segment gut microbial communities from Kakamega Forest, Kenya - Cu122 P3 (SPAdes) (version 2) | ecosystem: Host-associated > Arthropoda: Insects > Digestive system >...
TCATTCAGTGCAAAACCAAAACAGCTTTCCAATGCGGCCGACGAAGACATGCCCGCGCCCAGCGGAACATCGCCTGCAAATACGGTATCGAATCCGTGTACTGTTTTTCCTTTTTTCGCCATTTCGCGACAAACGCCAAAAATATAGCAGGCCCATTGCTGTGCGGGCTTGTCGGCTTCTTCGAGGCCAAACTCGCACGATTCGTTCAAATCCAGTGCAAAGGCACGTACTTTGTCCGTTCCGTTAGGTTTGATTTCGCAGTACATTGCCTTGTCGATGGCACCCGGAAGGACAAAACCGCCGTTATAGTCGGTATGCTCGCCGATGATGTTGATACGTCCGGGCGAACTGTACATCGCACCTTCAGTCCCGTAAAGAGACAGGAATTTTTCTTTGATTTTTAAAGTATCCATTATTTAATTAACTGGAATATCTTTGTTTACATTCTTGCTGCCAATCAACGCATAGTAGAACAAATAGGCCAAACCTGCGAACATTACCCAGTAACTGGCCTGGTAACCGGTCATGTCGGCAACCCATCCCTGTAGTGCGGGAAGAATACCTCCGCCACAGACCATGACCATGAAAAGACCGGATGCTGCCGCTAAATATTTACCTAATCCTTCGACTGCCAAATTATAAATACCGCCCCACATAATTGAAGTGCACAGACCTACTAACACAAGGAACATGGCATTGATGGGCACTTGCGCCAATCCGAAAGACAAGGCGCCGGCATCAGATTTTTGTAAAACGGGTAGCGACACAAGCGAAGTTGCGGGTAATAAAATTGCTAATAATACTAATATCATTCCTACCGAAGAAGCAACTGTAAGCATGGTTTTGCTGGAAACTTTACTTCCAATGGATGCGCCAAACAAACGTCCGATCAGCATCAGGAACCAATAGGTTCCGGCAACGAATCCGGCAGTAGTAGCGCCTACGGAAGAGGCGTCAGCATCAGAAAGCCACAGATTCAGCGTTGCAGGTGTTCCTACTTCAACTCCTACATAAACGAAAATACCTACGGCGCCCAAAACGAAATGACGAAATTTCAACGCTCCTGACATCAGCGTGCCAATAGGCTCGGAACTGCGCTCTGCATGAGGCTCCGGAATGGATATTGCCCAAAGAACAAAAAAGGTAAGTGCAAAAACGCCCATAGCAATGTACATTACCGGAAAAATATCGGTAATCTGGGCTTTGGCTGCTTCGCCAATCAAAATTCCCACAAACGCAGGAGTGAAGGTGGCAAAAATGGAATTGAACGATCCGCCTACCTGAATCAGTTGGTTACCTTTATTGCCGCCGCCGCCCAAAGTGTTCAACATGGGATTGACCACTGTATTGAGCAGGCACATGGAAAAACCGGCTACAAAAGCGCCCGTCAGATAAACTCCGAAACTGGCCGCATGACCTGAAAGATACTGGATCAAGACGCCCACAAAGCCGAAGGCAATGGCAATCAGGGCTGTCTTTTTATAGCCGTATTTTTGCAATAAAATACCTGCAGGGACTCCCATCACAGCGTATGCAATAAAATTCCCCATGTTACCCAGCAATCCCATAAAGTTGGAAACTCCGAACTGGTTTTTCAATACGATACCCATCGGCGCTGCGAGGTTGGTAACAAATGCGATCATCCCGAAAAGGAAGATCATCATGATAATGGCAACTATGTTGCCGTTCTGTTTTTGTTTTGACATAAAAAGATTGATTTTAAGGTTTGATAAAAAAATTAATAAAAATTTTCAGTGTAAAATTTAAAAAAGGTTTTAGATTTGAATCTATCACCGGGACGAAGCACCACAGTTGGATATTGTGGTTTGTTGATGCTATCCGGATAATGTTGCGTTTCGAGGCAAAAAGCAGAACGCACAGGGTAGCGATGACCGTATTTTCCCTCAAATTCGCCGGTCATCCAGTTGCCGGTATATAACTGTACGCCAGGCTCGGTGGTTAAGACGTCCATAGCAATACCCGTTTTTGGGGAAACTGCTTTAGCACACAATGACAGTCCGTCATCATTTCTATTCAGGATGTATGTATGGTCGTAGCCCTTACCGAAAATCAACTGTTGAAAATCTTCTTTGATACGTTCGCCGATGGCGTGCGGTGTGCGAAAATCCATTGGCGTACCTGCAACCGGTTCAGCGTCGCCGTAGGGAATGTTGGTGTCGTCGGTAGGCAGGTAAGTATCGGCATTGATGGTGAGCAGATGATCGCCAATATATGGATCACCGGCTCCCGAAAGGTTAAAATACGAGTGATTGGTTAGGTTGAGAATGGTCGGTTCGTCGGTTTGCGCATCGTAATAAGTCTCTAAGGTGTTATCGTCGTTCAATTTGTACGTAATATGCGTGGTCAATGTGCCGGGATAACCTTCTTCACCACCGGGCGAAAGGTAAGTCAATACAATGGTCTGTTCGTCGGTTTGCTGTGCGTCCCACACTACTGCGTTGAAACCTTTCAGCCCTCCATGCAGATGGTTGGGGCCGTTGTTGACCGCTAACTGAAATTCTTTACCATCGAGCGTAAACCGTCCATTAGCGATTCGATTGCCCACACGCCCGCAGACAGCGCCGAAATACGGTTCTTTCGACGAAAGATATTCTTCAATATTGCTGTGCCCCAATACCACATCAACTAAATTCCCGTCACTGTTAGGAACATGCAGCGATACGATCTTTGCCCCGTAATTGGTCACAGACATTTCTAACCCGTTTTTGTTGGTCAGAATGTACAAATCAACATTTTTCCCATCTACTGTTTTCTGAAAATCAACATTTTTCAATCCGCCCAGTGTCAATGCCTTACTCATATCTTATATTTGAAATTTTTCCGATGCAAACCTACGTGAAAATTTTTATCTTTCCAAATGTATTCAATTTAAAATTTATAATTGGAAATTTTAGAATAATCATGTAAGTTTGTCCACTAAAAAATTTTCAAAAAAATATCCATCAAACAATCATCAATATGACAACATCAAGAAGAGATTTTCTCAAAACAGCCGGCGCCGGCTCGGCATTGCTGGCATTGGGAGGCGCGCTGCCGGGGTTTAGCGCTTCAAGTTACAGCCGCATCATGGGCGCTAACGAACGTATCAACATGGCAATCATTGGCGTCAACAGTCGCGGCGATGCGCTGGCAGGTAATTTTGCACGGCAATCATCAGTTTGCGAGGTAGCCGCTGTATGCGATGTAGATAAAAACGCTACCGGAAAAACCGTTGAAACCGTGAAAAAAATGCAAACAAGGGCGCCTAAAGGGGAACAAGATTTTCGCCGAACGCTCGAAGACAAACAAATAGATGCTACGGCCATCGCTACGCCCGATCACTGGCACACGCCTGCCGCTCTGCTTTCCATGCAGGCAGGAAAACATGTATATCTGGAAAAACCCGTCAGCTATTGTCCCCGCGAAGGCGAAATGCTGGTTGAGGCTGCTGCCAGATACAGAAAAGTTGTTCAGATCGGTACACAGCGCCGGTCGTGGCCAAAAGTGGTTGAAGCCATAAAGGAAGTACACAATGGCGTTATTGGGAAAGTGCATTTTGGAAAAAGTTGGTATGTCAATAACCGTGAGAGTATTGGCACTGGAAAAGTTGTACCTGTTCCCGACTGGTTAGACTGGAATCTTTGGCAGGGACCTGCACCCCGCAAAGCATACAGGGACAATATCGTTCACTACAACTGGCACTGGTTCTGGCACTGGGGTACTGCCGAAACATTGAACAACGGCACGCACATGATCGACCTGATGTTATGGGGAATGAACCTGCAATTCCCCACGAAGGTAAGTTCGTTGGGCGGGCGTTATTATTATAAGGATGACTGGGAAACACCCGACACGCAAATCGTCAACATTGAGTTTGGCGACAAGGCGTCGTTATTGTGGGAAGGATACAGTTGCAGCGGACGTAACATCGAAGGCAGTTCGGTAGGCGTTTATTTTTATGGCGATAAGGGCGCTTTATGTATCGGAGGCAATGATTATAAAATTTTCGACAAGAGCAACAAACTCATCAGGGAAGTAAAAAGCGATATGGTGGTTGACCCGCAAAACAGAGTAAATCCTTCCGACCAGTTGGATATTCTTCACATGGTTAATTTCTTCGACGCCATTCAGAAAGGAACTCCGTTAGCCGCTCCTGCCGAAGCAGGGCACAAAGCCACCCTGATGATGCAGTTGGCCAATATTTCATTGCGCACCGGACGGATACTCAACACCAATCCCGAAAATGGTCACATCATCAACGACAGCGAAGCGCAAAAATATTGGAGCCGCACCTACGAACCGGGCTGGGAACCCAAAGTATAACTCAAAAATCAGTTATTCAGTTATTCAATTATTCAGTTATTCTTTTATGAAACGTCGTACATTTTTAAAATCAAGCACATTGGCCGGAGCGGGAATCATGACGTCCGGCCTTTCCTTCGGGAATACGGGCAGAAATTCAGTACAAACAGGGAAGCGGGCAGGAATTATTGGTTTGGATACTTCTCACGCTACCGCTTTCACTAAATCGTTCAACGTGGACGCCTTGCCTGAATTGGGCGGATACAAAGTTGTGGCCGCCTACCCGCAGGGAAGCAGGGACATCGTATCGAGTACAAGCCGTGTGCCGGGATATATTGAGGAGGTAAAAAAGATGGGAGTAGAAATCGTTGATTCTATTCCTGCACTGCTCCAAAAGGTGGATGTGGTACTGCTTGAATCCAACGATGGCCGGGTACATCTTGAACAGGCCTTGCCGGTGTTCAAAGCCGGAAAAACCATGTTCATTGACAAACCCATAGCTGGTACGCTGGCTGATGCCTATGCGATCTTCCAGGCGGCAAAGGATTTGAAACAGCCTGTTTTTTCCACATCCTCGTTGCGTTACATGACCAACATGGACGATATTGTCAAAAAACAGAGCGTTGGAGCGATTCTCGGCGCTGAAACCTACGGCCCGTGTACGCTGGAACCTACCCATCCCGACTTTTTCTGGTACGGGATTCATGGCGTCGAAGCCCTGTTCACCGTGATGGGTACAGGATGCCAGACAGTTTCGCGGATTCATACACCCGATACCGATATAGCAGCAGGTATTTGGGAAGGCAACCGTATAGGCACTTTCCGTGGATTGCGGGCAGGACGGACGGATTACGGAGGTAATGTCTTTGGACAAAAAGGTATCCAGTCACTTGGCAACTACGGAGGATATAATCCCCTGCTTATCGAGATTGTCAAATATTTCCAGACGGGAATATCGCCCGTTTCACCTGAAGAAACGCTTGAAATATTCACTTTCATGGAAGCAGCCGATGAAAGTAAACGACGGGGCGGAGCAGCAGTTAGCATGGCTGAAACAAGACAAAGATTCAAATGATATAATAACTATCTTTGCGGTCTCAAAAATTTCAAATCTTAATTCAAAATGGCAAAAATAAATTTTGGCGGAGTAGTAGAAGATGTAGTAACACGCGAGGAATTTTCCATAATCAAGGCTCGCGAAATATTGAAGGATGAAGTCATTGCTGTGATAGGATATGGCGTGCAGGGTCCTGCCCAGTCGCTCAACATGCGCGACAACGGTTTTAGCGTCATCATCGGTCAGTCTCCCGATTTCAAATCCGACTGGGACAAGGCTTTAGCCGACGGATGGGTTCCAGGCGAAACGTTATTCACGGTAGAAGAAGCGGCAACAAAAGCAACAATCATTCAATATTTAGTTTCCGATGCAGCGCAACGCATCCTCTGGCCTGCGTTGAAACCCTGCCTGAAAGCAGGCGACGCACTTTATTTCTCGCACGGTTTTTCCATCACCTATAAGGAACAAACCGGAGTGATCCCTCCCGACGACGTTGATGTGATTTTAGTTGCACCAAAAGGATCAGGTACCAGCGTTCGCCGAAATTTCCTCGCAGGAACGGGAATCAACTCGAGCTATGCCGTTTTCAAAGATGCTACGGGACATGCAGTGGAACGTACACTGGCTTTAGGTATCGCTATTGGATCAGGGTATCTGTTCCCAACGACCTTCGAACAGGAAGTGTACAGTGACCTCACTGGCGAACGCGGCGTATTGATGGGCGCTTTAGCGGGTATCATGGATGCACAGTACAATGTATTGCGCTATAACGGACACACTCCCAGCGAAGCATTCAACGAAACCGTTGAAGAACTCACACAAAGCCTGATCCGTTTAGTGGATGAAAAGGGCATGGACTGGATGTACAGCAATTGCTCTGCTACCGCACAACGCGGTGCATTAGACTGGCGTCCCCGTTTTGCGGAAGCCGTGACGCCTGTCTTCGAAGACTTGTACGCCCGTGTGAAGGATGGTCGCGAATGCAAGCGAGTACTCGAATCAACCGGCGGCCTCAACTACAGGGACGAGTTGGAAAAAGAGTTGAAGGAGCTGCGCGAGTCGGAAATTTGGCAGGCAGGCGAACAAGTACGCAAATTACGACCGCGTAAGTCAATTTAAAGATTTATTTTACTTTATTGAAGGCGCGGGCTGCGAGTTCAAAATATTCGCTGATATCAACAAGAGTAGCGCCGGTTATAGCGTCAAACTCCCATGTTTCGTTACCATTGCCGGCTTTGGTTGTACTCTTTTTCTGTACGCCGATGTTGTTAGCATCTTTTCCGACAAGAAAAGCTGACATGGCATTCATGTTGTCCATCCATCCTCTGCCGGTCGTTTTACCGGCGTCTAACCCTGACCAGTTGGGGTTGTAGGCATTTTGGCTTTTTTGCCATCTGTTGCCCTTCGTATTAGCAACGGGAGCAGTTCTTGTCCAGTCGATAACGTAAGCGGTACCGTCCTCTTTAAGCACTTCATAATTTCCGGCAGCCATTTGTTCCCAATACCATCCGGCGTTGTTGTCAAACCTTGCCCAGGTTTCAATACCGTAGTTGCCATCGATGTTGACGTTGCTGAATACTCCGCGTATGGGCGTATTTCCTTTGAGCGTCAAAATTTCGTTGCCGATTTTAATCTTCTTTGCAAAAAAGGCGTTTCCCTGATTAACAAAGTCAGCCTCTGCAATTTCCACACCTTGAATTTTAAAAACATAGGAGGGGGCTTCGCCGGTACCTTCGTTGCTACGGGTAACTGTCGCCCAGGAGTAGGGCATTTCCATTTCATCGAAAACGATTGTTTTGATAAGCCCTTTTTCAACTTCAACATCCACTTTCCCAACATAATGTGCATGAACAACACCATAAGCGGTGGCTTTGCCGTTAATCTCTTTTGGGCTGCACGCAACAAACATGCCTGTTGCCATAAAAGCAATCACAGATACGATAACAAATCTCTTTTTCATAGAAAAATATTTTTAAATGATGAATAAAGTGACAAAAGTATAAAAATTCTGGTTATGTCTTTTTTAACTTAAATAATTTACAGCCCGCTTGCTAAAACATCCGCCAGATGAATGCCTCTGACAGGAATTTTCTGTTTGGTGCAATACCCGTTGATGTTCATCAAGCACGACGCCTCTGTACTCACAATATATTCAGCGCCGGTTGTAATTGCATTTAGCACTTTTTTATCAGCCATAGCGGTTGAAATGGCATTGTTTTTCACTGCAAATGTTCCTCCGAAACCGCAACATGTATCAGATTCAGGCATTTCTATTAATTCTAATCCTTTTACACGGGACAAAAGCCGGCGGGGTTCATCTTTGATTCCGTATTCACGCAATGCAGCGCACGAATCGTGAAAGGTTACCTGATGAGGGAATGTAGCGCCCAGATTTTCGACATGCAGAATATTCACCAGGAAATCAGACAGTTCGTAGACAGTATCTTTCATTATCTCAAACTGTAGCAGCAAATCAGGACAGTCATTCAAAATTTTGTGATAATGACGTTTTATATAGCCTGTACACGATCCGGAAGGAGATACAACAGGCATCTTCGCATTAAAATCAACAAGAAACTTTTTCGCCATACTTGAAGCTTCTTTCCAGTAACCACTGTTGAAAGCCGGTTGTCCGCAGCATGTCTGTTTTGGATTGTAATGGATTTTACATCCGGCTTTTTCCAGTATTTTAATGGTATTGAAAGCCGTTTGGGGATATAACTGGTCGATAAAACAGGGAATAAAAAGTTGAATATCCATGATGTGTATTATTTTTTTGAAATAAAAACGATGAGTTCTCTCGGCCCATGCGCACCCAGCACCAATGTCTTTTCAATATCGGCAGTACGGCTCGGACCTGTTATCGTCGTGATTGCCGATGGCAGGTGTCCTTTGTACTTTTGCTGCATTGCTATCAGCGCATCTTCATAATAGTTGGTTAATTGCGTGCTTTTTGCCACAACAATATGAACTGGAGGAAAGGAATGCATCTGTCGACCGAAAGACGAGACAGAAGACACCATCACGCTTCCGGTGCGGGCAATCAGGAACTCGCAGGATGTTATTCCTGCCTGCATCGTTTCAAAATCAGCAGGATGGTCTGAATACGGAATGTAGTGTTCTTTCAAATGTAAAAGTATTCCTTTATCCCGGCAGAAAAGATAAGGGAATGCACGCTCCACAAGACATTTTTTCACCTTGTGGTACATATCATTTTCATTTTTACACAAAACACATTGTCCTTTAACGGCTTCCAGTTCTTTTTTAAAACAACTGACAGCATCGGGCAATACAGGCTTGTATATCTCGTTTCCGCTGCCTGCAAATACAGGATAAAACTCATCCGGCCGTCTTTTGCTGGTAGTTTCGATTTTTTTTAATATTTCCGCTCTTGATGTATTAGATGGCATCATGTTTTAGTTTTTTATATTGTTGTGAAAAAGACTTCTTTGCAAATTTGGGTGTGGCGCGTTTTGGTCCCCATCCCAAATAATTAAATAAATACAAAGCCGCGTTTTTCATTGCACTTGGGAAAAAGTCAAACCCAATCCTTTTGGAGGCAATCATCCTGAATCCCTTCATTGCTGCTTTTTCCACCAGGGGACGGCGAAATTCTTCAACTGCTTTTTTGCGGTTGGTCAATAAAATTTCTGTCAACGGTATTTTCAACGTGCATACTTCTGCGCATTTCCCGCAAAGCGACGAGGCGTAGGTAAGATGCGAAAAATCTTTGAATCCTCGAAAAAAAGGTGTAATAACCGAGCCGATCGGCCCGCTGTATGTTGTGCCGTAAGCGTATCCGCCGATGGATTTATAAACCGGACAGGCATTGAGGCAGCATCCGCAACGAACGCACGAAAGCGACAGGTAAGCGTCATCGTCGTCATAAACAGTGGTGCGGCCGTTGTCGAGCAGAATGACGTACATCTGTTCAGGGCCGTCAACTTCGTTATACCGCTTCGGTCCCGTGAAAATAGTATTGTACACTGAAATCTGCTGACCGGTTCCTTTCGTAGCCAACAAGGGTTGAAACAATCCAAGATGCTTCATTTCGGGAATGATTTTTTCTATTCCGGCTAGTACAATATGCACTTTCGGGAAAGAAGTGGACATGATCCCGTTTCCCTCGTTTTCAGTAATGGCAACGCCTCCAATATCGGCAATCAGGAAATTTGCGCCAGTAACACCGATATCTGCGCTTGTGAATTTTTTCCGTAAAACGTCACGAACGTAAACAGTCAGATTTTCGGGTGTTTCGTGTTCGGGCGTTCCAAATTTTTTGTGAAAGAGTTCGGCTATATCTTCTTTCGATTTGTGCATGGCAGGTGTAACGATATGATACGGACGTTCGCCGGCAACCTGAACGATAAATTCCCCCAGATCGGTTTCTACCGGCTCACAATCTGCTTCTTCTGCCGTGCGGTTAAATTCAATTTCTTCGGTAGCCATCGACTTGCTTTTGACGAGCAGTTGCGCTTCGTTTTCTTTCAGAATCTGTTTTACATAATTGGTTGCTTCGGCGGTATCTTTTGCCCAAAGCACCTTTGCTCCGCGTTTGGTAATGTTTTCTTCAAATTGAAGCAGGTATTTGTCCCAGTTTTTCAATACATCACGTTTTATTGCGCCGGCTTGTATCCGTGCTTCTTCAAAATCCTGATAACGTGCAATACCTTCGGTTACTGCTATATCGTGGCGTGAGATATTAAAATTGATCGTCTTACGGTGCTGCCGGTCGAAAGCGATAAGTTTTGATGCCCGGTGAAAGCCCCGTGCACCTTTGAATTTTTCCGAAAGGAAGATGTTTGGATTAATTTTGTCCATGCAATTCCATTTAACAAATATACAACACGACAAAGGAACACAAAATTTTTCAGAATTGTAAAATTATTTATTTTGATTATTTTTGCAATGTTTTCAAATCATTCAATAATGAATCATTCCGAACTCATCCGGGCGATAAAAGAATTGCAGGCGGCAAAAAATGCGGTGGTCATGGCGCATTATTACCAGGAGCCTGAAATACAGGACATGGCAGATTTCGTGGGCGACAGTCTTGCTCTGGCGCAGAAGGCAGTTGCAACAGATGCGGATATCATCGTATTGGCTGGAGTCAATTTCATGGCAGAGACAGCAAAAATCCTTAATCCATCTAAAAAAGTGCTTCTTCCTGATCCGGAAGCAGGCTGTTCGCTGGCTGACTCGTGTCCTGCCGATAAATTTGAAGCATTTGTAAAGGCGCATCCGGAGCACACCGTTATCACTTATGTAAACACAACAGCGACAGTCAAGGCGCTTTCAGATATTGCGTGCACTTCGTCCAATGCTGTGCAAATCGTGGCTTCGTTGCCCGAAAACGAAAAAATCATTTTCGGCCCCGACCGCAACCTCGGCAATTATATCAACAGTTTAACCCATCGCAATATGCTGGTTTGGGACGGTGCCTGTCATGTGCACGAGGAATTTTCGCTCGAAAAAATCCTTGAACTCAAAAAAGCGTATCCAGAAGCAAAATTGCTGGCGCATCCCGAATGTCCCAAACCGGTATTAATTGTGGCTGATCATATCGGTTCAACGGCTGAATTGCTCCGTTTTTCAAAAACCGGTACGGCAACTGCATACATCGTAGCCACCGAGTCGGGTATTTTGCACCGGATGCAGCAGGAAAGCCCGAACAAACAGTTCATCCCTGCACCGCCCAAAGATTCGACCTGCGCCTGCAACGATTGCCGGTACATGAAATTGGTTACGCTCCAAAAAATTTACGATTGCCTCCGCGAAGAAACCAACGAGGTTATCCTCGACGAGGAACTGCGAGTAAAAGCTGA